>Ga0209611_10001127_pt1 | contig 44163 bp, 45 predicted proteins | sample S1TSphgellanicum_3_FD_187693 | JGI IMG/M metagenome (GOLD analysis project Ga0209611, IMG submission 187693) | Host-associated microbial communities from peat moss isolated from Minnesota, USA - S1T2_Fc - Sphagnum magellanicum MG (SPAdes) (version 2) | ecosystem: Host-associated > Plants > Peat...
CCTGCTTGAGGTACTAGCCATTGGCCTCAAGAGATACAGTAGTGGGTAGACTGTGCCTAAATTTCCTCAACTCACAATGGTGCACCTCATATCCACTAGACGACAGGCTAAAGGCTTTGCGTTGGTTCCAGGTTCAAGCAAGAATTGATTACAAAATCTGGTCACAAAAGTAAGTGATAACTCAATTGATAAATCTGAGTGCAGTCTTTTGGACATGGCTCCTACATCTTAATTCTGCAGCTGCTATCAGTACAATGTATTGACATCTGTGGCACTGTTTTAAAAAATGCTGAGTACAATTTGCTGACAAATTTGCTTGTACCCAAAGCTCTGTACCTATGATAACTTGTCAGCAATTGCTTCCATTCTGGTGCCACCATTCATTTAAACCAAGAAGAAATTCCTAATCCAGGACCAAATCTCTAAAACTCAAAATCAATGTTAATCATTGGAAGAAATGAGTCAGAAACTATACAGAGTTAGGTGTAAGGGGGACTTCTATGCACTCAGTGTGAGCAAGGGTGAAAATGAGAATGTCATGCAAGCAGAAGGGTTCCCCTTGTCTTCCTCCCACCAAACATGAACCTCCTGTTAGGTGTCCTCACCATAACCATCTCCTCCAAGACTGCAACCACCTGCAAAGCCAATGCATTCAAGCAGCGTGAATTTCCAGCATTCAAAAGATTGCTGTATAAAGTGATGGCATTTGCACTCCATCTAAATAACTACTTGATGGGAATGCAACAAAGTGACAAGTTAAACACAAGACCAGTAGTAGTACCTCAGAGAACTCAGGTCGCTGCTTGGGGTCTTGGTGCCAACATTGCTGAGCTAAAAGAGATAGCTTCTCAGGTACAAAGGGAGGTATCTCAGGGCGAAGTCCCCTGTAACAGCACCCTTTCTGTCAAAAACACTGGCTCCTTTGCATGTACCATTCTTACTTTCAGTCAAACAATTATGAAAATTGAAAAACTGGAGCGCTCAAACTTGGAACTACTATTTACAAACTGGTGACCAAAGAGGGGGTGCTCTGACCTTTGCACAACACCAATTGCTGCTTGCAGTGGTGTAAAACCAGCATATGGAATTTCACCAGTTAAAACTTCCCTGTTCACATGTGCAGATACAGCATCATCAGACTGCAACCACCAGCACAAGCAATATACAAACTTCAAGACCACTAATCTCACAGTTCTGTACAATCAAAAAAATTACAAGTAGTACATGATCAGCTTGTCAATGTCAACAGGGCTCTAAGTCAGAGGAGAATAAGGAGAGCATACCACATTGTAATGCCAAATGAATAGACATCTGCTTTGTGATCATATGGCTTGTGCTCCAATACCTTTCACAATCATGCCCACATGCCCGTGAGACACAAATTGAGAATCAACCAAACTCATAATCACCTCAGACAGAAAATCTGTCAGAGATGAAACAGCACACTGTGATGCAGCACAATAGGGATCTTTCCCAACTAGAATGTTGTTCAACAGTGAGTTTTTACTCCAAGGGGGAGAAAAGTGCCACCACATAGATACCTCAGGAGACATCCAACGGTAAGTTCCTGTCTCTGCTGTCATTTCAGCAGCAGGCCATGCACCCTTTCCAGAACTGCTCACAGGTGTTGGTTTTAAGCGGGCCACACCAAAGTCACAAACCTTGACCACCTGCCACAAAAATCCCGCATCTTCTATGAGTATTCCAGCTCATAACTTTAATCCTTGCTGCTGGAGTTCCAGATTATGTGCACACAAGACTCAAAACAAGGTCATAACCGAGAACCAGCACAATACACTGATTTAGATGGTATTCTAAACCATTGTTTGTAATGTAGTTTTTCTTGCTCACATAGTCCCTGAATCACTGAAAAGAATAGATATTCTACAATGGATAAGACATTTGTAAGAAAACAAAAAGTTGCACAATGGATGTGTAACTTACATCATGTTCATCAATCAGAAGATTCGCAGCCTTCAAATCTCGATGAACAATTCCCCTCCTACAGCCACATCCACAATAGGTAAGTTTGAAACCTTCAACTCAGCTTATGAGATAATGTCCTTTCAAGTTCACAGAGCTAAGTGCTGTTGGAAACAAACAGTTTAAAACTAAAAAATTGCTAGATTTCACAAGAAATATGGAGTGCATCCTCGGGAAACCTAACTTAAAATGAAGCAATTACAATTTTGGTAATTCATTTGGTCATGAAAGTAAACAAACAAAGTTATGTATTCAATTTACACATGGTCCTACTTGTGAAGGAAGTCCATCCCCTTTGCAGCATCTCGGAAAACTTTCACAGCCAATGGTATATCCAAGCCACCCATCCGAAATTCTAACACATCCCGCACACTGAAAACATACAACAGTAAATACTAGATCAGTACAACTCAATTTGGAACAAGTCTTTCACCAAATATGATTCTTTCAGCACGTATGCCAGGTTACACAATCATGCAACTGAACTCAGCATGCAAAAACACTACATCTCACTGCATCACCATCACATAAGTGAAAAGGGACCCAAAAGTGTCCAAGAAATCAGCATCCAAAAGCAGGGGTTATGACTGTAGTGCGTACCTTCCCCCAGACATGAGCTCTGTCACAATACAAAGCCTGGGCCAACATGAGCATGCTCCTATGAACTGCACCACATTTTTATGTCTCACTAGTCTGCAAAAACATCAAAATTCATTACTGTCAGCTTCATGGTGCTTGGCATAGCCTGCCAAGCATGATCCAATGCAACATAGACAGACCTTGAAGTGGCTAGACAAAGAGTGGCTTGTTCAAGGCCTCAACATATCCTTCTTCAACATCTCTAGCTTTTTCTGTCACCTCTTTGACAGGTCTTTTTTCTCACTGCTTTGACAGGTCATCTTGCATGCACAAAACTAAATCTACAACCACCTTTACAGTGGTCACACCAAGCATAAGAGAGATGTTGCAAGGAAAGAATCAACTACAAAACAGCCTAGAGTGCCCAGAAATGACTTTTTCCTTTACAAGGGACAGCACAATGAAATAACACATAGGAAAGCACACTCCTTCGCTTGCCCACAATACCAACTCACTGTTTAAGGAGGCATCATAGCTTTAGCTCCAACAGCTTGTATCACATTAAGTAAGCAAAGTAAGTGATGGCACCAAAAAAAGATCTTTTGATTGGCAGCTAACCCACAAGGTAGCAAATGCCAGCAAAGAGAATCCAGTACTACTGTTGCTGCAGTTCTAAGATGCCACTAAGCAAACCACAACAGTCAATTTCATTACAATTATTTTACAAAGCTCACCTCATAATTGAGAACTCCTGCTTAAATGTCTGTAGTCGTTCTGATGCTGGACATGCCTGAAGACTGTCGGAATCCATGTCCACATTATGACCATCAACTAGAGCAATCATCTTGATAGCTACATCTTGACTCATATATTTCCCCCGGTAAAGTTGACCTGATGAACCCTTCCCAAGTGGCTCACCTATCACTAGCTGCATTCACACAAAAAATACAGATGAGTTCCAACACCAACTAGTCAGACTAGATACAAACCCAATATCAAACCAGATTTGCAAAGAGTCCAGTGCCAATAACTGACCACTATAACATTTTATTTCAATGACATCACAGCAACAACTCAACATCACTTGGAAGGTGGCTGTTGTGTCAGTTCCAGTAAAATCAAATTGAACAAAAAAATGTGGTCAACACCTTCACATTGTTGGTTACACAGTCTCAGATCATCAGCTCATCATGAATGGCAGGGACTAGTTACCATTAGTCACCACTGAATTCATCAGCTTATAATGGTGGTTGTATATAAGTAATAATAAAACACAAGCAAACAATTTTGTTTCTTGTGTCCTGAGTCTCTTTCACATTTCCAGAAGCAACAGTAAAACCCAGTTATGATGCTGGCTACCATGCAAAGCTTGTGAGGGTAACTCTCCATTCATTTTAGCTTTCTCATCATACAAGCAATCATCTAAGCCTCAGACATAGAAAGGCCTTTGTAGAGGGTAGTGGTCTGGCCCTCCTGCACGTTGAACTTAACCTTTTAGCACCACAAATGACTACCAGGGTGCTGTACATCCACTGGAAAACATGACAAGGTTGCAGAGAAGATCCCACAAATTTTTTTTCATAGTAACCATAGTGTCAGTTCCAGCAGAACCAAAACAAATAGAACAAGAACGAGTGCAGGCATGCTGTTGCCAGTGTCAATCACCAAGTACAACCATCACCTTCATCATGAATGACAGTGATTGGCTGCCATTATTCCCCAGAGCTCTTCGTGGAGGGTATAACTAAAGTTCTGCTCAAAACCTTGGGCAAAAAATCTGTCGTCTGACTCTGTTGGATTGCCCAGAAGCATCAGGAAGAACATCTGGCTCACAACACTTCAGAATATGCACACAGAATTGTGCATAACAAAGCTCGGGGGTCATGATCATCTGGATGTTAGAAGCCTTCCAGGACATCAGTTATCAAGCTTCCCCTAGCAATAGCAGAGAAGGTGAGAAGCATACCTGATTGAAGTCAACAGCCCAGTCTTCATATTGAATTGATTCCACTGCTGCCTTCAACTCTGCATCTCTGTACTTGGAATGTCCTTCCTCCCTAGCATCAACAGCTAAAAGTACTGCCTGCCTGAGTCCTTCAGCCTGCAAGTTGAGATCAATTTTCATACTCTTTAGGATTGACATCCCACATTTGCAGCAGGCCCAGCATACCATTCAAAACCCATCAAAAAACTGCTCAAGTAGGAGTATGCAAGCAGCAAAATGAATTCTCTTGACCAGGCCCACACATCTGACCCTTGCATTGTCACAAGTAATGAGAAAGCTTACATCATCACCATCCCAGCCCTCTACAACAAAAACCTCCAGTGCCATTCCATCTGATGTACTAAACACATGAGCTTCCTGCAAACAAACAACCATCATATAATACAATATCTCATTAGTTTCAGCCACAGAGACATTTCTTCATGGGGGGCAGAGGGACACAATCTAGGATTGATAAAGCCAGGCATGGAAGAAGCGAAAGATGCATTGTATTCCAAATATTCCAACATCCTCTCGTCAAACCAGGTGTGAAGTTTGAACCTGATCTAGTGCTGTAAGCATACCTTGATATTCAGCTCAGTCTTAATGTTACTGATTGCAGTAGTATAATGCCTGAGGAGTCCATGTCTGTCAGACGTAGCCAGAGTTATTTCATAGCCATAAGTTGGAACTGCAGCATCCTCATTGTCACTGTTGTAGCCAGCACCATCATCGTCCATGTGAAGGGGATTGGTGAAGTTGCCAAAAGCGGGACGGGAAACCGCCCAATCCACATTCCCTGGTGAAGTGGATTGCAAAGAAGGAGAAGTGGCATGTCCTCCTAATGCCGACGACCGGATGGTCGTCAGACTTCCTCCCGCTGCGGTGGGGTGAACTTTGGGGCTTGCGCAACATCCTAAGCTTGCAAGATTAGTGCAGGATCCAAAGGCAGGTTTGGGGATTTTGAGTCCCCAGCAGCCAGATGATCCCATGCCCAGCTTCTGAGGAAGCGAAGAATTACTTGTCACGGCCATATCCACTGAAGACCACAGCAGAACTTTGCGCACGTTAACAAAAGGAACCGCAAAGGGTTCATCCAAGATGCTGCTGCCCCTTGAACCCTCATCCTCCACCTCGCGTGCCTCTTGCAGCAATCGCATGTGGAGTAGCACATCCTCATGTCTCTCAGGATCAATATTGAGGGCGTACCTAGAAAAAAGCCAGAAACACAAAGCCCAAGTTAGTGACCAACCTAGAAAGCGCGACACAACACGCCAGGAGACTCCAAACGCCACGACCACAATCGTGGCGGAGTTTGCAACAAAACACAAACCGTACTGCTTGAGACAAGCGCAGGTTGAACTTTCGACGGACGGATTGCAGACTTCCGTGGTGCAAAGAGCTTAGAGAAAGCTCTTACCGAGCTGGCAAGTAGGCAAAGTGCTCCCGGAGCTCACTGCAGACATCCTCCCCAAATCCATACTCGCGCACTCTACCGATCACCCGCATCACTGTAGACTCCACCGCTTTCAAGGTCCCGGATGAGTTGCTCCTACCACCACCGCCGTCGCCACGGCTCCTCCTACCCTCATGATCACTACTGCTACATCCCATGTGACTCCCAGTCATCCTCTGCGAGGAACCTTGTGACGAGCTCACCGAATTGCTGTTGCTATCGCAATCGGCCATCGTCCCCATTCCCCCTGCTCCTCTTCCTCCTCGTCCTGCTTCTGTCGTCTGCTGCTGCCTCGTAGGCAGCGTAGAAGGCAATAGCGGCTGCCGTCCAGCACCACAGGCATCATAACCACACAACTCCCTCTCCTCTACCGCTACAACCGATCGCCTCCCATAATCCTTGAACAACATACTCACATTTTGTTGAACAAAATAACTAACAATTGCGACACACCGCTCACAAAATCATGCACTTTATGCCTGCCACCGACCAACGAAGAGACGTAACGGACCGAAACAACTGCAGAAGCACACTCGTTTTCAGTACCCACGCACAGTCTTCAATCCCAAAACGCAACAACGCAACTTTTGTTTTAATCAAGCAAATCCCACGACAGCTCCCCGAAGTAATAAAAGAACACAAGCGAAAGTAGGCGACTAAGTACAACTGAAGCTGTTTGTTTCTGCTGGTGATGGGGACGATGATGATGATGCTGATATTAGCACAGCTGCAGCGATGCGAGTTTGGAAGCTGCTCATACATGAATGAGGTGCAACGCGGGTGTAGGTGTACCGAGCACGACAAGTGGTCCCAATCTAGATGGTGATAGCAGCTTGGTTGGATAGGCAAAGAGATGAGGCCGCGTGCGAATTCCAAGGCCGTTTGTTAAGTACGTACTCGGTAGCGCTTCAAAGGCGTGTTCAACTTTCAACGGCGCTTTTTCCAAGCTCGCACTTTTTATTTCACACGCCGTCAGTCTTCACAGAGCCGGTTCCATTAGCCGCTACGCTAAATTGGGGAAACAGACAGCGGCTCCGCCAAACATTTGTGTGCCATTTGCAGAGGTCCTGCCACCTAACTTCGTTTCTCCACCAATTATACACCATAGTAACCAAAACAAGCAAACCCACAATACCTACTCCACAAGCATCTATATTATAGCTATTTCATAAGATATCTTGAGATTTTTCAAGAATGAAGCTCTAACCCTAAAAAGCAATACTGGATCTACTGTAGTAGGGTATATAGGTCGGTGAGCAAACTCTTAAGAATTCAAATGAGGTCAAAGCCTCACACATTGTTCCTTTGATTCTAAAGCTCAAAGAACATTTTTTCTTTTGCAATGTTGCAAAAATCTCTCAATTTGGTAAAGGAATGGGCAAGAAATGAGGTGTTCGGTGATAAGGGGTTTAGTGTTTGATGATAGATGAATTAAAATAAATTAGGATTTTAGGTTTAAAAGTCTGTGATAATTGCATTTTGCCTCTAGAATACAAAAAGGTTTTGTAAAGCCCTAGTTGGCACACCCATCAGGTGTCAAATCACTCAAAACAGACTAAAAATGAGAAAAATGTGGGGCTGGAACTAGAGAGGAGTCTAAAGCTTTTCTTTAATAAAAATCGAAGCAAAAAATCACACATCCTCTTCCTCCATTTGCTGAGTAGCTCCTTTACTCCTGATGCTCAAAGAACATTTGTAGCCCTCCAGTTTGCACATTCAATGACACAAAATTTGGTTAATTTGGCTAAGGAATTAGGAAAATATTGGAAAGTGTTTTATGATAGATACATGTTCCGTGATGGGCGATTCAACCCTAGTCCTAGTTTCCCATTCCTCCTTAATCAAGGAGCAAACTATAGTCCGTCAATTGTCTAATGAACCTTACAAATTCACTGTGTCATGTGCTGCTGGGTGGAGTGTAACTCTTTCTTGGCCCACTAAAGTTATCCTTTATACATACTCTTCCCTTTCTGGTGTCATATGAGTGCAGGGAATCTCAGTGGTCGCCTGTTTGGTGAGAAATTTCGCAAAATTCAGACCCCAAGAACAGGAAGGAATATTCTTTCACAAATGCCCTTTTCCAATAATCACCAACTCTGTTTTAGAAAACCAAGCCTTTGAGGGAAATTTTCACCACACACCTTTTAGACTTGGGGCAGTTATTTTGCCAGTTTTCTACAGTCTCTACAACCTTAATTGACTGTAAATAAAGATGATTGTGATTAATGCTACATCAGAAAACTGAAAGAAAAGATAGACACTGGTAGAGAACGCCATAGATGTGCAGGATATGGAACAGGTACAGTTATAGATAGCTACTCCAGAGTCCCTTCTTCAATCAGTCCTTATTTAACCATTGGCATTTAATTTAAGTTGTTTTGGTCTTGGGTTTTTGTGTAGATGCATGGCCAAGTCCAGACAAATGTAGAAAAAAGTAGGAAGTGTGGGGGAAAAAAAACTCTAAGTAAAAATTTGGGGAACAGGAAATTTATATTGATTTGCTTCACATGAAGTTTATGGGAAGCCATGTAATATTTTGACCTGGTGACAATACCAAAGAGGATTCACAAAAGAATAATACTGGTGGGCAGGTTATATTTTGCCGACACTCATCTTTGTCATATGAAAGCCATATGATAGTGTAGCCATCTTGGGTTTCAGGGAAGGGATTCCACAATCACATGGTATTTTCGTGTTGCATGTAAAGGGGAGTGACTTTGTTGTACTGGCCTACTAACCATGGAAGAACAATTCTCACACAAAATAATTGATCACAGAGAATAAATAAACTTGAATCCATATGTACCAGAAAAAATAATAAAAATTATGTTTAAAGAAACATTCATATACATCCCTCAGTCTTGCAGTGTGTGCACACTTGAAAGCATATGAGTTATGTGTGTTGCAAAAGCATCAAGAGAATTGAGAATTGAGAATTGCTCAAGTTAGTGGGACTCATTTGCTGCATTTTTCCCCTATTATAAATGTTGCAAGGTTTTTCACAAACCATTGTAATTTGTACCCAGTGTCAAGCCACAACTGTGTATTGCCAACTCTGCCACAGGGAAAAAAGTGCCTGCGACAATGAGAAAAAAGTAACCAAGAGCTACTACTAAGTCATGCATGGTTGTGAAATTTGCAGTTCCCTTTCATATGGAAATCGTTTATCTCATGGGCTGCTGTAACAATATGTTCACTCAGTGGCAAGTTTAACCCTGGAAGATATGGGAAGGGTACACAGCTTGACTAGGTCCTTCAAAGTTCAGACTAGGCTACATAAATTAGCCCTAAAACTTTCACACAAATCTGACAACACAAAACTATCAAACTTGCAGCTTACAATCTTCCCATCATGTGCTTGAATCAGAGAGCCACAAGTCTCACTGGAATTGTATTGGGTACTGGCCATTGGGAGGATCCAGGCACGAGGCACTTGAAAGAGTAGTTGACCCTAAGAAGCTTATAATTACTAGTGCGAAGGGTGAAATCTCTTATGAGTGATGGAGAAACAACAAAGGAAAGTTAAACCAGTAAACTGAAGTACAACAAACAAAACTCACACTTACATAGTCGATATATGTGGGAAAATAATTGAATTGAGATAGCACGGTTCATTAATTTCAAATTATTTAAAATAGAAAAAAATGGAATATAATTATATTCCTAAATTCAAACTAAGGAGCACCGTCCAATGTCAAAGATGGGACTATTTGTATACTAACATAATTTTTGAAAACAATTGGCTTAATGGCTATACTTGCAAAATTCATGGAAGATTGCATAAATGATTTCTAGACTAACTTTGGGATGTAAAGAATAGTCGTTGAAGATACTCGCATGACTAAAATCCAAAGCTAGGGTTTTTTAATTCATGTTTGCGTGACTTGCTTGGGTTTGTTCAAGTCCAATGTCATACAAAGTTCCAAGATGTGATAATTTAAGTTGTAAAAAACCTCCACCCAGATTTTTAGTTTATGTTCCACACATGCTTACAGAGCAGAATGCTTGGGACATTTCAGAAGATGAAACACTCACAAGTGCAGGTGTTTCATTTTCTGAAATGGCCCATTTCATTGTCCCGGGTAGCTATAGGGTGTCATGGGCAAAAAATAAAACATAAAAATCATGAATTCTTTACACCAAGTAACTTCAAATGCTCAATATGTCAATAATGACATCCTATTATTAAGGAAGGTTGATTGTCTGTTTTGTCACACTGAGATCTTGACATTCACTTGTCATAGTTTCAGACATGCAAATTTGACACTTGGTGATACCATAATGGGTTGAGTGGTTTATGCATAAGGAGTTGCCAGCAAGAGGAAAAGGAAGTTTGCTTACTTATTCATCGGCAGTATATCACGAACTTATTTGCTTACAAGTTACAGGCACCCAACAACAAATCGGTGGTGATTTCAAGCCCTCAAGCTTGAGCATCATTTTCTCACTGAAGGCTCTGGTGGTACGTGGCCAGAGAGCCGGAACTCCAGGTAAAAGCGATGAGCTGGGTGTTGCCGGAAGACAGGTACGCGGCGCCCCGAAGCCGTTGCTAGCCGCTATTACAGCGGCGTGTGCTTTTACCCAGTCATTGCTGACACCTTTCCATCAATGATCACACTTGCTTGGTTGACTGTTTTCATGGTTTTTATAATGCGAAACGAAATGCAAAGAAGAACAGGTCTCGTGATCTCTTGTCGTCCTTTAGCTTCCCGACCCCACTAGATTGTTTTGGCCAGCCATCACAGTCAGAGCGTCACAACTTACAACTACTGAGAGGTGGCTTTTGTGACCACAATACGTGAGTTGTTCATTCTAACCTAAAGGATCCTACCAATGTTTGTTTGTTGGCCTTGGCAAGGATATTGTGTTTAGATTCATTATAGAGTATAGTAGCTTAAGGGATTTTGGCCCCTAGGCAATAGGTCTATTTTTATATGAGGATTTTTGAAACATGATATTTTGGCTTTTGTTGAAACTTGAGATCAGTTATAGAGTTATAATATCTTGACAGATTTTGGTTTCTTTTAGAGGATTTTTTGAAGATTATATGTTTGCATGGTCAAATATTTGAGTTTCCATAATTCTTCTTTTGCCTTAAGATACTTTTTAATGTAAATTGCAAGGCCACAGTGTGACACACCCCTTGTTTTCTTTGTTTTGGTCAATTTTGTGATGTAGCCAAAGTGGCAATCATCTCAAACTTGAAGATTTCGCCAAATTTGGCCACAAGCTATATAAGAAAGTCCTACTCTACTCGAACCATGTACAAAGATCTAATAATTCTTCTTAAATTGTGGTTGAATTTTGGCTATTGAAAATCTCAAAAAAAGCACTTGATTTTAGCATTTTTCATTTTCACTATATATTGCATTTTGGATCCTATATAGCTATTTTGCAAGTTTTTCAAGTGTTTTAAATTGTAGAATCTGCATTAGTAGATGATTTGGTCGATTCCAAGGTTATGCCATTATCAATATCAATGTTGTCCAATTCTTGACTCAAAAGGAACCTTCAATCCCACTTTTTTCTTTTTTCTTTTTTTTGGGTTGTTTTGTATGGAACTTCTGGTCTAGTTTGCGACCAATTCTTTAGATTTTTAAAACCTTAACTCAAATCATTTTCATAAAAAAATTAAAGTCAGTATGATTTTAAGATCAATTTTAGTTCAATCTCTTTTTACATACTACTAAATATTAGATTTTTTTTGGTGTAATATTAGTTTGTTCAACTAGTTCATACAAATTGAGATCAAAATTGCAGATCAAGGGTGGATAGTTCCCCGTTCCTTGGGTTTCAATTCTTTTTATTGAACAGTTATACTTGAATAATATATACACAACTTATGACCCCATATCAATGAATGAAACTATGTCCCCAAAATTCTGCCCCTGCCATTACCCTAGGCGAAAAATGGTGACCAACAATTTAAGAAAGAGAAATTCCATGCAGCCAATGAGGAGGCTCAGCATGCACTTATGAACGATCCAGTTTTTTTCATTTTGAGGGGGACGGGGAAGAGGGGGGGAACAGGGAATTTTATTTTCTTCCTCTTGTTCCCAATGTGTTCCCATCATGTTCCCATCAAGTTCTCAAAGTGTTCCCAAATATGATCCCCAAGTTGATCCCAATAGCACCTGGGTCTTATCCCATATGGTGTGCCCCGTTCAGCTCCCCTGTATATAAACTAAAAATGTGAAACCCAGGTGTGCAAATTTGTTTGTATTTTGCAAGTGGGGGCCCAAAGAGGTGATTCTATTGGGGGCATGCCCAATGTTCCAAAAAAAAATTGCTGATGGGCCAATCAATATGGCTCCCTTAAAATAAATACAAAAGCTGTGTGTGCACCCATGATCTAATTAATATGAATCACACTATGTCCACTATGGTACCAATTTAAAGTGCAACAAGCATGTTAGTTTGACATGGGCAACCCAAAAATCATGTGCATGTTTTCTGTTGGAGATAAAAATCTACCTTGCAAGGTGCAATTTTGGTGGGCAAGAAGTTGCCAGGAAAAAAATTTAATCTAAGCCTCCATGAAATACCATCCACCATAATAATTCACATCAATTCAGTAGAAAATATTCAGTGAAATTTCTAGGGTTTAAACTATTTATATGATGTTTCTAGAAGTGCATTGGAATACTCATGAATCCACATTCAATCCAGTCATGTCAGCATCACACCCAAAGGAGACCAAAAAACAAGCCCCTCCAGTAAAAATTTCCTGCTAGGAAACTCAAGTTCATAGACTAGGCTTCAGAGCTGGAACAATACATTAATACCTATGAATGCCTTGTTCACAATCCAGATGTCCATTATTGTAGGTATCTATACTGGGCCAAACCAGATTGGTCTTCTACAAACCAGACAAACCAGAGTTGTGTAATTTTGCATTCTCCTTGTGTTTCTATGTCCAGTTTGTTTTTTAATATTTTTCCCATAGAAAAAGACAAGCGATTGTTTAGTATGTGCACATGAGAAAGTCGGCAGCGCCAAGATAGAGAGAGAATATTAATAATGACTTTTTTGCATTGCTTTAAAAGTAAAATACTTAACCCTTTTTTAAACTTCATTTAAGTTCAACTGGTCCCATTTTTTAGGTAATTAATTAAATAATTAATTAAGTCTGTCTATCTGCAAAGTCTAATAAGTGAACTGGATAGTAACCATTATCCATAAGCAGCAGCTTTAGGGGCTGACTTGCTGACAGTATCTCTATCCTTATTGGACATTCACCCCAGTCATATCACATACTAAGCAGCCTGTATTTCATTCTGTATGTGGTCGAAAAGTGATCCACATCCATAATGTATATGGATGAAAAGTGATCTGTTTTCATCTCCTGAGGTGATTATGGACTAGATAACCAATGAGAGGATGCCGACTACTGGACGTAGTTCAGGCGCAGAAGAAGCTCTAAAGAGCATATCCCCTTGCTGGTGGCCTTGAACTGGTTACAAGACATAATCAAAGGGGCAAGGCAAATTGAGATGAAAAAAAACTTCATAACCAGCCCTCTTTATAGACAGAAAGAGCTCTTCATGGATGAATAGTATATTACTTCATCTACATTCAAGAAGAAGGGTAGGTTATATCAGAAAATAGCAGGTTATCAGAAAATAGTGCTCACCTCAAGGATGAATCAGAATGCTACACCTCAGTGTGATTTGCATTCACATTGATTAGGGATGTTAAAGGACGGCCCTTATGTCACGTCTAGTAGGCCTTTTCCGAATGGTAATGCCCTCCCACTAGGGCTTTACCAAACACAAAATCACTTTGGTGCTCCCGTGCCTCAGCTATGTGCGCTGAGGAGTGGGGCTCTTGCAGGTTATCTAGTCCATATAGCATCCGTCCATTTAGGCTGATATGATGGTGTGTTGATTAAGAGAAGCGGTAACAGAATGGAGAAACGACAAAAGGCTCCCGCTCAATTTGGTTGCTGTGTCAAGGAAAAAATGCTGTTATCTTATTTTCTACCACGTGGTGGCAAGTGGACTCTCTCATCAGCCAACTTCCCAGTCAAGTTCCCGTGACAAAGACGAACCTAGTCAGCAAAGGGTGGCAGGAAGAAATGAAAAAGGGAGGGAAAACAAAAATGCCTAAGATTGAACATGAATTACACATGCGCCAATAGGGGAGAAGCCCATGAGCCGATGACCAATTTGTGAGAGAACTTCAGTTGATGACCAATTTGTGAGAGAATTTGATTTGATGACCAATTTGTGAGATAACTTGATTTGATGACCATTTTGTGAGATATTTAATTTGGAACATGGGAACGGGGTGTGGTGGGAGGAATAAAGTTCGTTCGTTTAAGTGCTGTAGTGATGGATAGAGTTGAGGTGGAAGGGCAGAAGACGCGGCAGATAGCTTTTGCACAACCTTCCTTTTCAGACACGCAGCCACATTACCTACCCATGTAGCATGCGGTATGCCACGCTCACATGGGGCATGAATGGCGGCACAGCTCCCGCCCCCAGTGCCCACTTGAAGCAGCCTTTTTTTTCTTGTGTGCCTCTTCGAGGCCATGAAGAGCCAAATGGCCCCTCACTTGACAAAGCCAAGTACAGGCGACTTTCAATTCAATTCTCTGGCTTGATTTCTTGTTTTTCTCCTTCAAATTTGTGGATAACCCCTCCATTATTCGAATTTGGACAACTTGACCCATTTCCAAGTGGCAGCTTGCTTGGTGTGTGGATGGATATAGATACACATCTTCCCATTGGTATCTACTATCTACTATGAATATGCCTCGTAGTGGTAATAGTAGGAGGAGCAAGTGGTCTGTGATTTGTGAGTTTCAAATCCATTCCTTTTTCTGTCACAATTTGAATTGGAGTTTTCTTTGGAACAGTAATGAGTTTTTCACCCTCTCTAGACTCAGGACAATTTGCATTGACTCCTAGCTCTCCAGCACTTTTGAAGTGTAACGTATTGTGTCCAGGAGCTTCATTTGCCTCACCAGACTTTACCTCCACTGCAATTTGCCAAGAAATTGCAATATAAAATTGTCATATCACACTGTTGCCATAGCATCACATGGTATCCAGTATCTACCCTATGTTTTACAAACTTTGCGGGTGTCCGTGTGTGGTTGTACACATCACTCAATTCATGGAATCCATATTCAATATTTGTGTGAAACGTTAAATATTCCTTTACAAGCTTTGTATGAGCTTCTTTTGTCGTGCCATGCATGTTTCTCCATGGATTCACATGGTTCTACTTGTTTTGCCAAGTTCAACAAAAGTTCTTAAATTTTGTGTTATGCATGTTTTGTTGTCTTGCACCAATTTGAAACCCACCACCTCTCAAGAAAGAGTAAGGATATCTACCATTAAAATGCTATTTTCACATTGAAAGAAAATAATGTTGTTATTTATTTAACCTAAAACTAAAATAAAACTAGTTAAACTTTGTGATTGAACAATGTGGCTTGACACAACATGCTACACTAATGCTCAAACAATGCTTGATAAGGAATTCTTAATGTCTTAATTCTTTTATATTTGTCTTGTTCAGCTCAAGATGGAAAAAAAATTTGCTTTGCTTGTATTGTTATTTTTTTGTTAAGTTTGAATCCACAACCTTTAAAGAGAAGGGCCACATGACATCCAATACCTTAATTACATATGCTTACAAGTAGCACTATCCAAATTTATGTTACATAAAATTTGCACCAATATAATTAGTCAAACCTTGTGGTAATCCCGTGTAATCATCGCATAAGTTGCAATATTAACACTCACAAAGATTGTAAGGATTTTTAACATCTTATGTCAATAACAATGTTAAAAAGTTTTGATTTTTTCAAAAGAAAGAATTGATGGGGAAGTGTAATATATATGGACCTTTGATCGATGTTTCTCAAAATACCAAATAATCGATTCTAACACTTGACCAATAGTTTTCAAGAGTTATAAAACTTGTTTTGACCCTTAAAATGGGTTCTAGAAACCAAAAAGGCTTGGACAAATAACCTACCCTAAATTGTCTATTATTTTTGCAAATTCTTTCATGAAAACCATGAATTCTTTGAAAGTTTTCAAAAATCTGCAACCAAAGGTTCTAAGATCATAAAAAAATTCAAATTTTTGAAATTAAAGGTTTGTGATAGATTGAAAGTTTTCAAAAAACTAAAACCAAAAGTTTTCTAATTTTTAGATTTTAAAAGACCAAACCCGAAGTTTAGATTAGCAAAATCAAAAGGACCACACAACATTACTCAATACCAATGTTGTTTTCATATTGAAGTCTAATCATACTAGGTGTGGTATTAGTTTTGTAATTAAAGTGCCACATAATATCCATAGGTTTATTTAATATTTATGTTGAAAATTATTTTATTGGTTTTTAAAAGAGATAATGGATCCTAAAGGCTAGATGCCTTTGTTTCAGTAATAGGTCCATTATCTCTTTTACGAACCATTAAAATTGTAACCACTACTTTAGATTTGTAACTAGTAAGGCTTTAAAGTTAATGTATTGATTATAGAATCTTGCAAATTTTTGAATTTCTTATATTCATTAATATGCATTCAAACATGTAGCTAATACATTTTGGATTAAATTATTAATTTTGAAATACTTTTAAGTTTGTGATTGGGATCAAGTTTTCTATATAATTTGAGGCAAAAAATTATTAACATTTTTTTTGCATCATTTGGTGGCCCCCAAATCAAAGTTTCTCTCCAATTTTTCAACTTTCAAATGGTCAATTATTAATCATAAACTTTTCAAAAGTCTCAAATTAATTAAATGCGTAATTTAAGTTGTTAAAATCCAAAATAAGAAATGATGAAAACAAAAATATGAAATGGAAATGCACATAAATGTTTTTGTAACCAATGTTTTTATTATTTAAAAGACTCTTAAAAAGTCTCGAAATGATTTGACATATTTATCAAAATCTTTTAAAACATAAATACCCTACTCAATAAAGTCACTTCAAATATTGTCCTCTACCCTAATCACCAACTATTGAAGTGGGTGCAGATGAATACAAATGAGCCAAAATCCTCATCAACACATCAATTTTTCTACAATTTTTGTTACATATTTATATGTGGTGCCACTTTAATAACATGTAAATCATAGAAAGTTGTGCTCACTCACTAATATAAATATTGAAAAATCTAAATTGTATAAAACAATCTTCCAATATCGAGGTTTGGTTGGATCAAAGGATGTTTAATAGCTTCATTCAATGATATTACTTTCACAAAGGGCCCTTTAGTTTTCATAATACAATTTTTTTGATGCTCAATTTTTTTGTAATAATAGGGTATTATTAGACATATATAAAAAGCACTCAAATTTTCATTTTTTTCAATTTTGTGTTTATCAAAATTAAGGTTTATTGAAAGTTCATGAATCCTTTACAACATGTAAATGTGATGCAATTTATATATTGTTTAAAGAAAAGTTGTAGCTTATTATACAAGAAATTAATTTTAAATTTTCAACATGTTATGTTGTAATTTGAAATTGTGATCATTTTTCAAGATGAAACACAAAATCTAGTAGAATTTGTACATTTTTAAAAATTTATATTTACTCAAATTTGATTTTTAAAAAAATTATGTGGCATTAGGGCAACTATAAATACAATAAATAATAAGCTGCAACATGTAATTTGAAATTTTCTCTTTATGAAAAACGAGTTTTTGGCAAAAGGATAGTCCTAATAGCAAAGTAAACACATGGGTTTGTTATATCTGGTTTGGACCCATGTACAACAAATTATTATATTTAATGTAATTAATTATGTCAAAAATCTTTATAATAAGTTCCCAATACAAATTTATTCACATGTGTTACATGTTATAAATAATCACATTTCCTAAAGATAAATAATTTTTAGTGCAATCTATACAATGCAAATGTAATTAACACTACTCAAAGTTGCTATAAAATTAACATTATTTGTTTTAAAAAGGAAAATAGCAACAACAACACATATTTCTTAACATTGATGCTCCAATCTCTTTAGTTGTCTAATGGGCATTGATCTAATGTTCACAATATTGTTGTGAATAGATGTTTTTAAAATCATGAAACCAAACAAAATATTCAAAATAAAAATTTCTTGTGATGACAAATGTGCAATATATATATATTTTTTAAAATTACAAAATATTTTATGAAAGACAAAAGCACCCAACATAATATCAAGATTACAAGTTGCAATCATAGAACACACCACAACAATGAAATGTTACACAATCATGTATCTTCCATTTAAACCCCTTTCAAAAATAAACAAAATCTTCAACATCATACAATAAAACATCCTTTGCTTCAAAGAACTCACTAAACAAATTATGTACAAACTTATTGTTCTTTTTTACATCCATTAGCCAATTATACCTAAGAACCAAGTTGTCCAAATAAACAAAGCCCAAACAACATATTTTCAAAATTCCAACAACAATTATTGAGAAATGTGGGATGCCAAGAAATTGTCACACTTAACAACCAACATTTGAAAATCAAACCTCATTCCTTTTATACCATAACAAACAAATTTCAAATCCTCAATGTTCACCAAGTTTGTTAATACAAGAATGTCTTTTGAAATTAAAAATAATTCACTTACCTCCTTCTCATCATGTTATTTTACCAATGCCTTTATAACATATCAATTTGCATATTTGGTGGTGTATTCAAGCCCTAAATACAATTGGGATAAAACACTATAGTTGATATATAGGATATTTTGTCCCTTGAAAACATTCATGCAAAAGATTTTGAAAAGGTTGTAGCAAAATCATAAATATATATTATTCAATATCCATGTGACCATACAAAATCTCAAAATCAAAATCACCATAGAATTCAAACATTTTTAAATGATGGGTGATTGCAAGATAAGGTGAACCAATTCTAATAGATAAATAGTTCATTTGGTAATGTTAAAACTGTAATCCATTGTGATACCATTATTTAAGTGGGGGATTAAAGGTGGTTTATGAAATAATAAAGATTATGTGAATAAAAGCTCAATTGCATAACTCTTTAACATGCATGTTTAGAGAAAAAACATTAAAATCCATTAAAAATAAATATGATATGGACTTTTGAACATAAGGTCCATTTTAAGGCATTTAAAAGTCCATATCTTTTTTTGAGTTAAGTTTTTTCTAACTTTTTTTTTCATCTTTTTAACTTCCCTATAAGATAACCCCAAAAAAATCATAAAAAATAATGTATTTGTAGAAAGCCACCAAAAAATAACTCCTCCATATTTTTAAATTTCAAACATTCAATACTACATATATATTGGAGAATATATGTTATAATTTTTATGTAGATGTATTTTTATTCAAGTTGAAAATCTTAATGTAATGGCAAATTTGGCATATGATAAAATTATGGCATGTATATGGCATGTTAATACATGACAGTGTCCAAAAACTTGTAGTGTGACACAAAATGTGGTCCACCTTATTTTGCACCCACCTTGATGGCCCAACCCTCGCCTTCAACTCTTTTTACATTCCATAGAAATTGATAGGGCCTCAAGTTTGACTCATGACATGTTGATGAACAATAAAGTTGAATCATATAACTTACATTATTGTGACCTTAATTTGAATGAATGACTCACTATCAAGATGGAAAACAAAAAAAATTGTCACTCCCAAGATGAAAGAAAACATGAGGTTTCCAAGTTCTAACATTGGTCTAAACAAGGAGTCAAACCTAGTGTTGGGTGGATATCATTTTTTTATATTCACTAGTTTGGTTAAATGATTTTTAAGAATTAGATTGGGTGTTAAATTAATTTTTAATTAATTTCAATTGTAATATCCATGAAGGATATCGATTTTTTTTTAGCAATCTAAATTTGGATCTCAAACTTTTGGATATCCTAGAAAATAATATTTGTTAGATATTCAAAATGATTTTCACAACCTAATTAACAACATTCAAGAATTTTATTACAAAGTTATAAATTACAAATTACATGTCCACAAGCTTATCTTGTTCAAACTCACCCTCGTATTCTTCTTCCAAAGAAACATCAACTTCAATCAACTCTATCAAATTAAAAAGCAAAGAACAGCTCAACCTACGATCATTTGACCAATTGTTGCATATAAATATTAAATTATCTAGATTATCTATGTGCAACCTACATCTCTTCAAATTCATCAATATCCCAACCAAGGAAAAAATCATTTTAGTTTCAATTTGGAATCCCACAATCCCAAGGATCTAACAAGCAAGGAAAACAATGTAGTTGAAAACAAGGATTCGTACTTTCCCCACCACTCCAAAAGACACTTAATGTCCTTTGCATCAACTTGGTACCTTCAAAACATTTACAATTCCCTATTCACCAACTCATAAATTGGCTCATTTGTCCTAACATATCATCCCAACAATATCAAAACAAGAATCTTCATCATTAAGTTAATCTACCACAACTTCTTATTAACAAACATTGAAGAAAATATGCCCAAAACATGTTCTTTGAAAGTTTTCCTCCAAACTTAAAACTTAACATTTCATAACAAACTTGAGAACACTTATCATCGAGTTCAAATTTGAACCCTTATCTTTAATATATATTATAATCTTACTTTTCAAACCATATTCATCCAAAATATCAATTTTTTTTTTTGCTAATGCCTATCTTGTAGTCTTAGAAGCCTCAAATTAAATAATTTAGAACATGTTTTGGCTTCCAATTAGATCCCAAAAAATTTATGATCAAGGCAAGCACATCATGAGCACCCTTAGACATCCAAAGATCAAGCCTAGTAATGGTAGAATGACATTCTTCAAGCAAAAACAAAACATATGTCTACTTGATTTTCTCCACTAAGCTACAAAACATCATGTGAAAAAAACCTTTGTAAATGGAATTGGAATCTCAAGGACACAAATGCAAGATTAATCATTTTAGGCACACACTATTCACAAATTTTAAAGGCAAATGGCTTTTTTAAATTAAAAGTGCAAGATTTTCCAAAAACATTTGTTACTCCATATCATCTTTTTTGAAAGGTTTTTTGGAGGTGAAAAAAAATAAGAATCAATAAACTAGCTATCTTTGCTCTTTTTTAAGCAAGTTACCTCTCCATATTTCCTCTCATTATAGAATTTGCTTCATTTTCAAAAAAAATTAAAACATTTTGAATGATTTGCATCACACATTTTCTTAAACATGTTATTCCATTTGTTTTTAAATAAAATATTAAACCATTCCTTAATTTTGTTTTTGGGTTAAAAGAAAACATAAGACTGCAATAACAAAAATATATAATGTATGATTTGAGGTGCATCATGAAATGTCATTTTTCCATTGTCATTCACAAAATAAACTTGACCAATATAAAACATTCATATCATGCCATCCCAATTGTTTCCTTTGGGAATGTAATAGTTCCAATTTTTTTTTCATTTTTTTCTTCATCATTTTCTAAGGCTTTACTTTCTTTAATTTGTAAACTTGAATTCTCTTGAGTTTCTTCCATTATTTGTTCACATTCAGCTTCATTAAAATGCTTCACAATCTTCATGTTGGATTAATGTATTTCCATTTCCACTAGACCCTTGCATTTTTCACACAATGTTCAATAAGGCAAAAGATGAAGAAACTCAAGCAAACAAATTGTATTATAAACAAAGGTCTAGTCTAAGGTTTAGGGTGAAATATGAAATGTGTTGTTATTGGTATGGATGCTTAAAAAAAAATTAATGCAAACATTTACAACATTTACAAGTAAGAATCAATTTAATTCCCTCTCCATTAAAAAGATAGAAAGATGTGCAAAAAAATATTTTAATGTAATAATGTGGCAAAGTTGGTGAAAGCAATGGGTACATGAAATGGCAAGGCACACATTGTAGGCATCACTAGTTGATAGTGGAGGTAGCCAATGAGGAGGTGAAGGAGGCAGGACCAACCATGAGCAAATGTAGTGGTAACAAGCAATGGTGGCACATAAGACTAGTTAAAGGAATGCAATGAAACAAGTTCAACAAAGTGCATAGCTATGAAGGCAAGCATGGCAAAACATGGTGACAAAGGTGAAAAGGAAGAGAAGGGAGAGAAAGCAAATAAAGAAAGAAATGGAGGAAAGGAAAAATGGCTAGAGAGGGAAGAAAAAAATGAAGCTTTGAAAACCCACAAAACCAACCACAAAAAGAGAAAAATAAAAACTCTTCACAAAAAACCAAAAGAAAACAAAAAATGTCAACATTGAAACTTGTGAAACATCTACAATCTAGAAAACTTACGAAAAAAGAGAGAAAGAACTTTTTAGTCAACCCTTTTAAGGTGATGACACAAACATAAGACAACCATTAGAAGTTAATGGTGACATTGCTAGGAAACAAGAAAATTCCTAAAAGCTTTGAATGTTTCTAGAAAATAAACGTCCTAGTTATTAGTTACATAGACCCCCTAGCTTAGAATTTAGTGTGAATATTTAACCCTTCCTTCACCCTTTTACCCCACCTTACGTATCAAGATTTTGAAATATATGAAAAGGGTAAGGATCTCAAGGTCAATTATCACACAAGTGACATCCAAATATTTAGATATCAATCTAAATATCACTAAATGTAATATCTACAAGTATTTAAATCTTGATACTTGGGTGATACCTAAGCCAATTTTTGATACCCAACCAACATTTGAATAGAGAATAGCCACTACCCTAATGTAGCTTGAGACAAAAATAAAGGATTATGTGACCCACTAGCCACTAGTGCACAATCCATTGGAAACCATATATGAATTGGTTGTTATGAACCACATGTTGAATTACCACCTTGGTAACCTATTTTGTAAACCCTCTTACTTCCCTCATGGACCCTACTTGGGTAACCACCTATGTGGATGTAGGTAAGGCACTTGGTGGCTACTAGGTAGGTAGATGCATGTGGATAATACAAATGTTTGGCAATTATTAAAAACATGAATAGACCTATAGGTGGTTGTCAATATTGTTGGGTATTTTTTCATTTTTGATGAAAAATGTTGGTTCCGAATCTTCCTAACACTTCAGAAAATTGACTCGGTTTTTTTATTAAAAAATCAAACTTACAATTATCAATCAAGGTATCATTTTATTTTTTAAATTAATCAAACCAATTCTTAGACAATTAGTTCTCACAAATGTGATAACAATTAGTTTTCATATTCGACTTTCACAATTTGGATGATCTTAAATTTATATTCATTAAAAAATAATCTTAGTTAAAAAATAATTGAAAATTGAAAACAAACTTGTTTGAAAAATGATGAAAATGTTTTTTTATTTTATTATACACTATATTTCCAGAATTGCATCCCTTTCAAATGTTCCTTCGAATTCTTCGAACTCCTTTAACTTTGCATTAATTTCAATTAACTCCACTAAACTAAAAAAAGGTTTACAACCAATCCTAGGGTCATTGGGCCAATTTTTTTTCACAAAAAATAATTTATTTAAGTTATTCAATTGCAAATGACATCTCTTAAAACTAATAATTAATATTACCATAGAAGCCTTTCAATCTCAATTTATGAACCAACAATGCTTAAGATCTAATAGGCAAGGAATTCAATTATATGAAACATAAATTCATGCTTCTCCCACCATTGAGAAGGACAGTTGGTATCTTTCACATCCACCTAAAACTTCTTAAAAATTAAAAGTTTCTTGTTAACAAGCCCCTTTGCTTATTCATTTATGTTTGTTATCATTTCAAAAATGTTCAAACTACAATCTTCATCAACACCTTGGTCAAAAGTGGCATTTTCAAACAAGGGGTGCAAATGATGATGACATTTTAATAACATGGGATATAAAGGTTTTCTATCATATTCTTCAACAATGGCCTTGCCTTGTTTAAGGTCAATAAATGAAGACACTAAACATATGTTCTTGAACCTAGGATCTAACATCAAAGACAACCTATTATGAACCTTCTTTTCTTCATGTTTTTTCAAAAAAAAAGAAAAGAATTTAACGTATCACAAACTTTTTTTTTGATGTTAAAGGCGAAACATTACCAAAAATCATGGTCTATTTGAATGGAAAACTAGACCAAAAATCATTCATTTTGACATTTTGTCAATTTGACCCCTTGGTCATATTGGTCAATTTGATTTGAACACGTCCAACTTGACTGGTGGTTTTTTTATTGAACATAAAATGGTCTTTTTCATTAGTCAAATCAGACAAAAAAAATTAAGCAAAAAAAATAATTAATTTTTAAAAGTCCCAATTTATAAGTAATAAAAACTTAATTAATTAATAAATAGTAAGTACCTACCTACCCACCATGGCTTCCTCTTTACCCATCCAAAACCCACCTAAGTGTTATATTTTACACACATGTACAAGGTATATCTATGAATATACATTTTGCATATAATATATGTTGGTAAGGGAGATTGAACCAACCTTTGTTTTTTTTAATTCACACCAATGTTATGGCCATCAAACCACCACCCCATTTTGTAAAACAATATGGTACCAAATGCATTTAGCATGTTTCCTTGAACTTTCATGAATTTTTTTGTCAATGTGTATAATTACATTTGAACTTCCATTTTTTCATAAGTAGGTAAATAAGTAAATAGGTAGGTACACATGCCTACCTACCTATGTTTTTATATGTACATACCTACTTATGTAAAATATAAGTATGTATGTAAGTAGTTACATAGGTAGGTAGGTAGGTATACATAGGTATCTAGGTATATAAATAAATAGGTAAATAGATAGTAGGTAGGTAAGTAACCTAGTAGGCATAATAAACATGGTAATCAACCAAATTAATATGGTTGGTTTGTCTAAGCCATGTGCATCTTAATGGACCATTTTTTAAAAAATTCTTGGTTGACTAAATGAACAACTTAACGATCATTTTAATCAAAATAATTAACCAAAAGAACCACGTGTTTTTCATATTCTATGTTTTTAGTCAAAACGGACATCTTGTTGGTCTATTTGGACATTTTAACCAAGTTTAACCTTTAACAAAATCATGATTTCTTGTAATGAAACAACCTAACTCAATAATAACAATATTGGGCTCCTGTTCCATAAAATTATGAATGGAAACTGAAATTATTGTTTTTCCTCTCAATTTCAAACAAATGTAGATGGCATAATCTAAAACATCACTTAACAACCAATGACCTCTAGATTGATTAAGAACACAAGTAGACACAATAGGGGAGAGGACATCAACAATGATTTGAAATATATGCCATGTCAAAAGAGAAGGCATTTGTGTAATCATCATAAAAATAATCTATTTGTTATAATAAAAACATGTCAAAGGAGGATGCACTTGTGTAATCATCATAAAAATAGTCTACTTGCTATACTAAAAAAACAATTATTTTTTGAAATTACAACACCTCTTTAAAAAGGATAATTTTGTTAACAAATTTATAAAAGAGAACATAATTTGTTAGAACTTATCACGAATTGACTCATTACAAAAACTTTAGCATAAATATTTCTCATTATAGTTCAATACATCAAATAAAAAAGTTACCTTATTTTCACTAAAGTATTTATCTTCCTTAAAGCCAAACCAAATTCAACACATTCCTTGTTCCATTTTTATCAACCTTTCCTAATTTTTTTGGTTAAGTTATACACTTTTACATGTCTCTTTCTGTGGTATTAATATAAACATATGTCAAGTCTTTACAAAAAAATTCATCTATTGTAGCATATTATAGGCCTTGGAAAATGCATGCTTAAAGAAAATGCCTTAATAACTTTCCTCCAAACTTAAAATGTCAGAACTTACAATTTTTAAAAATATAATAATCATTGTGTTTAAGTTGAATCCCTTGTCTTTCACATAAGTAATAATCTTCTTTTTCAAATTATACTTTTCTAATAACTCAATTAAATTTTTGACCAAAATCTTTCCAAAAATATCTATAGCTTCAAAAAGATCAAATGTAACATGTTGTGATTACCAATCAGCTCCCAAAAAGTTAATCACAAAGGCAAATATGTTATGAGCACCTTTTGACATCCAAAGCTCAAAGCTTGTTGTTGAAGAATTACATTTTCCCAAAATTGATAAAATATAAACCTATTTAGTTTTTTCCACCAACTTAGGGAACATTTTTCATGAAAATTACTTCCTAGAAGGAAAGATAAGTCTTGGACACAAATGTAAACATAAACGCTTCATCCACAAACTTTCCACAAATTGCATGGGCACAATTTTTACTACATATTATCTTTTTAGAAAAGATCTTTGGTAACAAAACAATTGACAATTAGATTGCCAAATGGGTGTCAACAAGGTAAAACAAAAAGAAAAGTTCCCCCAAATCCAATTTAAAAATAAAATGATTTTTGATAGAACACAAGAAAATAGGTTCAAAATATTGTTAAGTAGAAATATGAAAAAACATGTTACTACATTTAATTTATGGGAAGTTAAAAACAAAATTTGAACAACTTTGGTATCATATAAATAGGTTAAAAGTACATTTGAAACAAATTAGGTCAATATGGTGTTCAAACTAACTTCATATTAAAATTTGATATATGGATGAAAATGAACTAAGGGGGGCAAGAAAATGTACTCTTTTTTTGTACATTTCGTATTATTTTGGGGGTAATTTTTCTTTGATTTCCCTAGTGTTTTGATAACATATAAAATGGATTTTGTTACAAAGGCATCTAACATAATTCTTGTTATCTTTCAAATAAAAATAAATTTTCAACAAAATGTTTTTCTTGAACACACTTATGTTCATTTGACATCACAAATTTACAAGCTTCATGGGTTCATTACAAATCCATGCGAAATCTGTTATTTCATAGGTTCATATTGGTTAAACACGAAGTCATGTGTACGATTTTCATGTGCAAACAACACGAATAGACATACAACATTCATGTTTAAACGATACGAATAGGCATATGACATTCGTGTTTAAACAATTCACACGATATCAATTTTCAAACAACACAAGTAGATGAATGACATTCATGTTCATTCCATACGAACCTATGAAAAACAAATTTCAAATGACTGTTATTGCCAAATTATGACCAATTAAATTTGTGATGGAATGAAAAATTATTCAATATGTTTTTTGTGAAATCACATGAATCAAACTTTTCAACTGTAATTGGAATGGTACAATCACTTCATATTCAATATATAATTAAGTATTTCATCAATTTTTGCAAGTATTTGAATCATTTTAAAAGTATATTTGCACCTTGCAGTATATTGTTACAAGTTTCACTTTTTCACAAATATATTATTTACTCATTAATATTAATCAAAAAATGTAGTTTCCTTTACAATTGCATTATTTAGCAATTGAAATGTTTATTTTGAATATAATTTATGAAAACATCTTTTAATATTGGTTTTGTGAAAGTTGAAAATCGCATAGTTTTGAAAAACAAGATTTTTGACATTTTTTAATCACCATGGTATGCTTTCATCCATATTATGATTATAACATGCATAATTTGACAATACATAAATATCTTTTAGGGGAATGGTGATGGTGAGTACTTGGTAATGGAAGGCAAACAACAATTTACAATAGACCACCAACACACCACAAGGTGATGACAATGGGATAATATCTCACCAAAGCACATGCAATGCAATAGGAATAGCGACTAGCAATGTGAAGGAGCAATGAAAACAATCCATGGAAGGATGACTTAGGCGAGTACTTAGTAACACAACAAAACACCACCAGCAATGCCATGAAGCAATGCAAATGAGCACTGGCAGCACCAACAACATGAAAAAATAACTCTAAAAAACAAGAAGAAAAATCGTAATCACTAATACAAAAAATAAAACCCAAAAAGGTTTTTATATGTTTGTGCATTGCCAACTAGACTTCCTGCCTCCTCTTAAGAAACTACCTTAAACTAACCTAAATCAGAATTTAAACTAACCTAATTTAACTATTGCCCTAAACTAACCTAAGCTATTATTGCCCTAAGAATTGGATTTTGGTTCTCATAGAACCGACCAAGTTCTCAAAAATAATAATATTATTAAAATAATTGGTTTTCAATAACCCAATTCTCACTTGGGTGAGAATTGTTGATCCAGTTCTCAAATCGATTATCACCAAATGTGATACCAACTGGTTCTGAATGTGAGAACCGGTTTGAGAACAGAAGGTCTTAGTGAGAACTGGCCCTGCCCAACACTGGTTATCAGAGTGGTTCTTCAGATTCATAATGGTGTTTTCAAAAATCAAAGACCTGATTCTAATATATATCCATGGTTCTCCAAAATTGATTTTATTTTTTTCAAATAACCATCGATAAAACCATCAGTTCACTACTTGTTCTTTCATGAAAACCATCAGTTCTTTAAGATTTTGAAATAATCAGAACCGGTAGTTTTGTATTATAAATTCATCTCAAGGAACCTGAATGAGCAGTTCATTGTAGATTCAAATAACCATACAACAATGGTTAGTACTTAGTAGGTAACCATCATGGTTACAGAAGGGATAGGATCACAAAGAAAAAGTATACTGCTGATTATGGCTCCCAGAAAGCCTTTGCATGAGTCTGCTAGGGCAAGCTCGTCGGCATGATGGGTGCCAGAATCTGTAGGGTAGGCCAATTTGGATGCCAAATTACACCCTTGGCTGATACAGCAGCAGGCTGATTCTGCAACATTTCCATGAGTTCTCCTGGCTGTTCCCCTACCTTTAGTTTGTAATGGGCTGGGTATTGCTGATTCTGGCTCCAGCAAGTCCCTTTAACTAGGTAAGGGGATGGGTATTGCTGATTCTGGTAGGGAAAGCTGGGCACACTGGATGCTAGAATCCAAATTACCCAGCCCATATTGAGTACATAAGATACCAGGGATGATTCGGAAGTATTGTTTTGCTTAGTGGATAAGATGGGGATATACATAAAGCATATACCAAATGTTAGTGAGAATTTCCAGTTTTAAGTTTAGGTGGTGCAATTTGAAAGATAAAGTTGCAGGTCTTTGTAGTTGGCCTTAGGATAATTTTATCTATTCTCTATTTGCAATGAACTTGCAACCACTGCATCTGGCTTAGTCGTGGGTTGTGATTAGTGTTGTGCCAGTATATGGTTTAGGACTTACACTTTGTGTAAGTGTAAATGCCATAATGAAATTTATTTACACTCTGTGTAAGTGTATATGATCTATTTTCATTCGTGTAAGTGTAAAATAATTATATTTATATGATTTTTTTTGTTTGTGTAAAAGAGTGTAAAAATATGTCATTTCTTTGGGGCGAGGGGGAGGGGAAGGGGGGTTTGGGTTTTAAATGCTTTTGTAAGAGGCCAATCAAAATGGCTCATTGCAAAAAAAAAATTATCAAAAAAAAAATTTAATAATTTTTTGGGGGGTTATATGACAACCAATTAAACTGATTAATATGAATCGTAATAAGTACCCAAGTTCTTGTAAACTCCTGGACCATTTGGTTAAAAGTTAGAAATACAAATTTTACTCAAGCAATGAGGTGACGCAAAATGCATCCAAAAATTTGCATCCAACATATTCCTTAAAATAACACCACAATTTGTATCATATCTTTTCTCCAAAAGTTTGCTCTTGTATTATATATATGACTAAATGGAAGCACTAACATAATGCCATATTGGTAGAAAATGCTTATGTTTGGTGGAGTATTGAAAGCATTGTGGCTATTTTTTCTGAATGGTCAATCAAAGTGACCCATTGCAGAAAAACACATCAAGCTTTTGGATGCACTCACAGTTGGATGTACCCACAACTAATTAAGATGAATTGCAAATAGCCATAGTTATTACATATATATATATATATATACACTTACACACCCTAAAACATTTACACAACGTTATGTAAGTGTATTTGACAAATATTTGCACTACTCTTGTGGAAGTGTAAAAAAATTGAGTGTGTAAATGCAAATGATTTACACACCATATATATTGCTATTGACATTTACGTGCACAACACTGGTTGTGACCCTTTCTTTCCACTTAGATACTTGCTAGATTTATGCAGCTTTGACCAGTGTTGGGTTTTTGAGCCTACCATAGGGCTGTACCCTTGTTCATAATTCGATTCAGACTTTTGGGCTGGGGGAGCATCCAAGGATAATTGTAATTTTACAGATGATTCTTAAATTCATCAAAGATCAACACCTTGTGTTCCCAGGCTCACTTATCTTCAGCCTGGGAGCATCACCAAACATGGGGAATGAGCCTTGTTCTTCTTACATTACTATAAGATCTTGAATGTAGATGGACATATGTCTAGGTTCTTTACAACTGTAATGAAGAAAAACAGAACACCCCTATACAAAATTCATAGCATTTGTACAACTTTGTCATGGATTATGCAAATTACTCATGTGTACCTACCTATTCATTGGGACTTTGCTAATAATACAAATATAATAGAATTTAGTAATGCATGGCTCATTAGGCATGGCCACTAGGATAGCTTTCCATTACTGTAGTTGAATAGCAGGTTTGTCATGTCCCTGCTGAATAACCATTTTAAATTTTAAAGGTTCCATTTTGACAAATAAAATTTGTTTCATTTTCCTTCCCAAAAAAATTTTTGGAGAAAAATATTTTTTGGAAATTTCAGCATGTCTAAAAATAATATTAATTTTTGACAAACCTGCTATTCAACTAGGGTAGTCTCTTAGAAGGTGCTGGGCTATATCTGGAAGTTCCCAACTGGGAAACTTCTTCACCTGCACCATCTAGTGCTTTCCATTGACATCCACATTCCATTCATTTCATGCATTGTTCTTTCATCTTTCAAGTTTGTCATGCTTGAGCATTGTACCCCATGGGAACGAGTAAAACTTTGGAAATTGGAAGCTGTGACAAAAGTCACTCGAAAGGAGGCCTACCACTTTTGACTCTTACGTGCTCCAGATCTGCAATCCAGATTTGCAGGACTGCATTATGCTATACCTTTAGCTTGAGACTTCAATGCCAATGGAAAGCAACTGAACTTTTCAAAGCTACACGGTGCATCTAGTCAATGGAAAAGTGTGCCCTTACTCACATGGTGAAATTGTTACATGGGAAAAGTTTGGCTAGCCAGGCCGGTCACCAAACACTTAGTGTCTCGGAGGTCTGCGAATTTCTGGAGAGTGCTCCTTTGAATTTCATGCCCAAAGAGGAATTATAGCCCTACTATTTGCGCACCCGCAGAAAGTTGAAAATGATGAAGAAATGAGTTAGATGTGACCCTCCAAAGTAAGTGGGGTCAAATGGTGGAAACGAAAAGTTATCAAACACTTGGAAGACTATTACCGAACACCCAAAAAAGTCTTTGAAAGTCGTTCTATTGCCTTTATGATTAAAATATTATTTGTAAATCATAAGGTTGTGCTCTTATAGCACTATAAATCACTTAAATTGAACAAGAAATGAGAAAGTTATGAGCATTGAAAGTAAAAGGGGTAGAAGAGAAGAAAAGAAAAGAAAAACACGTCTCATAGTTTGGAAAAGCTTATTTCTCTTCTTGCTCTTCTATAATTACTCCTTTGCCTCTGCTGTTCAAAGACGAATTGAAGAGCTCAAGTTAGCGTTCGCATAACGTTTTAAATCACTCAAAATGAAGAAGAGATGAGGAAGATATTAATAAAAGGTTTGGTCATAGGTGGTGTTCGGTCATAGGGCAGATTACCTTACATTAAATTGAGAGAATGTCATGCATGTGTTTTAAATATTCTATTGATCTACATCACATAGCACATCCCAATGTACCAATATAAAAAGACATAACCACATTAGTCAAAACTGCATAGCTTTCAAAATCGCATAGAAACAATGACATAATGACATACTATAATGCAAGTATTGAAATGGAAGTTAAGCTCTTTGCTTTTCCAACTTCTATCTACAGAAATTTCATTTAATCTAGTCAAATCTAGCAATTTGCAAAGATACTTGAAACATGACAAAATTTCATGCATCATAGTTTCCACTGATGAAATTCATTTTCCAAAATGATCAACTATTGAAAAGACCGGGTTTAGCAACCTGAATTTAAATGTTTTATTTTTCAAGAGTTCAAGATATGAATCTTAAAGGTCCAGCTTTATACAATCACATCTATGTTGGTAGCCTAGAGGAATATAGTGTGACCCTATCACTAAAAGGTTGGGAATTTTTTATTCCTCAAATTTCAACTAAGCCCAACACAAAAATCTTACTTTACAAACCTGCCTTTTAGGAAATTATTGAACACCAAGTATCGTTGGCAAGTATAGCATTCAATCTCTCACAAAATATACATTTCTTATATATTACAAGAATGAAATGTACAAAGCAAAATTGTGTAGTGTTGCCAATGATATTTTGTGTTCGTTAAATATATTACTCTTATGGCCACTTAGCAAGGATTGCTGTTTCTATTTCAGGTTCTTGTCTGTTTTCTGTTGTTGTTGTTGCCTTATGCTCACCATGTGAAAATTCAAAATTCCTATGATTCTATTTTCTGTTCATTATTGTAATTTCTACTAATTGTAGTGACTGGTAATGTGCATTATCATCAAAATGTGTACTAACACACAATAAGCCCAGAGCAATATACCATTCACATCTATCTATGAAGGAAGGTAGTTTGTTTGTTTTGTTTTGTATTGTACCGATGAGATCCACTGAACCGGGATGCTCCAGATCGCATTCTTGGTGTCTTTGGAAAGCTCTCGAGGAGAGGGGTGCATTGGCTTGGTTCCATGACGTTTGGACTTGCCGTGCAAAAGTTCTTCAATATTGAATGATTTCTTCACTGAAAATTAAATTAAATCCTAGCTGAAAATTTCGAAGGAATTGGAACGTGGCTTTGGCGTTGTTGAAAAGATCTCGATTAGCTAGATTTAATGCAATTTATTTAGTAAGATTTGGATTCAGAATGTGGGAGATATTGATTTTTAAGTGATTTCTGCAGCTGAAAATTCAAATAAATTCCCAGGTTTTGGAAGGAAAAATCAGTTGAGGACGTGGTAACACTTGGGCCAACTGCACAGGCCACACTAGTCTATCTATGAAGCAAGGCAGTTTGTTTTGTTTTGTACTTATGAGATGCACCAAACCGAGATGCTTCAGATCGTGTTCTTGGTCTCTTTGGAAAGCTCTCCAGGAGTAGGGGTGCATGGAGATGCGTCAGATCGTGTTCTTGGTCTCTTTCGAAAGCTCTCAAGGAAGAGGGGTGCATCAGCTTGGTTCCATGGTGTTTGGACTTGTGGTGCAAAAGTTCTTGAATATTGAATGATTTCTTCATTGAAAATTATATTAAATCGTAGCTGAAAGTTATTTAATGGAATTTATTTGGTAAGATTTGAATTCAGAATGTGGGAGATATTGATTTTAAAGTGATTTTTGCCACTGAAAAATTCAAATAAATTCCAAAAAACCAGGTTTCAGAAGGAAAAGTCAGTTGAAAACGTGGCAACACTTGAAGGCTTACCATTCAATTCAAGCATGATTTGCTTTCATATTTGGGTACTCAAAAAATCGACACATACATTGCAAAACAATGTTCACATGTTGAGTTTCCCTATTTTGTAACAGGTTCACACTTGGGCCAACAGCACAAGCCACACTAGTTACAAATTAAGTGTGCATGTGGCTGGTCAAGCATCCCATTACCTTACCTATTGAAAATGACAATATTTTCTTTCAAAACATGATGCCTTGCCTCATATTGTGTCATATGCGCCTTTTATAATCCTATGTTGATGGAGAGTCCAATGAACTGCCTATACATCAGATTTTATAGTCACGTATTTGATTGACAAGAATACATGCAGGCATCTTGGTACTAATATTTTGGGTATATGTGAAGAACAGTATATTTTGCAAGATTGAAAAAATTGTTTTGAGTTAAATGTAGTTTAAGATTATGAACCAAAATGTTGAGAATCATGATAGATCATTTTAATTATTATGAACATAATAGTAAAAATGTGTACATATGGTAATGTATGACACATTAGTGTATTAACTATTGTTGGCCAAACATAGTACTTTAGATGAGTCCAAAGGAAAAGGATAGGGCATATTTTCTTTAAAATCAACAAAAGATATGCATCTGAATATTTCAAAATTTTCCTTTGTAAAGACAATTATGCATTCATTGAAAATTTTCATTCATTGTCAGTTATGTATTTGTTAATTTTCAAATTCAAAGTAACCTCTAGATATTCATACAAGTTATGTATATCAAACTTCACATGTTAGTTGTGCAAAAATAAAAGTATTCAAAATTCAAACATTGGAAATCAAATAACTTGTGTGGGAATTGAACCCTAGTTCTATAAAAAAAAAATTGCCCATCGTAACACAAGCTACCTACAAAAGCAAACACTCACAAAAACACCCCAATCTCACACACCCAAAAGCTTGTTGTAGCTTGATTGGCAACAAAAACATAATGCATAGATACCCAAGGATATGTAAAATAGTTGTTGTGATTGATCGTTTTTTAGAAACATAGTGCCCAAAAGCCCAAGGATACCTAGTAACTTTACAAGAGGCAAGGAATGTGGAATGTTATTTCAAAAGGCCATTTGCTTGACAAATTCATTTCCCCCCCTCCGTCATCAACCATCATCCCTTGAAGCTATTCTTGAGGGTATTGTTTTCATTTTATCACTTCTATTGCATTAAACTATGCACTAAAATATCAAGATTGGTCACTTTGTATATGTATGCAAATATTATTACACACACACCCTTTTCTGAAAGCCTGTATGTGCCTTCAGAGTAAATGCATTTGTGAGTAATGACAAGCTCTAAACTAAATTCCAGCCTAGGCTCATTAGCTTGCTGCAGCTTGAATGAGGGCACTATGGCCCAATTTCATTTTATTTTGAAAGTCTATTTTGTGCTCACTAGTAGCACTGTTTGTTTCCATTCCTGTGCAAAAATGTAAATTCGGAGACAAATTTTATAGTGATTTGCCCAAATTGTCATTTAGACACAAATTGTGTAATGGGTTGCCCAAAATTTTGGTTCCAAGTATTACATCCCTATCTGCAGGCTGCAACTAGACTTCATGAGCTGAGTATAGTTAGTACTCATGGGAACTCATTTCAGCCGTTTGTGACAAATGGGCTGGTTTGACACCTTGTAATCAACTCTCATAATATGGTTTCGACTTATGGCAAGTGTTGGGCTGTTCTCAGAAAAAATAACTGGCAACAAACTCCTCACAGTTAGCAGTCGGTTATTAGGGCTCATAACTAGAGATATGAAAATTCAAAGAACTGGTTCTGATACGTAATCAAGGTTCTGAAAAAAAAATTTGGAAAAATCAAACAATTGCTTGTAAAACCACCAATCGTTTCTCAGTTATTTCATGAAAACTGCTAGTCCATTCTCAGTTCTTTCCCACCAATCGTTTTTCAGGTATTTCATGAAAATTGCTAGTCCATTATGAGTGCTTTCAGGAAAATTGCTGTGTCTTTGAGATTTTTGAAATAACCAAAACCCATGGTTCATTAATAGAGCAAACATTTAGGGAACAAAATTTGCCAGTTCTTTACAAATTCAAATATTCGCAAAGAATGCTGCTTCTGATTGCAATTGCTTGTCATACTTCCTGTGAATTGTTCTTCCTTTTATATATACACATATACAGATACTCTATTTTATTTAAATGGCAGATTTCAGAACTGAATTAAAATATATATTGCAGATTTTAGATTTCATTATCTCTCTTTCCTACTTTGCAATTTCAGCAAAAGTATTTCCAAAAAATTAGCAATATGCATTGAATTCACAGAACAAAAACCCAAAAAACCCAATTCTTTTGTCACAACCCCAAAAAACACACACAAAAAAAAACTCTGATCATAGTGTCTTGTGGCAAGTTCTAGAGTCAGGTGATTAGCCAATGTATGTTTTCCAAGATGAACATAGTGTCAGACATGACAACATCACTAGCAACTCCCACCAAGCTTTTCCCTATGGCAGAGATCAATGAAAGTAGGCACCTGGTATAAAAAATATCCCCTATGCATTTTAGAAGTGAATATGGAACTGCTTATAAGCTATAGACCCATGTCAAGAATGAATGAAATGAGTACCAAGTATAAGCTATGAATATTCCTGTATATGTCAACAAAATTGTGACTGTAATGTGTCACCGTATAAATGAGTTCCATATATCTCTCTGTCCCACTGGGATTTTGTTACAAAAAAAAATTAGAGTGTTGTAGTGAGAGAAGACCAATTTATTGTCCGAAGGTGAGAGATCAGTTTGTGACTGACAAAGATACACTTCGGAGGTGTGTATCTTTGTATGCCACATGTAGATCCCTGGCTTCTAACTAAAGAAATAAATCTGCTCCCCTCAGAAGACTTGGTCCGAGACAATTTACATATACCAACAGCTTCAGGTCAAGTGAATGAACGAATTTCGGCTTTCTTCAACTTGGGGTCCAAAATATGTATGACCTTGGAATATTGAGATATGCAACATACATGGGGAAAGGAGAGGTTGAAGCTGTTTTGTCTGAAGCTGTGTGGAAAACCGAGGCTTCAAGTATACAAAGAAGATCTGGAAAGCTTGTGAGCTTCACAGACCATGCTCAACCACTGTGTCACAGAGAGATCGGGGTACAGATGTTCTTTTGTATGCGTGTTGGAGTGGTCATCTGCCCATTTCTGGAGCTGGCTGAATGATTCCTATTCATGCCCGATTTTTTCCAATGCACAAGCTGATGCAGGAACTGTTTGACCTGGCACAGGCATTATAAAATGTGAGGAAACAGCTGATGAAGAAACTTTCAAGACTGAACCTCATGTGCCAGGAAGGTTCTATTGCAAGGAAAAGGAGAAACTGATGTCAATATGTACAACATTTTCTGTAACAGCTGGGATGAAAAAAGAGCCATAGCAGGATTCTATACCTCAGAAGGATCACGGATGGAGTAAGCTGCACTTGTGCTTTTTGGCGCAGTGGAGACCAGAATGCTGCACCCATGTTTCATTCCATTCACCATCTGAGCCAAACAGAAGGTACACAAACACACTCTCATAAGCAGCTGACACAAAATATATTATTGCCACACAATCAAGAGGCACAATGTCTTAACCAAGACTTTGAAGAAAAGGGTACTGAGATTTACTTTAAAAGCATCTTCGTCAGTTCGATCATCTCCAATATACACTGGCAACACATCATTTGAGTTTGCCATACCTGCACATACACCACCATTCAGATATCTCTTGTTCTAGTAGCATATTCTGTTTCTACTCAAAGTGCCTCCCTCCCTCTCCCCATACACAACCTGTACAGAAAATTGGTCTTACACATAACTTGCTTCCAGAACACAGGAGAGTAACAGATGGAATATACTTACCAAGTGACTCCAGAAGGAAATTGACAGCTTTACCCTTATCCCATTTTATTGCAGGCCGAATCTCCAAAACCTGCCAAACACAGGTATCATCACTGTTAGCATTCAATTTGCTATGCATGATTGGGGAGAACAATTTTAGTCAGAACCTCAAATTTGAGGTCACCTACATAAAACCAGCACCAGAACACAAGAGAACTAGTAAGTACTGAATTCATCCTTAAGCACTCCTTAAGATGACTCACTGGTACGAAAAACAATACCTTACGTCCATGAGTTAGGCTGAGTGTGGGATAGTTCTTCATGACATTGGCTACCCGTTCTGCAAGCTGCACCCAATTCTGCTTCAAACAACCAACTTCTCGTAAATTCCAAGGATATCTCACTATAGGTGGCCAAAGAAACTCACAAGTAGTTCAAAGAATCTTTCTTTCAGAGGAATGATCCATACATTCTGTGCAGCTGGCAACTAGATCTGTTCTCCAGATCCCTTTAAATCTAACCCAAATCTCAAAAAGAACAGATTCACATGGAAGAGGTCCTGAACTTCTGTCAGCAAAAAAAACCCAGTCCATCTTAAGGCAAAAAGAAACAGGAAGGATTCACAGTAATAAAACAAACTCTTTAATCATCCATTCTAAGACACAATCCCAAACTATATGCTACCTGCACATAAACTGTACAAATTTCCTGAAAGCTGGCAGTAAAAAGAGTTGGAATTTTATCCAGCCTCAAATCAAGATCTGAACTTGTTTTTCTCAAATGGCAGAAAAGAAGACACTGAAGCCTACCTTCTCAGAATTGACAATTAGTTCAACAATGCAGTAAGCAAAGGCTCAATGTGTGCCACACACCTCCACACCTGCACAAGGCAAGAGTGCAAAGGAGGAGTGCTGTCAGCTGTGCTAATCCACAGCTTCCCTTGTGTGCACATAGTTTGCCAAGGCCAGCATTAAAGTTGTTATTTAAGGTATGATTATTCTCATTTTGCAAAACAGTTTGTAGGAGATTTCTGTTTGTTGACAAAGGAAAGCCACTTGGTTCTAGAAATGTTCTGCCAAAGCTAGCACAAGCCTTGCTCAAGCAAATGAGCACCAGTACAACAAATTATGTCAATGCATTTCTGTTAACTTGTGGATATAGCTGTCTCTGTAGCTTACAACATTTAATCTCTGGATCAGATGTGAAACAGGCAAACCAAATTCATCATACATCAGTCTGTTGCACACCTTGACCAGTGCAAAAAACAGCCCCAAACTGGTGATCTGCTTTTCATACATGAGAAAGCCCAAATATTTAACATTACAGTAGACACATCACACCCACTACATCTTGTCTGCAAATACACTTTTCATCACCCATGAAGGAACTTCATCACATAAGCAATCTGAAATCACATTAGCAAACCATGTCAAGAATATTCCAACAGGAACATCTTGCTTAGCAGTAGCAGCTAGAAGACATAATAAGCAGGCTGTTCCTGAAGGTATTATGCTTCTTACATTCAAAAGGGCCAGTGGTATTATGTGAGAGATGACTAACACTACGGCACCAAAAGTTAACAAGGTGATCTCCACAGACCCTAAACCTGAACTATACACAGGAAGCAGTCTAGACTATTTGAACATCAAGAGAAATCATTTCAAACACACGCACGTGATACTACAACATTTCCTTGCAGCCAAGTTTGTGAACATAGACTCCAGACAACAACTCAGACATCAACATAAACAGAAGTATGCATAGGAAGATAAGTTGTCCAAAAAAGAGTGAAGGAAAAACAGTTACAATAGAACATTTCAGGACTTGGATCACCCAGAGTATACTATACTTTTGTTCAGATTAAACACTATGAAAGTAGTTCACAATATTACCTCTTCCTTCACCCGGCGGAAATGAACAGATGCACAGAACAGGTTGTGTTCAATTTTGGCTCCTTCAATGTCCTTTGTGTTTTCCTCCAAGATTTTACACACCTAAAAGAGAAGAGACAAACTTCCTCCATCAAAGACTAACATCACATTGCTTGAGTAAGGAACAGAATCAGAGCCCTTCGTTTGTTCTGATGATAGGACTGTGTTCATGATCTTTGGTAGGCCAGCCAGAAACCCACTTTGAGATGCGGACATGCATCCAAATGTCATAAACAATGGCAAGTGCCTGGTGGCATTCCCAAGTCACTTCCACACAAGTTTTGACTAAAGTGCAACCCATTGTCAATATTGTTGAGTGGGACAAAACCATCCCCTTTATCCAGATGAGAGAAAAATACCTTGTTAATCAAGGGCAGATACTCGCTTGCTGGCTGGAAAACGACAATGTCATTGCCCTGTTGACACAACAAAGCCGAGTGTTTGAAACCTGCAAAACTGAGGCATGTTCTTTTGTACACAAAAAAATAGTTACACAGAACTACAGACTTAGTCATTCAAGTTTGAATGAGGGTTGACAAAAGATAACCGGGATGGGGACAGAAAAGGGGTGTTGACAAACCTTCTTGTCTTTACCACGAGTTCCGGTAGCTTTGAAGCCATTACAACCATCAGCAGGCCCCATGATGTCCATGCCATGACTTCCTGCATAAAACAGCTCCGGTAGTTGTACAAATTCAAAGACCTGTAAGAGAACCACCAGTGGGTGAGTCTCAACACAACAGTTTGGTGTTCCCTGACCCATGTATGATATCACAGGAAACCATCTTTCAACCCTTCCCTGTCGTAAACCATCTGAAAGTGACCTCCAAAATGGACTCGCTACCTCACGACAGCAAATCAGGCAGAGATGGATAATAAGACTGTAGAGAGTGTTGTCAACATTCACATACCTTTTGTCTGCCTCTTCCACTGATGATTGCAGTTGGGAAGTAGGTGGCTACTTCATGGACAGTAGCCCTCATCTGCATGAGAGACAAGAACAACCACCCTGCAACTATAAGGCATACACAAATGGGGTCTAATGTATGATGGAAACAGAAGTGATCCAACATCACTGCCATAGTGAAGAAACTCCTGTGATGGTGTCCCAGAGTCATAAGGCAAGCATGTGTGCTAGAGTACCACAGAGAAAGAATTAATACAAATAGCAAGAGACTGTAGTCTTACATCAGGAGACATGTATGCCTTATCGGGATCTTCAACAATCGGGGAGAGTGTGCCATCATAATCTAAAAAAACAGCCACCTGCTTCCCTTTTGCGGCTTTCATAAGTTTCTCAAACATGCCCAGAATGGGTGGATGGTTCTCCTGCCAAAGACCAAACGAAAAAGAAAATACAAAGTGAGTCCTCCCCTGTCGACCTTCCTTTCTCACCAACATACAACCCATAAAAAAGTCGAGAGTGAGCAAAACTGGAAAGCTCCTCCAATGCTGCTGCCTTTTTCTACCCAGATTTACTCCCACAAGACACACAAAAACCAGAGAAAAGAGTTTGCAGATTGCTACACACATAGCGATCAAACATTTCAGACAGAAAAACAAACTGAACAACTCGAGATCTGCAATGCAACTGCCAGATCTGATAACAAGAACACAGCATGGACAACCAAGGATCTGTGAAACAGGACATATTGTAACCCATTGCTTGTACGAAATGCTGCTACATGGAACACAAATCATGTACTATGCCATGGGAAACTGTACCTTCCAGGCAGCATATTCGGCAGCCTTGGCATCAAAGAGGTCGAAACTCTCTTCACTGGAAGGGTGGGAACGGGGTGGGGACTGCGCCTTCATAGCATTCAGCCATTTCGCCATATGGCCGCCGTTCTCGCTTTTGTTATAGGAGCTGCGCATTTTGGGCAACGCATTGATGGGAATAGGTCGGGTGCAAATACGGCTGCTGGGTAAGGAAGAGCTCGACAGTGGTAGCGTCGTCGTCGCTGCTGCTGCTGCAGCTGCTGCTTTAGAAGAAGTCGAAAAGGGTACCAAAGATGAGACAGACATGGTTGAAATCGTAGATGGGCATGACGAGAGCGGCTCTGTTGAGCAGACGCCCGACCTCTTCGACGGCCGCACGTTGAGACTCCCCGGGTGGTACCCATCTCCTAGTCGGGATAAGCTGGAACTCAGCAACCCCACTTCTTTGCTCTCAATCTCTGTCTGGTCGAAATATCTATCTAAACTGTAACTCACTTCTGTCACCTTAAGCACCATATCTCTCTATCTTCTGCTCTCTTCTTCTTCCTCTTTCTTCTTCAATGGACAAAACAACAAAGAAAAAGTTGCGCCTGGAGATCTGTGCTGCGAGTTTTCAACCTACAAACCTTGGAACCAAACAGAACTAGTCCCAAGGTTCCAGTAAAATCTTGGAAGAAGAAGAAGAAGAAGAAGAATACTGTCACAGATTTTGAAAACAAAAAATATTAATTTCCCCAACAATGTGGAGGGAGAGCGGGCGGCCAACAACTTGGTCGACAAAAAATGCAAAAACACGGAGAGAGAGAGAGAGAGCGTAAAAAATATTTTCAAAATTTGGGAACAAAAGTGTGTGTTATTCTCTTTCTCAAAAGCCTTTTAATGCGCGCGTCCGTCCGTCCGTCCGTCCTGCTCGGTTGTTGTAAATTTGTACTAGCCCTGCATGAGGTGCCAATCGCCCCCTTTAGAAGAAACTCAGGGCATCCTGGTGATGCAGAGCTCCACTGCCACACTATTGATCCTTCTAAGACCCCCCAAGGTTTGCTACCTGCTGTTCGCCAAAGCTCGGAAAAGTCCACTGCAAAATCAAATCCGCGCATCGTTTCCGCGTGAGAAAAACAAAAAAGGATAACTCCAACACACAACCTTTCCTTTCACTTCCTACCTTTCCCTCGTCCCCAAAAAAACAAAAAAAAATTGCCCTAATGCACATGCCAAACTTGGAAACGACAAATAGGTACACACTACACTACACACAGCAGGGAGGAGTAGAAGGGGGGGGAAGGAAAATCCACACCTCCCCACCCTCCCTAAAAAAAGAGAAAAAAAACAAAACAAAACTATGATGCTCTGAACGCCACGACAAACAACAAACGAAACGCAAGCAAATCTGTTCCAATGAAAACCAATGTCGGTCGCTTTAAGCACAAAGATGCAAGCGCTTGAGCTTGCTACATACATCACCTACAATATTAAGTGATCCTCTCCAACTTCATGACAAAGAAAATAACGTCTTCTTCCTCTTCTTCAAATCCTGCAATTCGATTGGGAGCGGTTTTTTTTCGGGGGAAGGGGGGATGGGGAGGTCTCTTCTAAAAACCCAAAAGAGATTGATTACCTGCTGAAGTATGCGGGAAAGGTCATGCCGTGGGCTTGGTTTAATATAGGCTTGCAAACACTACAAATCATGACTGCAATCCTTCCCTCCTCCGCGAACAAGAAGCACCAACAACGGCCTAATAGGTAGCAACACCACTCACCCACCAACCAACCACCGGACGACGGAACAAAAAAGGGGAGGGGGGGATCCGGATGGTGCAGTTGCGCGCGGTGCAAAGGGGAGAGACAGAAATTGTCAAAAACAAACCCAAAAGCCCAAAAAAAAAACTAAAAACAGAGGAGAAAGGGCCTTGTTTTCGACCTCAATCTCGGCAATAGATTTTGTTTTTCAAAAATCTCAGACTACCAGCTACCTACATACGCACGCACGCGCACAAACTAAACAAACACTCGCTCCCCCCTCCTTCTCTTCTTCCTCTCCTCCTCCCTCCCAAGTACACGTATATGCAACAAGCGCTCTTCCCGCCCTTTCCTTCAGCAGAGAGTCAACAGAAGAAGAAGCAAACGAAGAAGAAGTGAGTGTTGTAACAGGAACCAGTGAGGAGGGTGGTGGTGGGGCGCCGGGGAGGGGGAGAAGGCACGGGGAACCGGGAGGTTAAACACCAAAAAGCGCCAACCAAAGCCGCCACGAGCTTAAAGAGCTACAAGACCAACAAGATCCGAAGACACGTACCGCTTCAAAGAGCGAAAAAACACCCGACAGATGGATAGAAAGAGACAAAACAGAACAAGCAGATCAATGTGAGGAGAGTGAGAGGAGCAGCAGAAGCAGAGAGAGATGGAGTGAAGAAGAGAGTGAAGGGAGAAACGATGTTCTGATTAGAAAGAGAGAATGAGAGTGTGCTGAAAAGCGAATGAGAAGAAGGAGCCAACTGCGAGACAAAGGGACCAATATATAGCCCCTCCGAGAACAGCCAGGCTGGGCCGCCCCCACCCCATTTGGGCCCCCTCTTCCTCCCTCTCTCGTCAAGACTGTTGAAGACGAGCTTGGGGCGGGAGAGGGGGGGTAGTCAGTCCGTAGCGCCCACCCACCTCCACTCACTTACCCACTTACCTTGAACAACCCCCCACCCCTTCCCCTTTCTTTCCCCCACTTTACCCACCATCCAACCAATCACCCAACCCATCTCTATAACTGTACCTACGACCAGTGCTTTTTCCATTTTTCTCATATCGAAATTTTGGCGAAATTTAACCCCAAAAAATTTAGCAAAATTAGTGGAATTCACACAAGAAAAATTTAAAATTTCCCAACTTCTTAGTAAATAAATAAATAAATAAATAATTGGCAGAGAAGTGCCAAACCAACATCAATCCTAGGTACATTATTATCATTTGTCATTGCTTGTAATAAGGTGAAAACATTTGACCTGACGGTGAAAATAGTTTTTTGACCTCACACTTCAGCTGGGCTGGGGCCCTGTGAAATAACAACAACCCATCACGGACTGGATGGAACCTTCAGTTTGGACTTTTGTGAATCACTCCCTCAATGTAAGTCCAAGTTAGTTCCACCTTTAGTTTGGGTCAAGGTACTGTAATCAATTGTGGGGGGGGGGGG
>Ga0209611_10001130_pt1 | contig 44132 bp, 29 predicted proteins | sample S1TSphgellanicum_3_FD_187693 | JGI IMG/M metagenome (GOLD analysis project Ga0209611, IMG submission 187693) | Host-associated microbial communities from peat moss isolated from Minnesota, USA - S1T2_Fc - Sphagnum magellanicum MG (SPAdes) (version 2) | ecosystem: Host-associated > Plants > Peat...
CCTGAAGAAGCTCAGAATGAGACCACTGCAAGTATTACCACCCAACTTTAGATGGACTCATATTGCTTGCATCTTTTGTAGCACTACCAAACAAATGTCAACTAAAGAAAGACCTCTAAACATTTGTCCTGACAGATAATTTGATAGTGCATTTGACATATGTTGAAGATTAACTAATCCAATTCAAGTGTGAAATCTATCAGGTTGCTTCCACATGAAAAAATAGAAAATAAATTGCTATGCACAACACAAAACTTTGCAAAATTTGACAACTATCATCTTTCACACAGGAATTTTTCGAAAGCTCATTAGTGACATACACCAGCCTACAAATCTCCCCTTTAAACTAGTGTAACAAGAATACAAGCAACCTCACCCTGCATGGAAATGCTGTCAAAAGGTGGGAGCAAATCTTCTTGGGTCTAGCCACACATAAACTAAACTTTCAATGTTGGCATTTGGTAGTTAACAAATTTTCAGTTCACACCATTGGGGGAAAATAAAAAGCACAAGACAACTGCACAAAACAAAAAACTGTTGGATATGTACACAACCACCACACTAAGTCGAGCTACTGCACAAAACAAAATACTCTTTTCCACATACACCACCACACTAAGTCAAGCTACCGCTCAATGGATCAAGAGCTTGAGCAAAGAGCTGTGTGATATTAAACTTCACTTATGTTCTTGATGATCTTATGGCTTTTGAGTTCTGAGAAAGTCTAGGGTTTTGGTGACGGTAAAACAGTCATCTGGCCTAATTTTGGGCCCAAAATCAGACTCAAAATCCGGCAAGGTTCAAATTTAATTTTTTGGCAGCACAATGAGTTGGAACCAGCCAGAAAAATTGCATGTTCAGGTCCAGTTCTATAATTTGAGCCAAATAATTGGCCTCTGGACAAGCCCACCGCAAGGGTTGGGGGTTTGCCTGGGTAACGTTAACTTGACAGGGTTGTGGTGTTGGACTGATAAGACTGGACTTAATTTTAATGAAAAATAACATTTAAGCAATGGTAACTCTCGGAACCTTGGCAGCATTTGCCTCCTTTTTTTGAAGTACACCGTAAGTGGTCATCTTGACCTGCCCCAACTCTTGCCTCAAAGACTTTGAATGGCCAGGGGTTACCACCATGTAGAGTACTGTGTGACAATCACAGCCTGGGTTCACTGCTGAGATGGACATCTTCCAGAATTCCAAACTCAGATCAATGCAGTGAGCACTCGATGAACTTATCAAGGTTTTCTTCAGTCCTGTGACACAGGATCCAAACATTAACATTGCATGTGTAACAGGGTGCTGGGAGATGTTTCACTACCTGATGGGTTTTGACCATGGGAGCCTGAAGCTGAAGGAAACATCTTGCTCTTTCCAACCAGTTTCACTATTCCTCAGCTTGCATTTCTCTGATCAAGCTCTGAGCTCCTCTCTTGAATTCTCTTGCTTTCAATAATACCAAGGTTGCCTGTGTTCACTAATAACAGGGCATGTCTGTCACCACACTGAGCAACTGATCAATGCACGGAGCAAATGCTATCTTGCCACACCATCTGTGCCTATCTCCAGAATTTCCAATGTCCCCAACAGTATTTTTTATCCACAGGCCAAACTTTGTCAAACAATGGGCAGAAGAACATTTCTGGAATTTCTGCTTCAAAAGTCACAGGTGCCCGGGATTGAGTGTCTGCCTAGGAATCTCAGAAGTTGTTCAGACTCTGTTCTGTAGTGTAAATTCAGACAAGGGAGTTTTCCCTTCGTATGATATGTCTCTTGCCCTTCAGATAATAGCATGAGAGTGCCATTGGGTTTCTCATGTGATGATACCCTGGCACCTACAGACCCAACTTAACAACAACAATGAAGCTACCTATCAGGCTACTGCACTTCAGTTGCAATCTCACTTGGGTTTGAAAGTTGGAGTGAACTTCAGAATGCTCTCACTTCTAAAATGACATGAACCTTCCTTTCCTTTCATCATATTGTTTTGCGCTAGGCTCAGGCTCTCTCTATGTATTCCTGGAATCTCATTACTGTTGGTGCAGTTCAGTGGACCAAAACTGTGAAAATATCACTCTCTTGAGGGCACTGCAACGCTCCAGTTTCTCTATAGCTGGCAACCTTTAAGCTTGTGCAACTTTTCCACCCCCTAAAGCTGTCGTCTACTCTTGGAAATTATGTCTCCAACAGTTCCACATGTTTCCTTTGTCCCCTCCCCAGTCCTCACCCCTTGTCCCTTCTTCATTGTAGTTCTCTGCATTGGATGGGTGTGTGTCTCTTGTGGTGGTGCGATTTTGATTTCTGCAACCCTGCTAGCTAAAGCTTCCATCTGTATTTCTGAGAACCATTCAACACTGAGAAATAATTGAGCCCGACTGTCCTGGAATACAGATGCTGGAGAATATCACAGGCCCAATGGTGATTTATGCAATTGCAAATTGCCTTTGGAACCCTGGCAAGGAAAGGAGCTCTAAGATGCACTACATATTAGTAACTCACAAAACTGGTCCCAATCTTCTGCCCCCTCCTAACTACTGCCTAGAGATATCACAAAACTCTGTAATCCAAAGCACCCACTGTAAATGCCTCCTCTGTAGATCAACCTATTGCAAATTGGTGCAAATGTGCAATCAAGCACTGTTCTGTCACATACAAGGAATTGATCTCAGAAATCCAGCAATTACAGTTGAAGCAAATGTGGAACCCTTTTACTTTCTCTTAGAGCATTCCCAGCAGCTTCTCTATTTGTGCTTGCTCCAATATCTCCACATCCAAGATACCGTCATAAATTTTTCTCCTCCTGAGTCCTCACTCTTCACCCATTCCAGTGAAAAAACTTGGTCTTTCAGTGAGCTGGGAAGAAAAAATATGAACGACACTTACACAAGCATGCTTATATATCTGCATTTCAACTGAAAAAGTCTCTACTTTCCCAACACCCTGCTCTCTCATAATTGTCCTCTTCTGCCCAAAGTTCAGTCAAGGTTTGGGGTCTCATTTACAATCTACATAAATCTTTGACACTCCATTGTGCATTGTTTGTGCATTGTTGGACAATGCTGAGCTACGTGTAATGCTTTCCTGGATTCTTGTTTCATGGAGAAAAGGACTTCTTGCTGGCTGGTGCGACCCAGCACCCACAGAGGAGGTCTTTCTTTGTAGGTCTGAACTGAAATGCACACCACATACAAAAAAACTACCTAAAAATTGGTAATTTGTTCGATTTGACCTCAATTTATTTTTGATAATTATTTTGATTTGGTGTTAAAAGAATACTGAAATTTAGTGTGGATTTAAGGTTGGCTCCCTAACATAAAACTATAAGACCTTAAGTGTATGTTATATGAGGATTTGGTCATTGGATTGTAATGTTAAACTCAAGTCAAAACTCCAAACCTCTTAATGTAAGTTCAAAGTTGAAGGGATATGGTAACATCACCAACACAGTTCCACACATTTTGTGCATGAGAAATTAATCCAAAATGGAAAATTAATGCTTCCTAAAACTTTAAGCTTTACGGTTGTGGCCTATTCAATCACTTCTTTTCAATTTAAAGAGTAATTTCCCAAAGGAAAAGAAAAACATTTCTTCATAATATTGCACAATCTATATTATTATTTTCTGCATAGTTTGTATTTGAATGATGTATGTTTTCAGATGTGGGGAGTCCAAATTATGACATTCATTATTCATTCCATAGCGAATACTATATAGCACTCATCAAAGTACTACTTACTTTACTTGATTCACATGAACCAAGTTATAGTTTGGTAAAACTTGTGTGAGTTCCTCCATTTATTTTTTCCTTCTCTAGCCTAGTCTCTTTCCTCTAAGAATGGTTCTAAGGATTCTTTTTCCTCCTTAAGCTACATATGTACCAATGGTAATGTGCTTGGAGTAGGTGTAGCCATGGAAACTCGACCCTTGGGTAAAATTTGAGGTTTATTAAAGTTATCCTTAAAATAACCTTGCCTTTGAGTCCCTGTTTCACTTTGAATCCTTTTCTCATCCTTAAGTATTAGTCATCCAAAAACAAAAAAAACCAGATTCAAACAAAGATGAATATTTTTTTATAAAGGGAGTTGAAGAGCGATAGTTTTTTCATGAACCGCCATTTAGTACACTACATTCACAACAATGTAAACCAAAATAAAATGAAATGAAAATCAAAACTCAAGTTGGAACTCATTTTTACCTCCAACCTATTGAGAAAAGGGAGTTTCAAGCTTTGCTTATTACCAATGTATTTTTTTGGTTATTAGGTGTTGATCTCAACCTAAGTTCACTGCCTTAATGGGAAAACTGCTACTCTTCACCTGGAGTCCTCTTTCTCTTGTGGATATTTTTCTTATCAACTAAGTTTTGAACTCAATTTGTAAATGGCATTTCAATTAGCCAAACATGACTGGTACCTCAAAAACAAGGATACTAATTTGTGAAAGAGGATTCTTCAAACAAAATTCAGTCCAAGGTCACTTTTTGTTTCACTTGAAGTTGAAAATGTCACATGCTTCTTGCAAAAGTGTTACAAGGGGACCAAAGGCCAACTTTGGAAGGTGCATGTGGGCCATGGCATGAAGAACCACCAAATCTTTCAATACATTAAAGCATCTCTACATGCACCTCTTATGGGGGCCTATTCCAAGGTCTATGACATCCAACATAGAGTGTTAATTGTTTTCCCATCCCCAACCCATACACATGAGAAATTGAACAGCTTAAGGTGAGAGATCATTTTAAATGCAACCACTTGATTGGTAATCACTTTAGTCCACCAATCAAGAGCGGTCATTTTTTGTGTATAGTGCATTTGAAAAAACACTATTGTGTGCACATTTACTAAACCAAAACCTAATTTTACCCTATCTAGATAGTAGGAACAATAGTTTGGTGTTATACACCACTATACTACACATACACAATAGCTTTTGGTTTTTCAAATCATAAGATTTTGTAAAAGAAATTCTTATTGCACACACAATAAAATTGGAAAAAATAAATCTTGAACCCCTCATGTTTATCATGTGTCCTATTTCAATTTCATTATGTTTGAAAAAATTGATAAATTACGTAGTTAAATTTACTTTGGCCTTCGTAACACATTCTGCAACCATTTATTGTCATCCATGCATATATGCTACTTATTTGGATAAATGGAATCCAATTTTGTAAAAAGGTAAATTACTTTGTGTTGGATTTGATGCGATTATGTAGTCATTGCAATATGGGTGCAAACTCTGTTAATATAATTAGGAAAATGTTGAACATAGTTTGAGGTATTTAATGTGGCATGTACAAAAATCTTGTGTACCATATATGTATCATATTTTATAACTTTTACATGTTGCATAAATTGACCAATATAACATTTCCTCCTGGTGCTATCACATGTCATTTTTTTATATCATGGCATATCACACATTATAATTAAAACAATGTTTTTTGATGGCAAAAAGTCACCAAATTTTGACTTGAATTTGGGTCTTGCTACCATTCCACTAAATTTTTAAAGAAATTTTCAAGGCAAGCTCACTCAATGCCTCCCTAAATGGCTTCCTTTTCATTCTTTTTCACTAAACTCAATTATAGTATAACTTATTTGTCGTAACATGGTTTGAATTGTTTTGTGTTTTTGTACATAATTTTAATAGTTATGTTGGCATTATATTTGGCTTTTGACTACCCATCAAAATGTCACCATTGAAGCAACTTTGTAAAATCTTTTATAAAAAAACCTTGAATTAAAAGGCTTATAAGGGCCATTGGGCAAGGTTAGAGAAACAAATGGAAATTTTGGGGGGGGGAAAAAAATTTGGTGGCATGGTGAACACTATTTATAAAGGTGCGATAAAGTGTTGTAATAAGATATTGCTTATTAGCCACCTACACTTTTGACCTGTGGATGTGACTAAAAGAAGCACGAGATGTCTTTGCTATTGTGATGAATTTTATTTCAACTAATTAGGAGGCAAAACATGTCACCATCAGCTTGTTTAAAGTTTTAAACATAAGCAATGCAGCTATGGTTCCTAAATTATAGAAACTATTGGACAAGTTTTCTTTAACCCATAAAATTATTGCTTTTGTTGAAGATGAAAAGTCCAACTTGCAAGTGTGTGCAAGTGCCCTAACTTCTATTGTATCATGCAATAATATGGACTTGTTGGATCCATTTGATGGCACTTGTTTTGAGCATGCATTTTCAATAGTATGCAAATATGTTAATGTAGATGAAAAAGTGCCTATCGATCTACCCTTTGTATTTGTAAAGGTGGTTCATCTTCCATCCAAAACTATATAACTTGGCCCTAAAAAATCAAGCAAGGGTAGGCAAGCATGGAACAAAGCTTGCATTGAATCTAGATTACAATCGAAAAAATTGAACACACTAATGAAAAAAAAGTAAGTTCATTCTTTATGTTTTATGACAATTTTCTTTCACAATATTTACTTTTAGTTTTTGGTTTTCTCTTTGACTAATTTCTAGTTTTGTGATTAGATTCATTTAGGTTTATTGAGTTCATGAATGTGATTTTATTTTTTGTGTTGTTAATGGCAAATTTGCAAATCAAGTTTTATTCTTCCAAGATGCCTTAACTTTTTGGAATGCCATTGCACTATGCTATAATCAATAGTGTGTGGCATTGCGATCTCATGTACCATCTCTAAAATTAACATGGGTTGTGTGTGAAGCTATGGTGAAAGTCTTGTCCCTAATTGTTAGTGACTATGTTTTAAACCAAAATTAGGGATTAGTGTTGCAATCAAACACTTTGCAATTTGTTATATCGACTTGTCAAGATATTTAAAAAGAACTACATTCCAAATTATTCCTAATAACCTTGTAGAAGAGGATTTTTGTTGTCATGAATTAAAGGAATTCATGGTCCACACAAAACAACAAATTTTGGAGGTTTTTATACCTTTTATTTCCTTTTTGCATTCATTTGATAAGAAAAGAGGCCATAATATGTTGAATGTTTGATCCAAGGTTTAAAAGCATGTGGTTAATTACTACATTTTTAGGTGATGAAAATGTTGTTGTTATTGTTGTTGAATATGATAAAAAAATTCTTATTGCATTTACTAACAAAAGTAACCAAGTTGTTGATGCCTACTAATGTTGAAAAAGTTGAAGATCTACAATCTAAAGGCAACTCTAAAGATCTTTTTAAAACCACATCAACAAATGCAAATACTTACATGGACCTTGTGTCAAGAGAGCTTTTTGGATTCCATCAGTATTCAATTGATGTTGAAAACTACAAGTGTGTCTTACCTTAGTGGCATAAAGAACAAAACAAATTGCTAATGTTTTTTATAATGGCATGACATATACTTGGCATCCCAACCAACCAAATAGAAACAAAGAACATTTTTTTGTTGCATTTTGACTACACTTCGAAGATGTCATTTTCAAATAGAGAATATGGACAAGTTGATATTTGTTTACAATAATTGGCCTTCTATCGATAGATTGGTTGCCTGAAACCCACTAATGTTGCATTTGCATGAATTTAATTTGATGGTAGAATTAAAAGTTGAATTTGAAAACCAAGTCAATGATGAAGATTCCTTGGACTTCCAAGATTTTTCTTAATTCCACATTTTCCTATGTGGAGGTGGTTTGTTTATGTTATGTGCTAGGTTGAAAATGATGAATGGAAGCAGTTGTCAAATTGTGGGTTTTGGGTAGCTTTTTTATGATTCCATTCAACTTTGTGAACATTTCATAATTGTCTAAAATTTGCAATGGAAGTCATGTCCTAAGTGTCTTTTGTCTTTATGTTTTTAATGTTTTCTATCATTGTGTTACAAGAAGAAATCTTGGGTTTTTCCAATACTCAAATCCATTATGTTTTTAGTGAAATGGGATAAAGTTCACTAATATGTTACTTATATGGTCTTGGTAAAAACATACTAGTTGATTAGGACATATTTAGTGAAATGTTTTTTAGTTGTTTTGGATAGTGACATGTTGCATTAAGTAATTTGTAATTTAAAAAAATTGATATGGATATTATGAAGTCCCAAGGTAATATGACATGGATTAAAATGACACGTCATCATGTAACATGCTTTTAAGAAAAAACAATTTAGGGTCACAAATTTTAAATTTTTCATGACATGATGTGACAAAAATACATATGATTTAAAATTATTATTATTTGCATTTGGTTTAGATTTTCTTAACAAAATATTTTGAAAATATTCACCATCATCATACATGTTTTGTATGCCATATTTATACATGATAACATCAATGTATATACACATTACATACATTAATGCACGCATTCATCAAGGTTTGAACCCAAAACTTGAGGAGGTGCACCAAGGTCTTCACCACCAAACCACTTCGAGAAATGAAATGAAAATTCAAGTTTATTATCTTTGACATGAAACTATTTTTTAAATTCAAACTTTAACATGCATTTTCTTTATCAAGATTTATTCAAATGCTACAAATGAAAACATAATCTTGAAGCTTATTCAATAATCTATTGATGAAAACATTTATAATTTATAATTATGCAATTTGAAGGATTCAAAAAATAATTTAAACATGTTATGAATAAAACAAAATATCTACAATCTTCATAAACAGGATTCAATTCAATGTGAATTCAAAAATGCTTTCATTAAATCTTTAACGAAAATATTTTTGTTGTGTAAAATATATGTTCCATTTTTGAAGAATTGTAAGTTTTTTTTTCCTCAATATGATAAGGGTACAATTTTTTAAAAATATTTTTGCGATGTTATTCAAATTGTAATCACCCATAAGTAGTTATACTCACATTTGCCTATAGGAGAATTATGGACTTGCAAAATTGTTTAAATCTTTCAATATTACCTTGAAAAATTATCAATTTTAAATTTGATAAAATAGGACGTTGACATCCTATAAAATTAACATTGACATCCCCCCCCCCCCACAATCAACAATATTTTTGTTTTATCTTTGGTGCAAATTTTTGTAAGTCGATGGTTTTTTTTAGGGGAAAAATAAAACTTTTCTTATTAACTTTCATAATAACTATCTCCCACCTTTCCTAATAACTACCTCCATTTTATAACTACCTCACTCCTTTTTCCTATCCACCAACATGGATATAAAAAAACAAATTAACATGTGTGTTTTCATGTTCATGAAATGTATATTAATTTAAATTGAATTTGACATTGACATAAATATATGAAAACATAAGAAAAAATTAAAATGGTGGATCATCACTAGTAGTGCATAGCAACATGGAGCTCAAATATAGTAACCTATAAGAATACTCAAGGATGGATTACGCAAGGGCACATATTTGTGTACATGGACAACCAACTAAAGTAGGCATTGTAGCTAAAGTTTCCTAAGCAATGTGTGGTCCAATAAATGGTGGGTCAAAACTTGATAACACGAGAACATCTCCACCTACACCCCCTATTGGGGCTTGTATCTCTGTTTATTACATCCAACATATCGTGTTGATTATTCCAGGTCCCCACCCATAAATATGAAATGTGGATAGTGTTGAAAGAGAGACTATTTAAATATCATCAGCTGGGCCAATCGTTATGGTTGGCGAATAAAAAATAGTCATTTCCATATACAACCATCTTGGATGCACTGTATCAAGCACATTTTTAAGACCCAAAAGAATAGAGTTTCTCACTGTATTTGAGAACTGTAAAATCACAATTTGAAAGGAAGCATTTTGACCATACTAGCAAAACCAAACCAAAACTAACAAGGCAAGATTGAGTGTATTTGTAGCCTTATGAGTGCCATGCTCAAAGTGTGAAACCATCACCTCCATCATGCATAGCAGTGACAAGCTACCATGACTCATACTAAATTTATTCACGCATGTCTGCCCAAGAGTAAATAATAATCCAAGCCAAATTTTGGGGAAGCTGTATACAAACATTTGCATCCTGAGTTTCCCTTGCAACACTAGAAGCAACAGGAAGAAGACTAAGTCATGTGCTAGCACTCAAGAGGCATAGCTAATCTAAGAAGTCAAAACTACCCTCAATTTACCATAATATCTTGACCATCGGAGATGTTTTGATTCAACCATCTTGAATCATGGTTGCAAAAAAGTGTAGGATCTTTCTCCACCCCATGCAATATGGCACCGCCATGATTGACAAAGCTTTAGTTGTCTACACTGTAATTATTGAAGAAGCTTTGGTTCCATCTTTCTTCCAAACATGGACTCTAGAGGCAGCTTGCAATCAACACAATCAAGTACTCTTTCCTAGACATGACAATAACTATTTGTTTAACAAAAACCACATAGACACAGGATGTGCAAACATTAGACGTCCGAAATAGAAAGCAATGCAATTGGAATGAAAATAGCCCAACAGCTAGGAAGCTCAAGGCTCACTTGACTGGCACTTGCACTCAATCAATTCAATACTCTTTGCAGCATGCATTTTCCAGCTGGAATCCTTCAAGATCATCATCACATTTGGTCATGATTTAGCAAGCATTATGTGCTAGTTCAATAATACCCTTCACTTGTGCTGCTGCCTTTTCCTAATGGGGTCTATCTCTGTCTCTCGGTCAAGAATCTTGAACAAGGATTTCAATGCCTTTTCCATCATCTGATTGAGTGTCATCTTGTGAGTCTTAGAATTCTAGACTTTGAAGATTCAAGAGCCCCATATGTTTGTACCTGAGATCTTCTTACAATGTCAGGCACCACAGTGAGAGAGATTCATCAAGCATGGGTGTGGTGCCAAGCAGCACGATGAAGGTGCAAATGATGTTGGAAATATCCATCACATCTATCTTTCTTCACTGAGGTCAATGAGTACAATTACATTACAAGTTCATAGGAGCTGACAAGACATGAAACTGGCAGAGTCCATAGCCCAAGCCTGAAAGCTGCCCTCTCATAAAAGCTCTCCTTGTCTGTGAATCCAACTCTTGTACAAGAGGTCCAACTCTCTTCTCCTCTGAGAAAAAGGCTGCAACAGTCTGAAATACATCCCTCACTGCCTGTATGGCCATATATGCCTTTGTCAGATCTCCACCAAACCCTTCAAAAAGTGATGCTTCACCCAAATAAGCATTCAAGTTCTGGGTGTCAAGAATCATACAATGCTCAATGTCTCCTTCAATGAAAGTGTGTCTCCTTTGAAGGGGAATTAACATGAGTGTTTGGTTAACAACAGCAATGCCTGTACCACTATTGCATCCACTGATAATCATCAAAGGCCACTAAGCTACTGTGGTGTTCTTGTCTTGGTCAAACCACCTGATCTCCTGCTGCAGGATGGCTGCACATGCACCAGAATGAACAGAACACTGATTGTAAGGCACACTCTCCCATGACTTCAAAGAAGTCATTTTGCATGCAAGTCACAATAACAGTCATTAGAATTGCACCAGTGAAAAAGCAAGAATGTTTTGCATACTTGGAGTTTTACATATGAATCTCTGAAGCTGTAGAAGGAAACTAGAATGTTTCTTTGGGTCATCATTCCAACTTGCCATCATTGCAGTTATAAAACAAACATGAACATGATAAAGGCAGTTTGGTGAGTTCAATTTTCTCAAACTTGATGAAGGAGAAGCTTCAGGTATGGTTTACAGACTAGTACCGGTCGTTAAGGATGGCTCAGTCCTGAGGTTGAAGCTGTAGACACTCCTGGTTCTTTATCCTACACAGCACTGCTCCAACAAGGATGGCACCAATCGAGGATGCCTGTAAACAACTGCTCCAGTGAGAATACTAGCCTCCTAGGAGCTGCTAGGCTCCACCCATCCAAGCAAATCCTAGCCTCTTCATCTCAACAAGCATGGGATCCTTGTAAACAATTGCTCCAGTAAGAGTATCTACCCTTTGTTGAGTGGAGGAGCTCTGATATGATCTTCTTGGCACTCAGTACATGCTTGCAGCTCATTTACAATCCTTTTTGAAGTGCAGGTCCATTGACCATATTGCATTAAATGTCAATAAAACATAGTCTCTTTATCGTAAGGGTCAGGGTTTACAACAGACGCTCAAAGATTCTTCGAGGCCACTCTTTTGATTCTTGCTGTTTTCATGAGCATCATCAAATTATATACTTGCATTCTACAAATCTCAAGATCAAAATCGGTTGGTGTAGAAAAACCGGAATTCTTTTAGATTTATCATGCCACGATAATAGCATAGGAGTGAATACTGCTCTTAGGGTTACCATTCTCGACCCCCTTCATGGAATCAGGTTTTCCCGAATAATTTTTCTTCTAGACTTTCTATATTCTGTGCAATTGTGTCGCATTTTCGTTTGGCCTCTGAAATTTTTTTGGGTCTTAGGTTTAAACAAGCTTACGCTTCAGATGTTGTCTACATTTACCTAGGTCATAACATTTTCTTTAGGACTTGCAGTCATTGAAGTAACAGTTCTGATAGTTTCTTGGCACCAAGGATTGATTCCCAAGCTTATCTCATGATTTCTTAATGTTTGTCTTGCAATGTCAATAAGATATCTGACGGGAGACATCTCCTGGAGGACTGACTCATCAAGCTCTGTAGTACAGACTCATCATATCCACTGTTCCGGGCAGCCTCAGGAAGACGTTTGGTAGAAAGCGCACAAAGTGTCCAAGGGTTAACGGAACTGACGTCAGATAGGAGCGAAAGACAATTTGCTGCAGGTATTCATAGCACAAGAGTGCTCATTTGAACTATGCAGAATCATCATCCGCCAGATCGCGCACCCTTCTACGGCATCACTTCGCATCAGAACCCGAACAACAAACAAGCACAGAAAGGCTGTACAGAAAACGGCAAAAGAAGGAAAGATCTCAGATCGTCCTAGTCTATTGATGGTGTCCGCATCGTCGCTGATGCTCCCTGGGACATATGCTTGTCAAAAGGTAGCATCATTGATCTTTCCTATCGAAGTACGCAGAAGTTGAAGGGCGAACATGCAAAACAGGCTCCATAATCGCAGACAAGAAACTTAAAGGAAAAAACAGAAAAACAAAGGATCTAGTGCTCTATTAAGCTACCAGGGGCAAAGACCTCAGATCGTCCTAGTCTTTTGATGGCGTCCGCATCGTTGCTCATGCTACCTGGGACATATGCTTGTCAACTTTTCGCATCACCGGTCCTTACCCCGTTGCTACCTCTCAAGATAGTCGAGAATACTACGGAGTGAATGTAGAATTTAAAGAAGTCTTCAGGGAAAAGAAGAGCACCAACTATCCGAGCACGAATTTTAGAAAATTAGAAATGGGACTTGCAGACATACCCTCAACGCCTAAAAACGACACAACAAAACAATGGAAACTCGCTCCCATTTTCTTTCGTAATAGATTAGATGTAAGCAAGTGTAGACGAATGAAGAACAAAGCGGCGCTGCTGCACAATGGGAAACGATGAAGACATTATATAGCTCAGCACCATTGCAGCTTGCCGAAACCCTAGAGGCAAAATCGCTAGTCCCCGAACCCTAGAATACAATAAAGTCCGTGGACCGTCACGAAGCCCTAACGGCTGCCGTCATTGAAGAGTCGAGGCGAGAAGGACGAAAGCTATCACCGAATCATTCAGTTCAATGAGCGTCACATTCCACTCTGACAGTCTGTTGGAAAATCTGTTGCAATCGTGCTGGGTCTAGAGCAACTCCTGAAGCATCATAGATGCCCATTCCAGAATTTCAGGAGTTGGGATTCCGCAAAAACTCTGATGTCTCATGAACTTTGCTGCTTCTACTGCTGCCGAGCCGAAATCTTTGCACATCCAAGAGTTTTATCGGAGGCTCAAGGATTTCTTGCTGCTTTAATGCCCTCGAAGAATCTCTTACAAAATATATGCACAAAAAGTGAGATCGTAGAATTGTTGCTCTCCTTGCTACTCTTCCCGGTGATGCATGCCATTTCTGGAAACTTGTCTGTCATTTGAGGCTTGAGCTGCACAAATTTCTACAGCACATCGCGGGATCTCGGACAGACGGTCTTTGCAGGACAATCAGAGGTTGTAAAACATGTTGCTACTCTTCTGCGTTGTGCTCTAGGGGATGTAGAAGATGATAAATTTTGAGGACCAATACAGAACTCACGCAAAGCTGGAAAAAACACCATCTGTTGCAGCATGTGAAGGCACGGGTTTGGGAAGCAGTTGACTACAACACCAGACTTGGTTTGCAACACAGAATGGAACCAGGTATGGCCTGTTACAAACTCTTGGTGCATAAATCAATACTAGTTCTCAATCCCTGTCTGAACTTTCCTCCTAAAGATGAAACCCCAATTCTTCAACTCCAATCCTTCCATGCATGTTATAATTCTGTCAAGCTTCTGCTGCAGGCAAACTCAACAACTTGTGTGGGCTAGACCAGGGCATTGGTCCAGAATTCTGGACAACCATTCATTTTGAAAAGTTCATAATTAACAGTTGATCATTTGGAAGTTGAAAAATTGGAAAACAAATTTGATGTGGAGGTCCCAGATTATGCAACAATAAATATTAATAATGTTTTGCCTAGATGATCCAATAGATAGATGTTAATAATATTTTGCGTCAAATTTACTAAAGCAAACCTGATTCCAGCCACTAGATTAGAAAAAGTCAAGAATTAACAGTAGAGTCCAAAATTAACTAATACATGTATAATGACATTTTTGATGTAATGTTTGCCAATGTTGTTTCCCTGTGCATCATCTTTTCTTGATGTGGGTATTTCTCTTCTTGATCTATCATGCTTCGAAACCTGATGACAAGTTTGACCTTTGCAGCAGGAGTTAAACATGATAGAAGAGGAGTTTCTTGAACACAATCTAACAGCCAGAATAAGTTGAGCTTGTGGCTATGTGGCTTCATGCATCTACTATGGAATTAGGCCAATTTTTGCTCAATTTCAGCATGGTTGCAGGAATGCTGAATCCTGGTAACCCAATCTCTGGTCTCCAACCAGAAGTTGTTCAGCTCATCAAATTTTGATCAAGATTTGTCAAATTTGATGAGGTGAAAGATTGGGCTTCTAGGTTCATGTAAATGTAATGCAAGTAAATCTCCAATGAAGAACAGCAAATCCCAGCATCCACTAGTTGAGTTGGATGCTATAAGTCCTCAAATTTAGGTGCAACATAAAGTTCTTGCATGGAAGAACAGAAGATTGCAGCATCGATCAAATCAAATCCTGGTTTCTTGCAGACTCCCAATTATTCCTCAAAACTGCAAGGGCAAAGGTAATTTCCACCAAAGAACAACAAAAATTTGAACATCAAGAGAATGAGATTTGGTAAATGCTCCTGATTCCAAATTCTTCAAAACATTGAGTGTGAATTGAATCCTTGTTCAATCTGTGAGATTTTCTTTCTGCCAGGCTGCTGCCTACACAGATCGACATGGCTCAAACTTCCAAAAACAAAACTCCCAACAGATTTTTCACTGTTACCTTCAGATTATGATGATCATCCACTCCAATTATAATTGAACCATGAGAAAAATAGAACCTGTGTGATTTTGAACCTAGAGTTTTGGGTCTAAATCTTTCACATCCACACCTTGATTTCCTTCTCCTTCATTGTATTGGAAACCGTCTTCCTAATTCAGGGCTTTGCACTAAATCTATACTTCAATAACATGAAAATTCTCATCTCTAACCTTTGACCCTTTTTTTGTGACGCAAATAGACAAAAGCTTGAATGGAGCTTAAATCCATAATTTGCAAAGGTGGAGATACCGAACTACCTTGGCAACTTCAACACTAATTGTATTATTTTCAAAACTGTTGAAATTTTCGCCAAAAAAGTTCAAATAACAAAAATTTGTGAAGATCTTAAGATTTACAATTAAATGTGGGTCCAAAAAGCTGAAGAAAAAACCACATTCCCTTTCAGTAGAGCACACTAGCCTACTTGCCATGATGCCATGTTGAATGGACGGTTCAATTACAGATGATCACCTCCAACAAGAAACACAATCCAAGTAGAGTTTTTGGATGGTCTATTGGACCTTGGGTCCAAGTGTTATACCAATTTTGTGGCTACACCCCATCCCCTAGCCCACCAATGTCCTTGCAAACTTGTAGTAGTCTACAATTAGCACATGCCACAAATGTGTTTCTTTTTTTTCTTCGTGTGAGTTCAACAAACCCAATAAAACAATTCACAAGTGCAATGTTCAAAATGAAATCAAGAGTTCATGCATTAGTTGTTTGATTTTGATTGGTTGGGAAACATGGTCCATGCACATGATTAGTCACATTGTGCATGAAAGATCATATTTGGAAATATCGATGAACTGCCCACAATTTTTACCACTAAGGGTTTTCAACCTTTGGATTTGTGCAAGATGACATAGCCAAATGTGGGTTGGCAATAGAAAAAAATTTGGTGATTTGAAACTAGTTTAGAGGGAACGACTTTAGGTTCCATTAGTGGCCATCCTTTTGAATGACAATTCTACCTTGATAATTCCATGTCAAAATCTTTTCGTATTTGTTTTTTCATACCATCATCTTTTTATGGTCACATGTGAAAATTGAATGTTTTTGCTCTCCCAAGCTACACCAACACATATTTGAATTCAATTTAAATCACATCACATTGAATAAAATGTGAATCCTTTTAAAATCTTTTGATATGATTTCATGAGTTTATGGGCGTAATTGATACACAATTATTTTTAATGTTTCAAAAGGATTGAATTTCATATTACAAAACTAATGAAAAATTATGGAGCTAATTTCATGAAAATTTTATATGATTGTGGAATTTTGTTTTGATATTGTAGGATTCAAAGAACAAATGAAAACATATTAATATTCCAACCTTACGTCAGTTTGATTATCATTGATAGTGCAGAGCAAGGTGAAGCCCAAGTTATTAACACTACAACATTTGCATTCCACAATGGCAAACAACACATGATCACATTTGGCCATGCACCTTGAACAACAAACCCAAACATTTTTTTATGTGCAAGTAACAAGCTTGGCAAGGCAATTAACCTTAGTTCATTATATTGTTTATATTATAAATACCTTGGTTTAATAAATTAAATAATAGTTTATATTGGACGATTATTGAAAAAAAATTGGTCATCAACCTAATTATTGTTAATCTACTAGTTATTGATTTTTTGAAAACTAATAGATGACCTAGTAGTTGAATATTGAATTTTTAATAACATACCTCAATGATTGGAATTTCATCTAAATAGGTTACTAATCAACCACAAACATGTTTTTGATATAAAATACAAAAACTCAAATTTTAATATTTAAAAAATTCATATAACCTACCCCACTTAGGCAATATACATTAATTAAAAGAAATCTCACATTTGCAACTACATCTTCAATTACAGTTGAAAACAACAAAGGTAATTGGAAAATGTCTTTTGCAATGGAAATATATTATTTGCAACTAAAAATCACTAGAATCAAAAAGTAAAAACAAAAAACAACATTTTAGTTATAAACATCAATCATGTGTTAACATCACAACAATAGTCACTTTAACCCACTTTAGTTACAAATGACACCTAGCATTATCATCAACAATCGTTTTCAATTGTAACCTTAGGGTGATTGAACTTCATCCACCAACATTATATTATGTCATGAGTTTTTCAATTGTAAGTTCAACTATGTTGCAACTAAGCCTAGTAAAGGGTTGATCCAATAGTTCAATGACACATGGTGCATCCACATCCAAATGGCACATAGGAGTCTACATTTTGTAACATTTAAACATAGGCCACCTAGAGATAAGGCTAGGCTAAGCCACATGGCACTTGAGTCATGTTTAGACATACGCCACTTAAGTTACGTTACATGACATTTAAACTAGACTAGGCCCCAATAGCCCATGTGGCCTTTAGGTTAGGCATAGACCTAGGCCATGTGGCACCTAAGTTATGTTTAAACTTAAATCACATGGCACCAAGGCTAAGCTTATACTTAGGTAAGATTTAGACTTAAACCACATGGCATTTAAAATAAGCCTAAACTTAGGCCACATGGCACTTAACCCAAAAAATCATATTTCATTTTGGGTTAGCCTTTTTGATTTGTTCATTTCAAATTTCAATTATACTTTCATTTTTTTGTGTCTTCTCAACTTTTTAGTGCTTTAGATAGCTTAAAAAATTTAAATGAAAGATAAAAAATATGCGATAAAACATTTTAATTGTAACTTAATTACAACTTAGTTGCAATTATTACCTTCTACCTACTATCAACTACCAACCTATTTACTTATTGCCTAGTTACTTATTTAACTGAACATACTACTTATTAACCTAATTTACTAACTACTAATTAACATAACCTACTAACCTATCAATCCAAGCATGATTGGGATACCACATTTGAACCATAAGGACTCTTAAATTCACCTTTTTCTTAAATTTTCCCATAACCTATCTTACATTTCACCCTTTTTTCATCTTGAATGAAATAATTTTGTTCCAAATTTTATAAATGCCTTTAAAATATCTATTTTTTTCACTTATGAAAGTGAAAATAATAAAATTTATCCAATGTGGGCCATGTTCTATCAATGGCCAAAATCCCCAAAAATTTGGCTTTTTGAATTTTTTTACATTACAATAGGGCATTTGGTTTTTGTCACATTCATACATTTATACACATTAGCACATAAGGTGTTTGTGATAAAAATCTTGGGGAAAAAAAAAAAATTTTAAACATTCCTTATGAATCCTTGAACCTTTTTTTTTGTCATGAAACGAAGTCTTGGATTTTTTTCAAGGATTTGGTAAGAATCCTTAAACTTGTTTAAATTTGACATTCTATGCATAAAATAATACCTTTGTAATATATTTATTTATGAATAAAATCAAACTTTCAATATAAATGTGTCATTAAGTTTTAACATGTTTAAGTGAAGGGGTCCAATGAATTTAAAATGAAATAATCCTTTTTGGTACCCCAATCGGGGGCATATTTTTTAAGGTGTACCAAAATCTTGTCATAGTGTCACTTTTTTCTATCTTTTTTACCTAGTCTTTTTTTACCATGTAAAGACACCTTTATGGATGATTATGATGAAATCTAAAATTATAATAATTTAAAATATAATGCTTTTGAAATTTTTAACAACTTTTGATTCATTATTTTTTATGGGGATCAAAATATACGGTAAAAAAGGACTATAATAAAAACTAAGCCCTTTTTGTCATGTGTGGTACACCTTAAATGATTTTCACCCCTATATGTAACCTATGTGTATTTAATCTAGGCCTAGGGGTGTACCTTTATAGTGGTCCAAACAAGGTGGCATTTAGGGTTAAGGCTAAGCAAGGTGTCACCTAAGCTTAAATCACTAAAACATGTGACATTTATGTTTTAACCACACATGCCACATTGCACCTAGGCTTAAGGCTAGGCTAGGTAAAGTTAGGTGGTGCTTATGCATAGATCACGTGTGCCCCATGGCACATATAGGTTTAGACCAAACCATTTCACGTGTCACATAAGTTAGGCCTAAACTTAAGCCATGTGGCATTTAAGTTAGGTTTATACCTATGCCACATGGCACCTGAGTTAGACCATGTGACACTTAAACTAAGCTTTGACTTAGGTCACATACTTTAAATTTAAACTTAATTAACATATGTGGCACCTAAGTTAAGCTTCAACCTAAGCCATCTACTCTAGGTTTAAACCTATGCAGCACCTAGGCTAAATTATATGGCACCTAAATTAAACCTATTATGTCAAAGACAAGACAAAAACACAATTTGGAAAAAATTAAAAGACTTGACAAACAAGGAACTTGGTAATGAACAAGAATTGTTTTATTACTTAAACAAGGCATGATGTAAATTAAGCATGAAATGAACTAAAAATATAAAAGTTACAACTTGTGTTAATGAGATTAACATGTGGTGCCTTCTAATGTGTTCTTATATTGTCCATTGAAACATGTTAGAAGTTCATCAAGCTTCCATAAGTTTTAATACAACTAAACCTTCTATAAATTTACATTAAGCAACCTTCTAAAAACTTGTGCCAACCATATCTTTTAGAAGTTTTCATTAACCATGTTTTTAAAATATTTTTTGCCAATGATGACTTTTAGAAGCTTTTGCCAAGTTTTAGAAACTTATTTTATAAATTTGTATTAGTTTTACATCTTTTAGAAATTTGTAAACCTATTCATGGAACTATTTAGAAATTTCTACAAGCTTCCAAGCACATTTTTTTAAGGATTTTTTTGGTAACTTCTAAAAATTTCCAAGTATATTCTTTCAAAGAGATCTTTTTTCATTTCTAAAAATTTCCAAGCATCTTCTTCATGGATGTTTTTGGAAGTTTTCTAATTTTTCTTTCGTAGTTTGTTATCCATGATGTTATGCCTTCCTTTAACAACATGTTCCACAAAGAGCAATGGAAATGAATCATAATTTTAAAAAATCAAAAAAATGTTGGATAATTTCTACGACATAAGATAATCATTATTCTCAGGGTAAAACATTTAATGGTCCTCACAACCCACGATAATGACCAACACTTTCTATTAAACACTAGCAAAAATAGTTGCATTTTCATTCATAAAACACCTTTCAAATATGGCTTTTGGACAACATTCATGGGTAGATTCAACTTCAAGGATTATTATTAAACAATGAATGTAATGGATCCTTTGGCGTCTTCATGGTTCGACTTCAAGGATTATTATTAAACAATTAATGCAATGGGTCCTTTGGCATCTTCATGGTCCAAATAATTTCTCATCTCGAGGTTGTCAATGTGAACTCCTTGGTTGAGATAATTAAAATGTTTCATTTGGAAGATTTACAAGTGAAAATTCTTATTTCCTAGATGATGTGATTTCAACCTCTTGGTTCTCTATGATTTCACATGAATGATTACAAGATGGACAAAAAAGGTTTTCCTTATCATTTATATAGTATTTGAGATTTTTTTAATTTTTAAAATTTTTTTTCCGACTTCAATGGGGTGTGAGTATTGTGGAGGTTTCTTGGACATGACTATCAAGACTTTAAAACCTTCGAAAAGATGATGACTAGATTATTAAATAACATTTGGACTTGTCATTAATCTAAATTTAAATGGATATCGTTGATGAAATTTTGAACCTTTTTGTGGTGCATTAGTTAGGTTAAAAGTAAGTTCCCATTACATTCAATAACATTATATCCATGCCAATGGACCAAGTATTCCAAACATCCATGAAAAATTCATGAATCCAAGATTTTTTCAATTTCAAATTCTTCCTCACTATCCATTTCAACTAGTTGAGGTGGTCGAATATGCCTCCCAAGAATGGTAGATTCATGAAAAGATTTAAGAACTAAAACGTGGAATACTAGAAAATGAATTTTCATTGATTTTGGAAGTTGTAATTAAAATGCAACTAAATTTACTTGGCCAATAATAGGAAATCATTTAAGTCATTGGTAATCCAAGTTCTTTGATCTAGCCTCGTGAATCATATATCATATACCTAGATTTGATATCCAATTTTATTTTGGATGTTGATTACAATGTGGATCAACTTGTTCATTGTATTGTTCTTGAACAACTTTCACATGTGAAATTAATTCACTTGAATGTTAGGTAACCTCTTAATAAGATCTTGTGCAATGGAATTATTCATTATACTCATTGCCAAGTATCAAACCTAGGGTGTTGTCCATAGTTTGCAAGAAATGGAATGCGACCTAGTGATGAATGATATGTATTGTTATATGAGAATTCAACCAAGGCCAAAACATTGACCCAATCATCTTGATGGTAATTGATCATAGATCAAAGGTATTGTTCCAATACCTTATTCATGCCTTCGGTTTGTCCATCTATTTGAGGATGATTGGTTGAAGAAATATTGATTTGAACCCCTAAAAGCTTGAATAGTCCCTTCTAAAACATGGATATGAATTGAAATCATAATTTGAAACAATATCTAATAGCAAGCCATGGCATTTGTATATCTTGTTAAAAAAAAGTTTTGCAACACCTTCATTTGTCATGATATTGATTATTGGAATAAAATGCACCATCTTTGTCAACTAATCAACCACCACAAGAATGGAGTTGTAGGACTTTGAACATGGGATATATATGATGAATTCCATAGAAATAGATTACCATGGCTTTTGTAGGAACTAGGAGTGGTTGTAATAAACCATATGGCCGATGGTGTGGTGCTTTTGAATCCCTTGAAATAAGTTCAATGCTTTTGTTGATTCCAAAATATCCTAGCGATGGAAGGTTGTGATGTGTTTGGAGGACACTTAATCATGTTGGCCATGGTGGAACATAAATAAATCCCTTGTAATAAATTAAACCTTTAGATTCTTCAAAATCACAAATTTATCATCATCATTTTTGTGACATAATTGTTGTTTCAAATTCTTTGCAAAAGAATCATGTTAAAGGTTGTTTTGTATTTGTTCAAAGAACTTCTTGTCTATAGGAATTTTTTACTATTTATATTGACATAAGACACAATTGTTCTTGCTTTAAGAGGATGAACTTTTGTTGGTTGAAAGTAACATTTCCTTGTTTTGGAGCAAACGAGCAATATGATAATGCATCTAGTTTCCCTTGTTGGTTTCCTAGATGATAAGCAATTATGAAGTTGAAATGATTAAAGAACATGTTCTATCTTGCTTGTCGACAATTTAGTATTTAAGCATTCATAAAATACTCAAGGTTTTTGTGGTGAATGTAAATTGTGAACGTGTGTTGAACTCCTTCAAGTAAGTGTCACAATTCCTTGAATGCATTGATAACAACCAAAAGTTTTTTGTCATGAATTTCATAATTTATTTCAACAATTAAGAATTCCTTTGAATGGAATCCAACAAGATGCAATTGTTCACCACTCCCATATTGAGATAAAACAACATCGAAAGCAAAATCTAATGCATCTACTTTAATAAAAAATGGTTTCAATGGGTTTGCGAGGTGGGTGCAAAAATCAATGGACTGATATTTGAACTTTTTAACAAATTTTGCAAAGTGGTTATCATAAATGGGCTACCATATTCCATAGATAAATTTGTAAATTTTTTTATAGGGATTTACTTTGAAGATACCAACTTCAATATGTATTTATTACACATTTTAAATTTGCATAATTATCAAAACCATTAAAGCTATGGGCTTTCAAAATTAAAAATTATGGAATATAATTTTGGCAACCATTTTGAAAAGGATTTTGCCATGGTGAATTAATTTATGATGTGGTTGTTAAGGGCTTGACTTTAGTTTGAAAAAATATTAAGAGAACTAAATTTGGAAAAAAAAACTTTCATGACATTTATATCTTGTTGATTGTGGATTTTTTAACGTTAAAAAGAGGAGTTTTTTCATTAGTCCTCAAAAACCTAAAAACAAATTGTCTGTAGGGTTTTTTTTTGCACCCATGTTAGGAAAAGGGACCTCTAATTGGGCATAAAATCAAATGAGAAAACATTTCATGGAATTGATGAATTTTTTTTCAAGCCTCATTATGGTTGGTTGGTTAGATAACATAATAATTTGTGTGTGACATCACTTATATCGATTAAGGTTTGTTAGAAGCAACCCTAGGGAATTTGAATTTTGTAACAAATTCAAATTTTTTTCAACCTCCCCATGCCTTTTCCATTGAACATGAAGGAAAGTTTGAAGACCTCTTAATTTATTTATTGAATCTGAAAAAAATTCGCGCACCTTTTAGCTTCTCCAATAAATGCAAAAAGAGTTTGCACACCTTTTAGTTTTTTTTTCAAACATGAAAAAATCTCCACATTGTCACAAATTTACCGAGCTTCATAAGTTTGTACAAATTTTGTGTAAAATCTAGTTTTCATATATTCCTACAATAATCATATGAATTTCATGTTGTGGTTGATATGAATGATATGTGTACATATTCAATATCTTAGGTATTTAAACAAACGAGACTTTTTTTTTAATGACATACATGAATATTCATGTTTAATACACAAAAATCACATAGTTTTATGCAAAATCACATCACGATAATTACATGGATTTAATTAAAATGAAAATTGTATGTACTTCACATCAAAACATCATAAGTAAAAGAAAAACACATCATTATATATATATATATTTTTTATTTTTTTTATTTTTTTTAATTTTTTTTTTCCATGCCATTTTTACACTTTGAAGCCAATAGATTTTGCACAAACATATTGTTTCAGGATTTTTGCATAGATTCTATTGAAATTTCATGATATTGGAAGTTTGTGATGAGGAGCCCCATGATGGGGCAAAAGCAATTTTGAAAAAGATTTATTAAACATAGCCAATTGGATCCAAATGGCCCAAAACTACAAAATGTTCAAGATATTATCGTTTTTTTATGGGAACATTTATTTTCATGGCCTAAAACTTTTTATTTTAAAGTGAAGAGGTTAGTAACTTGTGTTTTTTTGCTTGTCATGATTTCAAATGTGAATCACCATACCAAGTATACTTGTGATGCAATTAAAGGGTTTGTTGAAATTTGCATTCAATAAAATTTGTTGGTGATATTAACAAATTGTTCCATAGAAACCTTATTTGTTTTTGTTGTTTTCTTCTCAATTCAAAATACATTGTGTGGGTGAATTTGGCATTGATAAAAGCTTGGGATGTATAATTTTGATTCCAAACAATGTTGGGTATGTGTAGTCTACCATTGAATCTACTACCACTGAAGATGAGTGGGATTAGTTTGGTGAATGTGGTGAATGTTGTTTTTGTCTCAATTCAAGGTACACAAAGTGTGAATGTGGTGATGAACTTGGCTAATTGCCTATAACTCAATGACAACTTTGTTGTAAATGTAGAAAGTAATAATGAAGGTGTCTATTTCTACATTGTTCTTTATACACAATTTATATATATTGTGGAGAAGGATTTCACATGCGAATGGGGGATTGAATTCAAAGTGAATGATGTAGTTGTTGCAAGGAAACTTGAACAACAAAAAATGGGCTTCAAGGGACGGTAATTATGTTTTTCTTAGAATTTTACAATGGGTGAAAGCACATTATAATAGTTAAAAAATGTTGTCACAAATTTTTTTTCCCAAAACTATGCAGCTTTCAACTTCCACCAAACCAATATTAAAGGAGGTTTCCATAAATTATATTGAAAATAAGGTAGTTCAATTGCCAAATAGTGCAATTATCAAAGGAAACTACAGTTTTTTTATTAATATTAAATGATTAAAAAAAATATTTGTGAAAAAACAAATCATGTAACAATATATTGCCATGGAAGGTATTCTTCTTTTGCCTCATCTTTTTCATTTTCTTTTTCCAATTTACTTTTTATGTTTGCAAAAATCCATGTAAATTTTCAAAAAAAATTAAAATGTCACAATTTTTTTAAAAATGCAAGAAGATTTCAAAACTTGATAAATTTTCAAAAAGGGGCTTTTTTATTTATTCAAAGGAGGTGGTATACAAATATAATGCCATCTACCAAGAAAAGACAAATGACAAATTGTTTGCCGGAGAAGAAGGCAAATTGACTATGTAAGGAGTGATGTCTTCTAATGATGTCGTCTAAAGCAAAAAAAAGAAACCCAAAAGAAAATGAAGGACATCTTTAGGGCATCTTTACAATGCAAAAAACCCTAAACCTTAAACCCTAAACCATGTTTTAAAAGCTCCAAATTATTGTTAAAAGCTCTTTTCAAATTGCATGTCTTTGCATGGGTCACATTCAAAAGACATGCAACACTTAAATATTAGTTCATTAAAGCAACTCTTCAAAATAATTCAAGCGACTGATTTGAACAATCCCATCGGTCACAATTTATTTTATTTTCCTTTGCACATAATCACAAGACTAGGTACCTATGAGGATATTGCAACATTTAAGTGCTGATTTTGAAACAATTGGAGGCTCTCGTTATAACAATCTCATTGGTCACATAAACTTTTTTTTTTACTTTTTTTTTTTTGGGTTTCCAGTCCCTATATATTTGCCTTTATTTTCTACACTTATATTCTAACCCTTGGTAGTATACACACAGGGTTGAGAGAGTGCATAGCTAGTGATGAGAATAGTGCAAAATCTGATTATGTACCCAACCACCATGACGCCCATAATCTTAACATTATAATAACACAAAATGCAAAAGGAAAGATGAGACCCTAATTGATTGGCTTTGTAGGGATTTTTTAGATTCATTACTTGTGCCAAATCTGGTTGTGTGGCTGCTTCTGCAGAAATACAGTGACAAAAACCCTACCTTTAATGCAAAAGAGTGGCCTTTACATGATGGATTCTATTGGGTGCACACACTCTGCCCTTGGCCTAAGGGCTAACATTGTCATGCTCACATGGTAGAATGCACCCTATAGGCCCACCTCTCTAGTTCAAACCAATACCCACCTTTCTTGACCTTACTTCTAGGGCACAATTTATGACTCTTTGAGTATTTGGACGAAAGTCCCCTTCAAAGGGCATTGGAGAATTGAAAAATTGGTGCCTCTTAGAATTATCTTTTTTCATGGCATATGTTTTTACTAAAAAAAAGATTACATCTCATTTTGATCCTCTAGTCAATTAGGCAAAATTAGCTGAATTTACAGTTTGAAAAAAAGTTCCACAAATTTTCTGTCAAAAAAAACAACAACAACAACAACAAAATTCTGTCAGAGAAAGAACGCTGGTCATCCACAAGAAAGAACCTTCCACGAAGAACTTCCAAGATATGAAGAAGCTGCTATGCTACGTCAGTGGAAGGCTCTTGGCACCGCAGCACTAATAGCCATTGCGTGTCCCCCAAGGTTTACATGCAATGGGCACAAAAGGAAATTTAAATAATTTTAATTTTAATTTTAATTTCAGGTCCAAAGCGAGTTACTAGCTATCAATTTACTTGATCATGAATTTGCCAAATTTTTTTTAAAAATTGAAATTTTTTCACCACATTTCTACTTGGATTTGAGAGAGGGGGCCATTTCTTATACTAGATTTTAAGCTTTTCCTATAGGTCGTAGAAACCTGTTCCCATTTAACGGTCCCATATGAATATGACTTAACATTAGAAATTTGGAAACAAAAAAACACTGAACCCATGCAAAGAGGGCTGCATAGGTTTGAGCTAGAGTTGGATGGGTATTAGAAATCCCATTGGTTTTTAGGCCAATTCTCAGTTTGATTTTCAAACTGAAAATCGACTATTCCCATTTTTCCATGTTGAGTGAGAACTGGCTGGGTACCACAGAGATTCAAATCTGAATACTTGTGAAGATTATTAAGTGAACCCTCAAAATCAATTCTCATACCAAATCTCATACTTGTATAGGTTTATAAAAATTTTAATATGATTTTGATATTAGGTTTCATATTTGTATAAGTTTATAAAAATCCAAATAGGTAGAATCACCTACCCATTATCATTACAACATTTAAACTCAAGGCTTTCTTGAAATCTTAAAAAACATTAACCACTATATCATAAGCTTTTAAGTGTACAAAAAAAGTTGAACTTTTGATTTACAATCTTCACATGTTATTGGTATTAACTTTAAAACCATTAAGATGAATAAATATTAAATAAAATATTCATATATAATTTCATATGATTAAATGTCATTGGATGCTTAATATTTAAATCTACTTTGAAAAGATCTTGAATTCAAGCTTCATTTAGGTGAAAACTAACCTATTTGACAATCGGTTCGAAAATTAACAATTCTTATTTTGATGATAATTCGAAAATTGACCAAAGATATCAGATTTTGATTTGATTTTTCCAAGAAATGGACTGGTTAGGTTTTAACTTTCAAAAATACGAAAACCGCCCAACATTGATTTGAGCTTGTGTTGTGGGATTATACATATTTTTAGGATATGAACACACATAATTGCTGGATATGGATAGAAACATATCCAAATTGTCTATCACTTTGAATATTGAACATTATTGTATGTAACCAACTGAGCACATCCCAAGTGTTAACTACATATGAATCCATATCCTTCTTAAAGGTAGGTGCACAATATTCATATCCATGAATTTGAAAGCTTTCAAATTATATGTATTTTTTTATTACCTTTTGAAAGAACAATGAGAAGTTTGCAAAAGAATGTTTAACACCAAAATTGTCAATTGCAATAAACATATATTGTAGCTTTGATTCATGTTTAACAAAACTTGTCAAATTTATAATTTGTTTGAAAAAAAGGTCCAACGGCTTCAATTTCAGAATTTCAACAATAGTCTTCAAGTATGTTAAATCCACTAAGAAGTTTCAAGGTTATCTCATGTTTTGAACTGGCTTCATTTTTTAAAAAATTTGACAAATTGTTTTTTTTTTCCATGAATTGTAGGTACACTATTAAACATATGGGCAATTGAAATATATGGTTGACATAAAATAAAATTTGCACTAAAAAACCTTGCTTTAGTCTCTAGACAAGATCTTACATGACGTTCGGAAGTAAACGACAAATGTTTATGGGTTTTGTACCATGGTTCCAATGTAGGTGTCAATTCATCCAAGGCCAATGAAAGAAATAAAATTTACCACCATGGGTGATGGCTCATTGGTATGGTTCATTTTAGGACCTTAGGACTTCAAAGAGGTTTTGGGTTTCAAACCCAATTGTGTGGCAAATGAAATTCATATTAGCTTTTTACAAATGAGCTTGATTTGGGGATCCCAATAGTTTTTCAAGTTGGGTCTGTTATTGTATTTCAAAATAAAAAAAGAAAGATATGCAATGGTTGTTGCTAATTGCCACACTAACCAATCAATATTACGCCCTCTAAGGCCTTTTGTGTTAAGAACAAACCAACGTTTCAACACACCATGATATGATTCAATGTTCATTTGGGTGTCTTAGTTGGAATGGGGCATTCTTCAAACACCCACCATCCATAATTTTATAAACATAAACATAATGCACAAGGATGAATAACATTATTACAAAAGAATTTTGAATACTAAACCATGATAAATATTATCATTTACCAAATTGATGGTAATAAGTCCAAAAAGTAATTTGTTCACGCATCACTAGGCCTATGTTTGAGAAAGTTCTCTTTCACAGCAATCTTCCCATGCTCTTTGAAATCATCAATTGTTTCTCCATGATTGATGGACATGTACATCACATCATGAAGGTTTTGGAGGATTCCACCTCCCACCTCCACATCTTTGATTTTTTTAGTACCATGTAAGTGCCATGCTTTGAGAACATGCCTACAACAAAGGTAGATGGGAACCTTGTCCATACCCCATATGACCTTAATAAGGACACATGTGTAATAAAATCACCATAAGTGGATGGGGTCAGTACAACATAAAATGCATTTGAAGTAATCAAGAATTTTATGAAAGATATTAAAAAATATCTAAGGAAATAAACACAAAATAGGTACTAAGTATAAAAATTAGCCTTCAATTCTTAAGGTGCATCATCAACAAAAAAACATGATGGTTTCCAATGTGGCTTGTGTGATAACATTTTATCTTTTAATGGTTTCAACCATTCGATCAAATCTTCAACTGTTTGCCTACTTGTAATGATCCAGGCTAAAGGGACACCTGTGTAATGATCATCAAACCCCATCAATGTGAATAGATGAAATTTCATGTCATTTGTGCCAAATGTGGCATCCATAGAAATGACACCGTTGTGACCATATGATAACATGGACTCACATTGATTTGGTGTTTGAATACCTATGGTGAATGGGATTTGAATTCCGTTGATTTCACTAACATCTTGGAAAAAGAACACATCCTTCGAATATTGGAAAACCCAAGACTAAATTGAAATTACAAGGTTAGTTTGTAAACGCTAATTCCTTTTCTTATGTTTTTGATTCAAATATGCAATGTCTTGAAGCCGAATGAAATCATTTCGTGTCATGCTTTGACCCGCGTTCACACGTTCCCACCAAATTGCTTTATGTTTATCATATATTTGTTTGGCCGTGTAACTTAAACTTAGTTGGGCCCATATGTGTTCCTTTAATGTTTGTGACATGCATGGAGCATAACGAGACATACGAGAAATGGATTCCAGGTCATGCTCACCATGTGCAAATGACTCATTAGTTTATGTATGGGCCTTATGATAAATTGTGATCTTAGCCACATCGGGCCGTGTGTATAGATGTTTGATTGAGAATGACACTAGGCATCCTCGTTTAATAGATTAAGTGTGGGTTGAGTTTTTCCGATAGTCCTTTGGTCCATATTTGCACTCATACCTAGACCAAAAAATTCTCAAGACGTAAATGATTACATATTTGGTATATGAATTAAAGAAATTAAAAAGGTTAATGTCATAAATGTTTCCCACGTATGCCTGAGGTGGTTTTTAATAGTTGGTTGTTTGACATTCGTTTGGTTTGAAAAGTTTTTGTAAACATTCCATTCCACAAAGTGCTCATATCCTTTCATTCACCTTCCAAATTTTTTGAAATGTGAGCACATGGAACATAAGCAAATTGAATGGTCATTTTATTTTGCCCTCCACGGCGTATCCCAAACCTCCACACTAAGTCCTTGTTTGAATAATGACTTGGTGGGGTTTTGGACATGAATGGAATGGGACTTTGGAACCCTTCCCATGATTGAAGGAAGTAGAACAAATTCTTGCACTAAGATACATTATAATTCTATAAACATTCATCATGGAACAAAAACCCAAAATGCAATACCTACATGGCTCCCTTAAAATTGATGTTATGACTTGGAATTCCCATTACAATACCCACATCATGATATAAAATACCTATTGTTTTAATGTACATCATGTACAATATTTGCATTATGAACTCACATACTAACACAAATTTTGGCAATACCCACATTGAGCTATTAAACCTTCCATCATTGAAAATGTTCACATATGCAACACCCAGATTGTACCTAAAACCCACAATGTCTGAAAACCCCATGTAACAATACCCACATAATGATCATTAATGCACACTATTTGAAAGGTGCAAAATGCAATATTTGCCTTAGGCCATAAAACCCATGTTGGTTCCTGGGGAGTAAATGCATTATTTACATATGGGTATGAAAAATCAAACCACAAAGAGATATTGAATATGAAATACCCAAGTAAAGGTATAAAACTTGTATTTATGGTTGTATACTTAATGAAACTTGACGCCCATTCTATATCCAATAATTAGGAAATGAAAATAGGTTGAATTGTGAAAATATAAACACATAACAAAAGAAGTAACAAGAGACAAATGCATACCTTTAAGAATAAAAGATGACAACATTCCACCAAAGTTTGTAGTCCCAATTGAAAACGCAACCCTAAAAAATCATACTTCATACAAAAGTGAGTTTAAAAATATTGAACTTTAACAACTATGAAACATATGGAAACAAAGGAGATTCATAATTATGGTATACATCTAAACAAGTGATAAGATCAAAAACCAATATAATGAACAAAGTTTAGAATATGAACCTTAAGCCTTGAAATATACGAACCAAATTCCTATACACTAAATCATAAGACATAACCCTAAAAATCCAAATGATATTTTGCCATAAGCCCTATTATAACCCTAACAAAAAAAAGTCTTAGTGATATATGCCATAAACCCAAAAAATTATATAAACTATACAAATTATATAATGCAAAACAAACAAATCTAAAAGAACATAGGAAAAAAATTTAAAACCAAAATTTATTAAATTATACATATTTATTGATTAAAAGAAAATACCTTAATTTTAAAAAACAATAAAATAAATTTTATACAAAACCAAAAGAAAAGATATGTCTTTTACTTTTGTGTGATTTCTTCAACTTAATTTTTTCCACTCTCTTTGAAAAAAATATATAATGAAATTGTTTTATTTCACATATGTGTAAACCTTAAAATTTCCCCCCCAAATTTAGCCTAGTTTAGGTTAATTACTATGCATTTGTGAAAAACTTTTAATTAATTTATGTGTCCCAACCCTAAAACTTAAACCATAATCCAAAAGTACCTATTTATAATAATTACATGAAAAGATGTATTGTAATGTCGATTCCATAATAAATTAGGTAAACAAAATTTAATAAAATATGCATTAATTAAACCAAAATGGCTATAATTATGGCATTGTTTTCATTATAAATTGTTTGTAATACCTACATATGGGGACCTATGTTTATCATCCATGAACTAGGGTGAACCTTAATAAATTGATAGGTAGGATTGGTGGAGGGTGGGTTGGAAAAAGTGAATAGTTAGCTAATTAGGTATTTGACTATGTAAAAAGCGTAGATAGGTAGAAAGGTGGGTGCATAGGTAAGTAAGTAGGTATATAGGTAAATAATTGGGTTAATAGATAGTTTAAAAAATAGAAAGGAAGTTCAAAGAGCAAGGTAGATAGGTTACTAGGGTAGGTAGGCATGTAGGTAAGCAAATTAATAGGTAAGAAGAAAGTTTTACACTAACAAGGTAGTTAGGTAGATAAGCAAGTTAGTACATAAGAAACAAGTTACCTTATAAAAGTGACTAGGTTTGTAAAGTACTTATGTCAATAGACTGGTTGTGTATGTAAGTTAGGTAGTTAGTATAGTAGCTAGGTCAATATGATAATTAATTATTAGGGTAGTTATGTCAGTAGGGGATAATAAATAAGGTACCAAGGTTGGTGCAGTACTTCTGGGGGTAGGAAGGTGAATAAGGTAGCTATGTGTGAGGCCAAGTCCAAAGGAAAAATGGTCAAAAACCAAAAGAAAATATAAGTACAATGGTCAGCAGCAAAAAGAAATGGACTGTGATGAACCCCATCTGGCGCCGAATGGAAAAACGCAGCCCATCCAGTGGACAGAACGGCCAACTGGTGCATTGGTGGGTGCTGGTTCACTCTGGCTGTGGGCAACTTCCACCTGACTGACATTACGCTGCCATGGTGGTGGGTAACTTCTGACTGGCTGAAGTTACACTGCCATGGTCGCGGGTACCTTCTGGATGCCTGGGCAGTCAACGAACAGGGTTTCGTTGGGTCAGCGAGGGACCAAATTTTATAGTTTAAAGGCCAAGGCATCACAAACACCCTGGCCCTGCCAATATTGTACATCTACCTACTGTGTCCACACTGTGAACACCAGAACAATCCGTTCCAATCTTAACAGTCTAAACACTTTCACCAAATGTGATACCGATTCTAATAAGGTAAGACTTCCAAAAGTTGGATCCAATGCCTTAGTCCCTGTCCCTCTGGGGGCAGGGCCCAAAGAACGGCGATGCTTTACGTGCAGCGGAAGCTTGAGAACACGTGATAGACTGCGTAATGGGTTCACGTTTACGGGAAACTTCGGACGAAAAGGAAGCTTTTCAAACCCAAGGGGAAAAAATCCACACAAAAAATCCACACACACTACTATAAATAATGAACAAGACATTATAATTGAATTCAGCTTTGAAATACACACGTACAACTACACACACACACACACAAAGGAGTCTGAAAGTTTGCTGTTGATGATTTTTGGTTAAGTTTTGTTGGTGGAATTTCCTCTTTGGGATACACACGAGATCAGGCAGAGAAGGAAGTGGGGGAAGTTTGGGAATTGGGGGAGGGGTTGCTTGTTGTCGATAATATTCTTGTTGAACATTTCTTTTTCATTTGTCTCTTCAGTTCTTACATTTGTTTTGAGCTATGGAATTGGTGGAGGGGTATGGGTGGGTGAGTCTCGTGCTGGTATTTCATTTGTTGCAAAACCTCTGGATGCTCGGACAGGTCGGTGCGGCTCGTAAAAAGTGACTTGCAAATTAATATCACTTTCATTTGTGTGTGTTTGTGTTTTTGTTGTGCTTGTTTATGTGTCTGTGATCTCTTTTTTTCTAACGATATGTACACCACGTTGTGGCTCCATGAGAGATAGATGTAAAACCTATGAGTTTGTAGCTAAAGAAAGCCCATTTGTTGCTAAAGAAAACTCATTTGTTGAAGCATCTGAGTAAAGGGGATGGATGGGTGGGGTTTTTTTTTCAGTTCAGTTTAGTATTTCTAGTTGTGTTGTTATCTAGTGTTTGAATGGTGTCTGGATTGTAGAAGTTTGGTGTAAAGATAGATTGCAGCTGGATTTTGAAGGAAGATTGGTGATTTGGGGTGTGTGAAGTTAGTAGTGATCGTTTTTTGTGGTTGGAATTTTTGTGGGGCTGCAGCTTCTAGGCTTGGAAATGTAGTAGTTCAATGTCTGCACATCAGAACAAACAACCTTAAAACCTGAACGTCAGAGAAAGACAAAAATACACTAAAAATTGATCCTCACAGGGCTGCTGCTGTGATGGTTAATAGTTAAGGATTGTTCAATTGATTTCAGCAATTGAGACTCTTTTCTAGATGCCCTGAAATTTTAGGTTGTGAGTCATCATCACCTGTGTCATCCTCATCATCATAGGGGATTGGTTTGTGTGTGGGGCAGGTATAAGGTGTTTTATCCAACAATGTATGCAGTGGAGAGTGAGAATCCACAAGCTAAGCTCTTCAACTGTGTGCAGGTGCACTAATTGGCTTCAATCTAATTGACAATTGAGGCACTCCCTTCTGTCGTGTGATTTTTGAGTTTGTCATGAACAGTTATAGTCTTGTTTTGTTGCTCCTCAAACAGGAGGGTTTGCTTCTGTATTTGTCCTTGTCTACAGTAGGAAGGCATGTAAGTTTCTGTTGGATATAGAGGAGCAGCAGATTCAATACAGATGCATTCATGTATTTAGAGCATATTTTGGATTTGAATTGTGGCATCCTTTTGCCTAAGCATCTTGACAGAGAATGTGCACTCACTGGACCTGTTTTTTTTCTGTCTGCTTGTTTCTTCTTGAGCAGAGAGCTCATCAACACGTGCTTGAGTTTATGCCAACGTTTATCTCATTGCTTCTAGTGGGTGGTCTTCAGGTATGTTTTCTGCAGTGGCAATCACCCAGGGCACTCTGTTTCCCGTTCATGGGTTTTAAGTACTTTTTGTTTCCAACAATATTTTACTCTCAAATTGTCAGTATGCTACAACATTATGTTAAATAATCTTGGACATTCTTGATTATCACTTTGCTGTAACAGTATCCAAGATTAGCAGCTGTTTTGGGACTGGTTTATGTTGTGGCACGCTACTTTTTCTTCAAGGGCTACTCAACTGGTGATCCTGACAAAAGGTTTACAAGTGGAGGGTAATTATCTTACCATTTTTAGTTAAGAGTTCCCAGTCAGTCTTTCTAGCAAAAGCAGATGATAATGCAATTAAGAGTCAGAATGTAGAATTCAACTCTTTTTGGAGATTGATCATTGCAGTCATTGGATTCTCATACTTGATTTTATGGAGTTGTTTTCTATTTTCAGCAGTGGCTTATAACAAGTGTTCTTCCTGGGTTTGCACTTGGAGTTCAGCTTTCATAATGGTTGTTAAGAAGATTAGATTGCTGATTTGAGGTGATTTCAAACAGGAAATTTCACTATGTCGGGATCATTGGTCTGCTGTTCTGCACAATAGGCTTCACCCTTCATCAGTTGTTTCCAACTCTTGTCTAAAGATTTTGAATATCAGTCTTTGAGATGGTGAGCAAGTGTGGAGGAGCTTAGGATTTGTGTTTACTTTTGCACAATATGTGCTGAAGCTGCAGAGCTGCTCAGAACCATCAGAAGGAAGACCATTAGGTGGTACTTCACATTGAGTGAGTTATCTCCAGATGAACACTTTACAGGAAAGGACATAGTCTAGGATTTCAATAATATTGTTTACTATATCAGCATAATATTGAAGTTTACCCCTGGTGAGCTCAAGGATTACTTTAGTTGTTTTTCTGTGTTATGTGAATCCTCTTGTGATTTAGTTGATACTACTTGTAAAATCCAAGGCCATGATTTCTCCACTACAGGTGTGTCCTGTTTGTGGGTCTCCTTTATCTTCAAACTTTGTGAGAGTCTGCAGACTTTCTGGTTGTGTGCACTGTAAACTTCTAAACCATGTCCATATTCTAAATCACAGATCATCCACCATATTCTGAAAACTGCAGGATGTTTTGTATGTTAGACACAGCAAGAAGTCTGTAGAACAAACATGCCTCCAGATGGTTGACAGAAGCCAAATCATTTGTGATGAGCTAAACCCTGGGTGGCTGCAAAGCAAAATATGCCAATGATATTGTCCTATCAGATTAACTGTGCCAGCCGTCTCCTTGTTAGGATCGATGTGCTGCATATATATCTTTAAGCATGATATTTGAGTCAGAGATAAACCTGATAACATCTGATAAGCCACAAAAGTACCCTTGTGAACTGGAGTTCTTGCAAGTGATCAGGAAAAATGTGTGAAGCAGAGTGCAAAGAAGTACTGCATTTACAGAAGGAGAATTTTTCCTTGTTTCCCTCAAATATGGTGATGTTTGATGACCCGGAATAATACATAGATCTTTGCAAGCAGCTAACTTCTCCATATTTAGAATTCAAGGCAGCCTGATTGAATAAGATAAGCTGATGATAAGATTAGAAAGCTTTCAGATCCAACAAGATGTTAAGTAGATGGAAAATAGAGGAGGAAAAAACTAGACAAACTGATGAATAGTGTGAGCAATAGATCTCTCATGTGTGTTGTTCAGTGACTGTCAAGAGAACACATATCAATGATGAGCTGTGATGATATCTCCACTGACTTTTTCAGCTCCCAGGAAGGAATTGAGGTTCTGTCACAAGACTTGCAGTGAAAGGAACACTTGGGCATGAAGCTCTGGCTAGATCACCAAAACACATAAAGAGAGATGATCACAACAGAAACCAAGAAGAAAGGGCAACACAGAGTCAGGAAAAACCACAAAAAAAAAAAAAAAAACAAGACCAAACATGGAAGAGAGGATGAGAGGAGAGAAGTGACACTGAAAGCCATAAGAGGATTTGCTTTTGAGGACAAAGAGGGCTTTCAAAAGCTCCCAATTTGGGTTTAAGATGCCCTTCAAAGAATCATTTTGGAGATTCTTAAGGTCAAAACACCAAATTTGTAAGAAAACCTCTCATTCATTCCAAATAGAAACTCCATTTGAAGGGTATCCTTTCCCGAAGACAAAGTTAAGCTTCTGTGAGCCACTAAGAACTCTTTTGAGCTAGAAAACCTTGAGAACACATAAGACCGACTTTAGACAGTCCTAACTAATTGGAGATGAGTCAAATGAATTGTGTTAATACCTGCACATTAAGACTGAAAATGCTGTTCAAAGGAAGTAATGTGATGACGTTTTGTGGGAAAAATGATTTTTGCAAAGGCAGCACTTCTCTTTCTGTGCAAGAATTCGAGGCCTCAGTAGGCCAACCATTCAAACAAGGCAAATCTGACAATGCAGAATATTATACACACATGACATGATTGCACCTCAAATGTCATCTCAAGGAATTCCTGAAGCTGGGAACAATTGGATCATTGACAGTCTGCACTGACATGAAACCAATTTGCACAAGGAACTCAATTGCTAAGCAGGAAGTTTCTTTGCCAGATTTTTTTTCTTCCTGGTCATGGTTAATGCTTCAATATCTCGATCATGCCCTGAAAATGCATACTGACATTATGGACTAGGTATTGATTACCTTGAGCCCAGCTACAGCAGTCAGCAGTCAGGTCATCAACCTAGTCTCAGCTCTCCTGTGCAGCTTGTAGTCAAGCGAGAGTGGTGAAAACAGTACATAGTCAGAGGTTGCTACCTAAGATCTTTCAATATTTTTAGTTATTGACCTACCTATGTTAGGAGGTCAATAAGAATTAAGCCAGGTTATAAGGTGCAGCTGCCCTGCTCAGAGCCAATTGATGAATACCATGTTGGCAAACTTTCTCTTGATTATGTGCTAACAAGTCGCCAATCCAGCAGGCTCATTGCCCAGGATGAATTGGCCAATTTCCACACATAACTCAAGTGAATCAACTACAAGAGCACTGTTAGGGACCCCTGCACATTGCAGAACTGTGGGCTTGTGATATGTAACAGGTCATGTGAAGGTAGGAGTATGGGGTTCAAACCAGTGTTGTCCAGTTATCACATTGTAGGCCTATCCTGCGGATACCAATAAAGTATATTCTCATTTTTTTTCAAAGAAGAAAGACATGTATTTCAAAAAAATCTGAAATCTACTACACCATCCAGTTATGCATTGTTTTACTTTTTAAAAAATTTCTGGTTATGAATATGTTGGTTTTCAATTTTCAAATAAAAGATGGTTATGCACAAAGGTTATGCATATCAATTTTCTGACTTTATTGCCTAAAAAATAAATTGCAACAAAGAACCAAGAACCTAGACTCCTAGAACCAAACCAAAACTTGTGGGGGAATTGAACTTGAAAAACTTTGCCCAATTGCAGCACAAGTTCCATAACTCAACCACACCCCACAAAGTTAATCACCATCAACTTGAAATTCTTCAAAAAAATCATGCTCTTCAATCAAGTTGTACATATCATTTGCTAAAAGTTTTTATGTTTTCAAGTATTGTTTGAAGTTTGAATTTGGCTTGAAATTGGCACATGGATCATTAGGCCAATTCTTCACAATAATAATAATTCAATCCATGTTGTCCACTTGCAAATGACAGCACTTTAAACCTATCAACATTTCAACAAGATTAAAAACCCGTTTAGTTTCTATTTTTGAACTTGGGATTCCAAGAATTTGTTTTGCAAAAAAGCCCACATTTAAAAACTAACCTTCATGGATACACCATCAAGTTAGTGGATTTGAAGATGTAGATGAAGAAATAGACAACTTCCTCAACAAAGACAACTCTCTAATGACTAATGTTCAAGAACATTCTTCAATTGACCCCCACCCAAACATATTTTCTTCAAACTCCAATTTCACATCATTAGTTGTTGTAGCAAATGTAATGGCAATGGGGTTGAACCGTTCAAAACACACCATCAAAAGAGGAATCAAAACCTTGGCATTATATTTAAATGTTAATTAGATTGCATTCCCACGTCTCACCAAACTTTCCACAATCCGCAAAGCCTTGAAATGTGTATCCAACATGATAACCATCACGTTGTGAACTTGCTATGCATCAAAAGACCTCAAGAAATCCAAAAAAAGTTTGATCACATTTATAACCTCAAGCTACATATTTCTATGTAGAAATAAGAGTTCAACTTCAAAAGGGTCAAAAACTTTAGATGGGCTAGAAAGTTGTAATAATTTAGCTTCCATGTTTACAATCAATGTGATAGCTATTGTTTAAGGCATTTGATAACAACTAGTGGCCCTTGGATTGACGTAGCACACATGCTAAAACAAATGGATCCAAAGCAAATGTGACTACCTTTGCAATAGCCCACACTTGGGTTTTGGGTACTCTCTATTGTAAAGCCACATATTTTTGCATGCATAATAGAGAATAATGGCATTCTTAAACAAAAAAAAATTCAAACATAATTACCTTGCTAGCAAATCTAGTCTTCATAGGAGTTTTTGATTTTTGGTGTCACATGCCACTTTCAATAGAAGCCCATTCCCATTCTTGTCTCCCTTTCCCTGACTTTTTAGTCTAAGTAATGGTTTTCTATAAGCTAGTTTAGGCATCCTTCACATTCACATGCTCCAACCCAATATAAATTTTGTTGTCATTTGTAGCAAACTAACAGACCTTAGACATCACATGTCTAAAACATGTGCCCTCATAAATCTTTAAAATCTTCAAAGGTTCACAATCAATGATAGAATGTAAAGTTGCTACCATAACGACAAATTAGTGCCTTCATGTTTTACAAAGGTGGTCACCCACTATAACAAACCAAACTTCTCTAACAAATATCAAAGTTGTGTAGCCATGGACTACCTGGTCATCTTATTCACTTCAAATAGCCCCACAATGATATGCACGGGCACCCATGTGTCATTTAGAAAATTGATAATCAAAGCAAAAATATCCATATTGTTGCAAGACATGCACAAATCAAAACTAACACACACTATTATTGTAGATGCAAGATTCAATAGAACACGTTGGTCCATGGTCTTCTTAATCATGGTAGGCAACATTTCAAAAAAGAAGATTGAGATGGAAATCGAACATGGGGGCATTGGTGTAAAACTAACCTCCAAAGCCAAAAAATTTCACAATTGAACAAAGGCATGTAACGCTTGCAAGTATAAAACATCAAAATTTCCAAAAATTGATGGTGTTGCTCATCATTTTTTTTGGTATGGGTTTGTGACACCAAAAAATCAAATAATTGCATGGCTAGAAGGACTTGTCCTTTTTTTCTTTGAATACTAAACATGAGCAATAGCAAGTTTTGCCATCTCATTAAGTTGTTTCCTTAGAACAAACAACTTTAGATGTGTAGTTTGCACATGAGTAGTCATTGGGGTTATCCCATGAACTTTGTTGCATTTAATTATACCTTTTGCACATATTAGATCTTTGAGCCAAAGCGTCATTAGATGTTTGCTCAGATTTACATATAATGCATCGCAACATTTATGGATTCACCAGATCCACATGCAAGCCATCATTAACAACAAAAAATCCCCAACATATAAACATGCACCTTTGAAGTCTCCAAGCCATAGCTCGTGCTTCTATAGCCACAAGTTGTGAAACATAAACATTTGACAATGTGTTGCCATATTCCAAAGCACACTCTCAACATTTGAAAATGATGAAAATTAGATTTGAGTAGGGGTAGTTGATGCAATGCATCTTCATCGATTCCACCCATATTTTCAACAAAACAAGGTTGTTGAAGCCTTTTGGCCATTGAAAACATAAATTTGAACAAAAAAAATAGACACACTAAATCCACACTTTCAACAAAATAGGGTTATTGAAAATTTTCAGCCATTGAAGACAAAAACCTAAACCAAAAAACAAACACACTAAACCCTAAACCCACATTCTACCCAAAATAGGGTTGATGAAAGTCTTCAACCATTGAAGATACAAATTTAAACAATAAAACCAAACAAATTGGAACACTAAACACCAAGAATCAAACTCCCAAACACAAAAAAAGTTAAAAGTTTGAAGGTTACCTCTTTTGATTTGTTGAACTTGTTGAATAGATTCACATTGATGCCACATTTGCCAAATCATGCGCTTAACACCAAACTCATTGAAAATGCATGCAATGCGGATACTTGATTCCCTCACAATGCACAACACCAATGCCAAATTTGCTAGCAAAGAAATTTACAAAGTTGCAAAGTGTGCACACATTCAAACACACTTAAAGAAAGCAAAGTAGTTGAAATCCAAGTGTGTTTGTGCACTATGTAGTCAAAGAAAACATTGGGTTGTGTACAATGTCAATGTCAAGCAATGAGCATGCACACAACGTTGATGCCAAACTCACAAACAATTTGCAAAGTGTACACATATTCAAATGTACTCAAAGAAAGCAAAGTGGTTGAATTCCATCTATGTCTATGCACTATGCATTATGCACTCAAAGAAATTAGCTAGTGAGTTGTGCACAATATTGATGCCGAATAATAAACATGCATGCAACGTTGATGCCAAACTCACACACAATGCATAATAATAATGCCAGGTTTTCTAGCAAAGAAATCAGCAAAGCTGCAAAGTATGTGCATGTGCACTCAAATAAATAAGAAATGCCAAGCTCCAAGTGATATTGCACTCAAAGAAAATAAAACAAGCCATAATCCATGTGTGTGCATGTGTCGTGCACTCAAAGAAAGTAGTGAACTGCTGCAAAGTGTAAAGTGCGAACACTCAATTGCACTCCCATTTATGAAAAACTCTAATTCCTAACACCTAAACCCTAAATGACCTAAACCCTAAACCTAATGCATATCCAAATTGTTAAAGCGCCATCTCTATGGATATCTATTCTATTTTGATGTGTTGGTCTGGATAAGGTTATGCAGAGCATCTGACAGCTGTGAATAGAGCCAGATATCAAAATGAACCAAAAATCCAGATTTGCATTTATACACAACCGGCCATTATCCAGATTTTTCTGTATAACCAGACAACACTATTCAAGCCTGAATGCAAAGAAGAAGAATTGTGATATGCTTGATGGGAATATGAGGTGCATGCATCACACTAGTAGTCATCCACAATATTGTAACCAAATGATATTACCAACCTCAAAATGGCCCCAAGTTCAAAAAATAGGGACTTGTGTGGCAAAAGGAGCAACTTGTTCTACATCACATCTCCAACCCACACTAATTATCTTGGTGTGAAAATTAGGGTAATCCACTCCAATTTCATCACTTCATGGTGTGGGTTTTTATATGGCGTGTTGCCCGCAATGCTTGCCTAATTAAGCACCTATTGTGTGCATTTCAAAATTCTGTGGCCTGCACTAAACCGCAGAATTGGTGTAGTGGGTTGGAGTGTTGGATACACATATGTAGATTTGTAGTTATGCAGCATTGGCAACACATATGTACATTCATTGCATGTATAGATTAGCAATGAAATGTCAAGGGTTGGAGGCACAATCCTTTGTATCTGTCTCTTCTTATGAAAATAAGAGAGCACACCATGTGATACAGTCATCAATTCCTAGAGCAAATGCTGGATTGATTTGATTCTCTTCTCACAAATTTGTTTAGGAGATTGTTGGCTAATTAATACTAATCCAACTTGCTCATAATATAATAGTAATTTCCATTACAACTACTTGACTAGTATGAGCACAAGTGATTGTATTTTGAATTAATGTTAAGGAAGTCATATGTTATCATGTGTGAAAGTTGCTGTCATTAAATCACATCATCCCACATGCTTGATATCATCAAGAGCTTCACCCACATTTTTTTGGATTAATTTGGGAAAATTTAACAAGACCTAGTATCAAGAAATTGGCAAACACCATAATCATCATGGTCACTCTCTGGGCATTGAAAAACTAACTGAATTAGTATTCTGAGCAGCTCATAGAAATAGAAGTTCATAAGAAACTGAAATACAGAGATAAACACCACATTCAACACCATCAACACATTAAGAAACTGAAGTAGAAAAATATCAACATTGTAGTTGAAATAGGTTGCTTCCATTGACAATGGGGAAGGGAACAGGGTCAGAGTATGCAATCAATGTTCACAATTGTTCTTATGAAAGAAAAACTATGTAGCTTCAAGTGAGTTGTCTACAATGAATCTGTAATCTGCACAAAGAATGTAAGAACCTGCTAGGGCACTGTATCAATTGAGGTCATATGAAGTCAGTGTTGCAATATGGGCAAGGAAACTGTGAACATTTATGTTTGATATTATCTCCACCAGGCAGAAACCCATTTACAAAAGAGAGATATGTGTGGTAATTCTCACCAATTAAGGATTCCTTAATCATCAAACTTTATACACAAGGGTGTTCATGCATTCTACGATGTAGATGAAAAAATATTGCAAAATAATGATTTTCAATAAATTTTACTTAAATTTAATGCATCATGGTGAATATTTGAAAAAAAATTAATGATTAAAATTTACAATTAATGATGATTTACATCTTAATCTACCATTATGTTATAAAATTGGTACACATACGAATCATCACATTCCTTGAAATTTACTAGACAATGCCTTATTGGTATACATTTACACAAAGGCTTATGAATTGTATTTATAATTCTTATAACTTATTTTAAGGCTTTATATGAAATTTTTAGAATAGTTCAAGTGAATGAAATTTTATGTGTTATTATTTTTGATATTATATATAATTTCAATTTTGCCTAAAATTGTTTCCACATAAAAACTATGCATTTACCACAAACCTTAGGGCACGAATGTGACTGCTACATAGAAGACTTCACAAGCATGGTTTTTGACTAACCTGAGGCTTGATCTTGTTCCAATCTGGTTGGGGGTATTTCTCTGACCGTTGCAGTAAGGTATTTGATCTTATTATTGGTCCACAAAGCAAGACAAAGCGTCCTGACTGTCGTCAAATGCACCTTGCAACACAACCTTCGCATTTTCAGCTTCTACCTTCAACAATTTATACATGGTGAGCATGAGGCACTTTAGATGACATCTGCATAAAGGTGGTCGGCAGTCTCCAATTTCTTAACCAAACGAATGGCAAACCAAGTCTCAACCATCTTCTAGGGACCAATGCAGCTTTTGCGCAAAAGAAGGCATCGTCTAGTAGACTTCAAGGAATGGTTTTTCCATACCTTGCTCTTGAGGAGCATTTCATGTTTTTCAAGGGAGCTACAATAAACAGTACTGCTGC
>Ga0209611_10001131_pt1 | contig 44131 bp, 38 predicted proteins | sample S1TSphgellanicum_3_FD_187693 | JGI IMG/M metagenome (GOLD analysis project Ga0209611, IMG submission 187693) | Host-associated microbial communities from peat moss isolated from Minnesota, USA - S1T2_Fc - Sphagnum magellanicum MG (SPAdes) (version 2) | ecosystem: Host-associated > Plants > Peat...
CGACGGCCTCGCGGATTTTGCCTTCGCGATGCAAGGGCTCGGCAGCGGCGCCATCTCCCTCGCGGGTTCAGCGGATCTTAAGGATCGATATCTGCCGCGCGTCGCAGCGGGCGAGGCGATCGCCGCATTCGCGCTGTCGGAGCCGCAAGCCGGTTCCGATGTCGCCGCCATTCAATGCAGCGCCCGTCTCGAGGGTGCCTCCTATGTGCTGGACGGCGAAAAGACCTGGATATCGAACGGCGGGATCGCTGACTTTTACTGCGTCTTCGCGCGGACGCGGCCGGCGGACTATCGGCCGGATGGGTCCGTGACCGCGCGCGGAATCAGCGCCTTCGTCGTCGATCAGGACTCGCCGGGGTTTGAGATCAAGAGCCGCATCGACGTCATCGCGCCCCACCCGCTCGCCACCCTCGCCTTCTCGGGCTGCCGAATTCCGGCGACGAATCGACTCGGCGCCGAAGGGGATGGATTCAAGCTCGCGATGCGCACGCTGGATATCTTTCGCACCTCGGTCGCCGGTGCCGCCTTGGGCTTCGCGCAACGCGCGCTCGATGAGTCGGTCAAGTATTCGCTCGGCCGCCCGATGTTCGGCAAGACGCTCGCGGATCTGCAGCTGACCCAGGCTGCGCTGGCCGATATGGCGACCGAGATCGATGGCGCGCGCTTGCAGACCTATCGGGCGGCGTGGCTTCGTGATCGCGGCGGTCAGGTCACCCAGGAAGTGGCGATGGCGAAGATGGCAGCCACCGAATCGGCGCAGCGCACCATCGACCGTGCGGTGCAGATCTTCGGCGGCCGCGGTGTCGTGCAGGGCGAGATCACCGAGCGGCTTTATCGCGATATTCGGGCGCTGCGCATTTATGAGGGCGCCACCGAGGTTCAGAAGCTGATTATCGCGCGCGAGTTGCTCAATGAGGCGCGAAATGATTGAAATTCTACAACCGGCGCAGTGGCCTCGCCCGCGCGGCTACAGTAACGGCATCGTCGCGTCAGGTCGGCAGATCTACCTCTCCGGTCAGATCGGTTGGGATGCGCAAGGCCACTTCGCCAGCCAACGTCTGGCCGACCAAGTGCGCCAAACGCTCGAGAACATTTGCACCGTGCTCGCGCAGGCACCGGCGGGCCCGGAACACATCGTACGCCTGACGTGGTACGTGACGAGCCGCAACGAGTATTACGCAGAGCTCGCGGAGATCGGCGCCGCGTACCGGGCGGTGATGGGAACGCATTTTCCCGCGATGAGCGTCGTGCAGGTCGTTGCCTTGATGGAAGCGCAGGCGAAAGTGGAAATCGAAGCGACCGCGGTGGTGCCTGGCGTTATTGCCGCGCCGGACGCCTCTCCCATCTTTGGCAGGCTGTAGCGCGATGGTGCGGGCGGTCAGCGATGGCCTCTCAAGGCATCAGACAACGCCTTCTCCAGCCTCGCAATACCCTCAGCGGTCGTGAGATTCCCCGGCGATAGGCGCAAAGCATGGCCCCGGACGTCCGCGTAAGATCCAGTGGCGCGCAGCGCATCCAAAAGAGTCTGCGCAGGCACTCGGTCGGGCAGGCGGAGCATGATGCTGCCGCCGCGCTCTTCGGCGCTTCGCGGGCTGATCAGCTCGAGCTTCAGTTCCTGCGCCATTGCGATCAGCGATTCACCGAGCTCTCGAGTGTGAGCGAGCAGTGCGGCGGGATCTTGCGACGCGTGCCATTCGAGAGCCGGCAGGCTCGCCGCGCACGCGACGATCGAGGGCGTTCCGTGATCGAAGCGACGTGCGTCGGGTGCGTAGCGGAATCCTTCGAGGTCCCAGGAGAAGATCTCTTCCTGGCTGAACCACCCGCGTAGCTCCGGGCGGCATTCCTTCAATAACGGGTGTTTCACGTAAAGCACGGCGGCCCCGGCCACGCCGCAGAGCCATTTGAGCGTTGAGGCAACCACGAAGTCCGCGTCCGTGCGGGTCACGCTGAAAGGAATGATGCCGACGCTCTGCGTAATGTCCACGCCCACCAGGCTGCCAAGGGCGTGACCATGGGCGATGAGTGCGTCGAGGCTCGAACGATGGGAAGCCGTGGATGTCACGTGCGTCAGCAGTGCAACGGCCACCTCCGCGGTCCATCGGGCCATGAGATCCTCGTCGCGCACCCACGCTTCACCGGAGCGCAACGGCACCGTCTCCAACATGAATCCGCGCCTCTCTGCCATGCCGCTGAGCAGAAAGTGCAGGCTGGGAAAACAATCCGCGGCGATCAGCAGCCGCCGGCCTTTCAGTGTGGCATCGGGCAGCGAGCCGACAAGGGAGTACAGCGCGGTGGTCACATTGTCGGCAGTCGTCAGTGTGCCGGGTGGGGCATCGATGCAATCCCTCCAGCGCTCGAGGAAGCGTTCCTTCAAGCGCAGAGATGCCGGCCACGCCTGATCATCAGCGGTTCCCCAGATCTGCGCGAACTCGGCCAGCGCGTTCGCCGTGAGTCGCGCCTTGTCGGGAAATACCCCGATGGAATGATAGAGAAAGTAGCCGCTCCCAGGTTCGGCGAGAGTTTGTTCGTTCATGCTGAAAGCGCCCCGTGCGGCTCAGTCTTGAGCCGGTCAACATTGTTGTCCGTGCCTACTTTAAACGCTAAACTAGTTTAGAGCTAAACTAATTTAGAGCTGAACCACGTTCCGCGTGTCCCGTGAGCGCGAATCCCTTGGGCGAGTCGAGGTGGTGTGAATGAGCGCCAAAGCTGAGGCCTTCGATCGTTGGATACGCACGTCCTTCGTGGAACTCAATACCGAACTCGAGGAGCGCTATTTCACCCAGGAGGACCGTTTGCAGATTGATGGCTGCGGGGATGTGCTCAAGGCTCGCCTGCGGGATGAAGGCCACGTGCATGTGGCCGCGTTGCTGGCCGAGGGGAATACCGGCGAAGGATTCAAAGTGGCACTGGGCGTCTTGGGCGACGTGGGCATGTATCTGGCCGCGTTGCGGCGCCATGAGCTGACCAACCCGGCACGCGAGGAGCGCTCGCCGTTTCCCGAGGCGTCATCGCTCGCTCTGCACGTCGGCGCATCGCTCGGCATGGCGCCGAGGTTTGCGACCAGCCATCTGTCGACTCATAACTTCGCGGTGGCCGGTACGCGCAAGAGCTTCACGTCGCTCGAGGCGGAATTTTTCTTCATCGACGAGAACACCCGGGGCATCTTCTCCTTGCAGTCGGCTGCGGCCGCGTTGCGGCGGGTGGTGCACATCGGTGTATCGAGTCCGGTGGCCGACGTGCTGTTCGAGACGGCACGACGGGCGCTCGAAGATGTTCTCCTCTTCAATGAGCGTCTGTATCGCCAATTGGATGTCGAACGGTTTTTCTATTGTGTGCGACCCTACTACAAGCCTTACCGGGTCGGCCGCCAGGAGTATCGAGGCGCGAATGCCGGTGATTTCTCCGGCATCAATGAGATCGATCTGTTGCTCGGTCTGTGCCGTGCGAATGACCCCTACTACGCGCAGCTGCTCGTCGACAAGATGCTGTTCATGCTGCCCGCCGATCAGGCACGGTTGCGTGAGACCATGACGTACACGAGCCTGCTCGATGAGTTCCTCAGTCTCGCGTCAGAGCACGCGGATAAGCCGTGGTTCCGGAAGAACGCCCGCGCCTTCTTGGAGCTGTGTGAGCTTTTCGGGCGGACCGCCGCGCAACACCACGACGAACTCGTGAAGCGTTTCATCGAAAATCCGTCCGAGCGGCTCGACTCGAGCCGGTTGGAGGGCCTGACGGCGAGCGGGCCGCCGTTGCCCGTTCTGCTGCGATCGCTGCAAACCTTGCGCGACATGAGGATGGCGGCCGAGCGCCCCGGGGGCGTAACACGCCATAGCGACTTTCTGCGCTTGCGACTCGCGGCGGGCGCGCCCATAAAGCGAAGCGAAATCCCTCGCCTTTAGCGCGCGGAGATGCCTTGGCCCAAACCGCGCATCGTTGAGCGCCTGCCGGCGCGCCGACTGTCTTAGATCTTGCAATATCAATTATTTTTGATTATAAATCGCCGATCTCAAATATTTGATCACAAATCAGGGATGACAATGCCCCCTCGTACGAACCTCGGACTGGTGCGTATTGCGCGCGAAACGGTGCAGGATCGGGTGTACGTCGCGCTTCGCGACCAATTGATGCGCGGCGGTTTCGAGCCGGGTCAAAAGCTCAAAATTGCCGAGTTGGCGGCGGCATTTGGGACCAGCGCAATGCCGGTCCGTGATGCCCTCAACCGATTGACGGTGGAGCGGGCGCTCGAAACCTTGCCGAGCCGCACCGTGCGCGTTCCGGCCTTGTCCAAAGATGCATTGCAGGACTTGCGCGAGACCCGATTCGCGATCGAGGGGCTGGCGATTTCGCGGGCCGCGTCGAACATGACCGCGGACTGCCGGGCGACCTTGACGCGGCTCATCGAGGCTCAGACCGAGACGGATTCGGAACATATCTCCGAAGAGAGCGCGGAGCAGAATCGGGCCTTTCACTTCGCCATCTATCGCCAGTCGGGATCCGCCGTGCTCATGCCCATCATCGAGAGTCTGTGGCTGCAATTCGGACCGTACCTGCGCGAGGCGTCGGAGCGCTTCGACGGCGGCGAGGGGCGCGGGACGAACTTTCATCTCGACATTCTCGATGCGCTGTCGCGCGGCGACGGCCCGGCGGCGCGCAAGGCGCTCGAAGCGGATATCGGCCGCGCCTTCGATCTGGTGATGAGCGATGAGTCGCTCTGGCGCACCCGAGGTGGAGTCGCGTGAGCGTCATGGCCGCCGGCGCGGATGCGTCTGCAGGATTCGAACTCTACGACCTGCATGTGGAAGTGATCGGACCGCCCGACCGCACGATCTATTGCGGGGCGCAACTCGGGGATTATTTTGACCTCCAGGGCGAGATGTTGAAATTGCCGACTGGACAGGGTTTTTCGATCTACTCGTTGGCCGCGTTGCTGCCCTTGCTGCCCGCGAAACAGCGCGTCACCGATCCGAATGATTGGATGTCGAGTGATGCCGAGGTCGCCTGTCCCGATCCGAATTGTCCGACGCGCTTTCGGATCACCCGCACGGGGCGCCGCCGCTTCATCCGGTCCGAGGTGACCGCGACCCCGCTCGGCGGCGGGAACCCGGCGTGATTCCGCGCATCGCGCTGCGCGGCGATTACTCCATCTCCCGCATCATCAAAGGCGGCTGGCATCTCGCCGGCGATCACGGCGCGGTCGACTCCACTCAAGCGCAACGGGACATGGCGACCTTCGTCGACGCGGGCATCACCACCTTCGATTGCGCGGACATTTACACGGGCGTCGAGCAGATGATCGGTGAATTCCGCCAAGCCTATCCGGCGCATGCGGAGCGCGTTCAGATCCATACCAAGTTCGTCCCCGATTTGTCCGAGTTGCGCACCATCGGCCGTGCGCAGGTCGAAGCCATCATCGACCGCTCGCTCGCCCGATTGAAAGTCGAACGGCTGGATCTGGTGCAATTTCATTGGTGGGACTTCGCGGTTCCGCGCTACGTCGAAACGGCGATGGAACTCGAGCGGTTGCGGCGCGCCGGCAAGATCGCACATTTGGGCGCCACGAATTTCGATACGCCGCGGCTTCAGGAACTCATCAATGCGGGGATTCCGATCATCTCGAACCAGATTCAATACTCGCTGGTGGACGACCGGCCGAACCCTGGGATGGTCGCTTACTGCGCATCGGCGCACATCTCGCTGCTCTGCTACGGCACGGTGTGCGGCGGCTTTCTGTCGGAGCGCTGGCTCGGAACACCCTCCCCCGGCGCGCATCTCGCCAACCGGTCGTTGGCGAAGTACCGGTTGATCATCGAGGACTTCGGCGGATGGACGCTGTTTCAAGAACTGCTGACAGTGCTTGGCCGGATCGCCGCGGCACATGGCACTGATATCGCGACGGTTGCGACCCGGGCGATGCTCGACCGCGATCAAGTGGCCGCCGCCTGCGTGGGTGCCGTCAACACCTCGCACCTCGCCGCCCACGCGCGGATCGGGACACTGCAACTCCGTCCCGAGGAGCTCTCGATGATCGCCGACGTGACTTCGCGCCGACAAGGGCCGGCCGGCGATGTCTACGAATTGGAGCGCGATCGCGGCGGCGCGCACGGCCGGATCATGAAATATGAATTGAACGCGATGTCATAGCGGCGCGCCGTCATCGCGGCGCAGCCTGATTTGAATGGACCTAAAGGGAGTTTGAGTACCAAGCAGCATTTGAATCGTCACTGATTGTCAAAAAAAAGGGGTGGGATATGAAGAGGAAAATCTGCGCCACGCGCGCGCTCGCGGCTCTGGGATGTTGCATGGCCTTGGCCGGCACGGTGTGGGCGCAGGTCGCACCCAATCAGGATCTGCAGGAAATCGTCGTGACTGCCGAAAAGCGTGAATCGACCGTGCAGAAGACGCCGATCAGCATGACCGCGATCAGCGGAGAGGATCTGCAGGCGGCCGGCATCTCGGATTTCACGTCGGTCGCTCAAGAAGTGCCGGGCCTCTCCTTCAAGACCTCGGGTCCGGGCCAGACCGAATTCGAGATCCGCGGCCTCACCTCCACCGGCGGCGAGTCGCCGACCGTCGGCTTCTATCTGGACGATACCGTCTTGACGCCCGCCGCCATGGCGCAGAACGGCAAGGCGGTGATCGACCCGAGTCTGTTCGATCTGAACCGGGTCGAGGTGCTGCGAGGTCCACAGGGTACTTTGTACGGCGCAGGGTCGATGGGCGGCACGATCAAACTCGTGACCAACCAACCCGATCCGACCAAGTTCGACATCAACGTCGAGTCCGTCGACTCAGGCACCGCCTCGGGCGGCGGGTTCAACCACACCGAGAACCTGATGTTGAACATCCCGCTGATGCAGGACGTCATTGCCTTGCGCGTGGTCGGCACGGACAAGTATGTCGACGGGTGGATCGATCGCAAGGTCGTGAACCCTTTCCCGCCGGAGGTCAACGACAGCAACACGCGCGGGGATGTGGCTGACGCGCCGGTCACGGCAGATTACCGCCACTCGAACTGGGAGCAATTGCAGGCGGGACGCGTCGCGCTGCTGATCAAGCCGAGCGATGCGTTGAGCATCACCGTCGGCTACATGCATCAGTCGCTCACTCAAGGGGCGTTGAATCTCATCGACAGTCCGCCGCTGACGGAAACGCATTACCAGCCGTTCGATGTGCCGGAGCCCTTCGAGGATAAGTTCGATCTCTCGAGCCTGACCGTCAAATACAGCTTCGATGCCTTTCAACTGGTGTCCGCATCGGCGTACTGGGACCGCCAGCAGAACCAGACGCAGGACATCTCCGAGGCGATGCAGGACTACATCGGCGGCTTCTTCGGACCGCCGGCCAACTGGCCCTATGGCGCGGCGCAGCCGGCGCCGGCGAGCGAGTGCGCGGAGATTGGGCTCGCCACCTGCTATGGCTTCGGTGCGGCCTCGATCACCGAGGACGATTACACGCGCCAGTTCAGCGAGGAACTGCGGTTGGCCTCGACCGGGAATGGGCCGCTGCAGTGGCTGGTCGGCGGCTACTACAGCAGCTTCGGCGCGACCTCGCATGTGTTCTCGTTTTATCCCGTCGCCACCGACGGCTTCGACGCGGATTTCGGCACCACCAATCTCGCCGATAATCACCGCAAGGTCGACATCGACCAGTACGCGGCGTTCGGCGAAGTGTCGTACCTATTGCCGCAGAACTTCAAGGCCAGCGTCGGTGCACGCTATTACAATTACCATAGCAATTCGGTGACGAGCGTCAGCGGCGTGTCGGCCAACGGCACCAGCAACCCGCTCTTTGGACTTGCGCAGAACTCAGGCGTGACGCCCAAGTTCGATCTCGCCTACATTCCGGATGACAACACGACGCTGTACGGCACCGTCTCGAAGGGCTTCCGTCCGGGCGGTCCGAATTCGCCCATTCCGGTACCTCCCTGCCCCGATGCCGCTCCCTCGCAATTCGGTCCGGACAGCGTGTGGAACTACGAACTTGGCGAGAAGCTGCGCTTCCTCGATTCGCGGATCTCGGTCAATGGCGACGTCTACTATGAGGACTGGACCAACGTGCAGCAGCAGGTCGCGCCCGGTTGCGGATTCAAGTTCACCGCCAATGCCGGCAAAGCGACGGTGTACGGCGCCGAACTCGAGGTGGCCGTGGTGGTCGTGCCGGGCATCGTGCTGTCGCAGAACTTCGGCTACACGCATGCCACGAACTCCACCACCTTGCCGACGGCCGGGATCGTGTCTGGAGAGCGACTGCTCGATGTGCCGGAAGTCACCGCCAACACGACCGTGACCTACAAGCAGCCGCTGGCGGAGGGGATGAATCTGGTCGGACGCATCAACAACAGCTACATTGATTCGATCCAGGACATCACGTTCGCACGCAACACCCTGCCTGCCTACGACCTGGTGGGCTTACGCGGGGGAGTCGAGAAGGATCGCTGGACCGCATTCCTGTTCGTCGACAATCTCACCAACAAGGAGGCCTTACTCGGTGACAATGGCGCGCTCTCGGCGAACGTCAACATTTTCAATCGTGTGGCGACGAACCAGCCGCGCACGATCGGAGTGGACTTGAATTTCAAGTATTGAAACCAGCATGCCTACCAGCATGCCCGACTACCCCGGTCGTCCGTATGCGTGGACCGTCGTCGCGATTCTGATCGCGACGGCGGTCCTCTCGTATACCGACCGTCAGGTCTTGAGTCTGATTGTCGATCCCATTCGCAGCGATCTCGGGATCAGCGACACGCAGATCAGCTTGCTGCTCGGCACGGCGTTCGCGGTGGTGTACGGAATTGCGGGCATTCCATTGGGATACCTCGCGGACCGCATCTCGCGCCGCAATCTCATCTTGGCCGGCGTCATCGTGTGGAGTCTGGGCACGATCGGCTGCGGCCTCGCGCGTGATTTCGGCGAGATCTTCGCGAGCCGCATCGTGGTGGGCTTGGGCGAGGCGGCGCTCTCTCCCGCCGCGATATCGCTGATCAGCGATTATTTTCCGCCGGCGCGGCGCGGCACCGCGGTGGGATTTTTCTTGAGCGGTATCGCCATGGGCAACGGCGCGGCGATTCTCATCGGCGGCGGCGTCCTGCACTTCATCGAGTCGGGCGCCCTGACCGGCACGGCGTTCGCCGCACAGGCGCCGTGGCGCCTGGTGCTGCTGGTGATCGGCGGCCCGGGATTCTTGTGGGCTCTGGCGATCCTGCTGATTCGCGAACCCGCTCGCCGCGCGGCCGAAGCGACGGCCGCGGCGGCCGTGATGACGGACGGCAACGCCCGCCGCGATTCGGCCTGGGCACGAGTGGCGCCGATCTATCTCGTGTTGGCCGCGGCCTCCTTCGTCGACAACGCCGTGGGTGCGTGGGCGCCGACTCTGTTGATCCGCGACTTCGGCAAAGATCCCGCGCAAGTCGGTCTCGAATTAGGATTGCTGCTCACGGCAGGATTCGGTGGGGGCGTGCTCATCGGCGGCGTTTTATCGGATCGCGCGAGTGTCCGCGGCGGCTGGCCGCGCAAGCTGCAGGTCTGTGTGTGCGCGGGGCTGTTGATTCTGCCGGTCTCGCTGTTGATGGATTCGGCGACGTTCACGATGGTGCTCGCCGGCGTGCCGATATACTTTGCCCTGTCGGGCATCGTCACCGCGGTCGGTTTCTCCGCCATCCTCGATGTCATGCCGAACCGCTCGCGTGGACTCGCCATGTCGGTGAGTTTCTTTTTGAACGTCGCGCTCGGTGCGGGTCTCGGACCGACCGCGGTGGCCCTCGCCGCCGGCCATGTCTTTGGAGCGAAATCCGGTTTGGGTCCGCCCATCGTGCTGACGGCGGCGGGTGGGTATCTCGTGGTTCTGATGGCGCTTGGCGCGGCGTTGACGGTTTTGAAGCCGCGCACTGTGGTTGCGGCGTAAAAACGACCGCGCCTGGATGGCCCGGTGCCAGTAATATCGTCGCGTGTAGCCCGCACCGGTAACCGCGCCTGTCAATCTACCTAGGGGAAATCCGTGGACGCTCTCAATGCCTTTTCGACGCTAAGCAATCAGCATCTGATCGAGGGACGGCTCGTGGCCGCCACCGGAGTGAGGGCGCACGCGGTCATCGACCCGGCGACCGAGGAAAAGATCGGTGAGATTACCGACGCGACGTCGGTAGAGATCGACCTCGCGGTCGCGGTCGCGGTCGCTGCGCAGAAGCGATGGCGCAAGGTCAACTACCACACGCGCGCCGAACTGTTGCACGAGGCGGCGCAGCACATGCGTTCCACGAAGCGCCTCATCGGCGAGATGCTCACCCGGGAAATGGGCAAGCCGTTCAAGGAATCGGTGGATGAGACGGTATGGTCTTCCACTGCAACCGACTACTACGCCGAGGTGGCCCGGCACGACGCAGGCCGGATCGTGGGGCCCGTCGTCGACGGGCAATTCAATTTCACCACCAAGGACCCCTTGGGCGTCGTCGTCATTGTGCTTCCGTTCAACTATCCCCTATGCCTCCTGTGTTGGCAGGCTGCGGCTGCGATCGCATGCGGAAACGTCGTCATCATCAAGCCGTCTGAGCTGACGACGCTGACCACCTTGCAGTTCGTCGAGGCCTTCAGCGGGCTGCCGCCCGGCGTAGTTCAAGTACTTGCCGGCGGTGGCGACGTGGGCCGGGTGCTGGTCGAACACGACAAGACTCATATGGTCGCCTTCACCGGCGGCGTCGCCACCGGCCGCGCGGTTGCCGAGACTTGCGCGCGACTCTATAAACGGTCGCTGATTGAAACGTCCGGGAATGATCCTTTCATCGTGATGCCGTCGGCGCCCATCGATACCGCCGCGCGTGGAGCCGCCTTCGGTGCGTACCTGAACTGCGGTCAGGTGTGCGCCGCCGCGGAGCGCTTTTACATCCACGAGCAGGTGTACACTGAGTTCATCGAGCGTCTGGTGCACTACACGCGCCGGGTGCGCATAGGCAATGGGCTCGGTCGCGTGGACATGGGACCACTGGCCTCGGAGCGTGAGCTCAACCGCTACCTCACGCTATTGCATGGCGCCAAGGAAGAAGGGGGCAGAGTCGCCGTCGGGGGATCCCGTCCAGCGGATCTCGAGAAGGGCTGGTTCGTCGACGCCACGGTGTTGGTCGATGTCGCGGCCGATTCGCGCATCATGAATACCGAGTCCTTTGGTCCGGTCGCGCCGGTCTGCCGAGTCTCGAGCTTCGACGAGGCGATCGAGTTGGCCAATCGTTCGCACTACGCACTCGGCTCGACGATCTATACGAGGGATCTCGAGGAGTCGATGCGCGCGGTCGACGAACTCGAAGCCGGCATGGTCTGGGTCAACGCCCCGCTGCTCGACAACGACGCGGGACCCTTCGGCGGCCGTAAGCAGTCCGGTATGGGTCGACAGCTGGGGGCTGAAGGCCTGGACTCCTTCCGACATACGAAATTCACGATGATCGACCCCGCGGCGAAGCCTCATGACTTCTGGTGGTTTCCGTACTCAGACGCCGAGAGCTATCCTGCGAGTTCGAAATAACATGGCAGAGCCGCTTCCCGCCGAACTCGAGCAACGCATCGCGGCGCTCGAGTCTGCACGCGAAGCGGGCGAGGATTTCGATGCACGCAGCTGGTGTTGGCTCATCGTCCTCGGTGTGCTCACCCCTGGGGTGTTGCTGCTGATCGCATGGTGGGGAGAGTGACGCCGGACGAGAGCGCGTGGCCGATGCTCCGAGCGGAGCGAACCTGGGGGCCGTGGCGCTTAGGCATCGCGCTGGCCACCGCCGCCGCGGCGACTTGGTGTTACCTCATCGGGGAGTACGTGGGCTACTACCTCAATTTCATTCAAGGCGGCCTCACTCTGACGGCCGGCAGCATGATAGGGATGTTGCTGGTGTTGTTGGCAGCGGGCCCCATTTGCGTCCGTTACGGCATTGAGTCGGTCGCCTCGACCAAGCCGCAATTCGGATCGCGCGGATGGGTGATCCCCGCAATGATGCAGTTGGTGTCGATCGTCGGCTGGAATTCGTTGCTCCTGATCTTCTTCGCCAAGTCGCTGTCGCAGTTGCTCGGCGTCCTTGGCTGGCTCCCGCCCGGCATTGACGGACGGCAGATCGTCCCCGCCGCCACGTTTCTGGCCTGTGGCCTGGTCTATTTGGTGCTACTGCGCGGTGCCGCGGGAATGAGCCGGATTTCGAACTTCCTCGTGCTGCACGTATTCATCGGTTTGTGGATGCTGTACCTGCTGGTGTCGCAGCGCTGGCCGGAACTCATTGCCGCGCAACCGACCATGGCTCGGCCGGACCGCCTGTGGAACCACACGACCGGCGTGGAGATCGGCATCTCCTCGCTGCTGTCTTGGTGGGCTTACATCGGCGCGATGATTCGGATGGCGCCGCACGGGCGAACCGTGGCAGTGCCGGTCATGCTCGGCATGGGAGCACCGGTTCCGTTGCTGTGCCTGATCGGTATTGCGGGCGTTCTCGTCCTCAAGGTGTCCGACCCGTCGGCGTGGCTACGCAGCGTCGGCGGTCCTCGTTACGCGGTCATTGCGCTGACATTCGTCGCGGCCGCGAACTTGGGCACCGCGATCGCCGGCATCTACGCTTCGGCAATCGGCTTGCGAAACTTCAGTCGGCTTGAAAGGCTGCCTTGGTCGGGCCTTCTGCTGTTGACAATCCTGCCCGTGGCGCTCGTGGGCATCCTGATTCCGGAGCTTTTTTTTGCACGGTTTGGCGCCTTTCTCGGCTTCATCGGCGTCGCATTTGCGCCGCTCTGCGGCATCCAAATTGCCGACTACTATTTTCTACGGCGGCGACAGATCGATATTCGTGCGATCTACGATGGAAGTCCGTCCGGGGCCTACGCCTTCTGGGCGGGTGTCAATCCTGTCGCTCTAGCCGCCCTTGGACTCGGTTGCGCCGTGTACGTCTATCTCCTTAATCCGCTGACGTACGAATCGCATGGACCGTATCGCTACGTCACGGCATCGTTGCCGTCGGCGTTCATTTCCGGATGTATCTATGTGGCGCTGACCAGGCTCTTCGTTATTTCTGCAGGTCGCGGCGGCTATGGGTCGTTGATCAGTCAAAGTACTTTGATGATCCTTTTCATGTGCGCGGAAAATGCCGGTACCCACCCGTCCTTTTTTTTGAATTCGGTAATCACATCGTAGGCGTCGTCGCCAGTTTTGTGCCAGTGGCTGCGGTACACGACCGTGTGGCCGCTCTCCTGGGCGGTCGCGTCCGGAAATGACAGCGTGTCGCTTGAAGCTTCAACCGAACCTACGGTTGAGCCGCCGGCGCTCTCGATGTAAAGATATTGAAGCTTGTGTGCGACTGAATCCCACAAATAAATAGATTCGCCCAGATAGTCCTCATGACCTGTGCCATGCACCGTGTGATTGTCGCGCAGGAATTTTCCTCCGTAGATCCAGCTGAAGCAGTGCGTGTCGACATCTTTCCCACCGGGTAACGCATGGTGTTTCCCTTTCCGCGCCTCAGTCCAAGGACCTCTACCCAGTAGTGCGACCTTGACGCTTCGACAATCCCGGCAGAGGGATGATGCGCAGAATGGAATGGCGGTAGGCGGCGCTCGAATACAGGCAGACACCGGAGGTCAGAGTCAACGCAAAGGTTCCATGACCTGCCCCTTCGGCGTATAGCACCATGGCGGCATTCACCAACAGTGACCGCGTGATGCGAATAAAGCCAGCCTCCGCCAGCCGCATTGATAGACGTTTGATAGAGTCACGGCTTACGTATTCTACCTTGCCGGCGCGCAAGGTTACGTAGTTGCCGTTCGCCTCGATGTAGTCAAGTACCTTTGGATCGAGCGGATAAAGTTTGCGTTGTCGCTCACCCACCAAGAACCGTGGCGGAACCGTCACCGTGCGGTCATCTCCGGATGCCGCGTGATTGAGTCGATGACGGGCGCGGGTCATGGCCCGGTCGAATCGCTTTTCAGCCACGGGCATCACCAGGTAATCAAAGGCACCTTCTTCGAAGGCCCGAGTCGCATGTTCGGCGCCGCTTGAAACCATGATGCCTAGGGGTAACGTGTCCGCCGCCACCGCCCGCAGGAGGTCGAAACCGGACATGTCCGGCAACTCCGCCGCCAGTAGAACGATTTCCGGCTGAAGCGCCCTCGCCGCCCCAATCGCCGCCTGGCCGCAGCCGACTTCGCCGACTATATGTACATCGTCCCTGCATTCACATAGCCCAATCAGGCTGTCTCTCGCAGGAGCACGGTCCTCGACGATCAATACTTTCACGTGGCCGGCATTTTTCCGACACGAGCTTGTGCCACGTTCAATGCCGATAGCAAGACCATAGGAACGTAGGACCGCTTCATAACTTGAGCAACTCCTCAATGCACAATCGAAGGACGAATCGCGCTCTCGCATTATGACGGATCTAAATCCGCGGCCGCTTTCAAATTCTGCGCAGATTTGCCGAGTCGACGTTCGTCACTGTGACGATCGATGGACCCGAGGAAATTGGCGCACAGGTTTTGTGCTGAATCAGGATGTCACCATGGAATCCGCGTTTCCAAGTGATGTAACATTGGTTGTATCGCGCGTCGGCGCGATATGAGATCGATGGTACTGCTTTTGACCAGCGCGTTGAGGGAATGACCCGTGTCCGTCCACCCCGATGCTTCAGATATCAAAACTTTGAGCGACCCGGCTACGGATTTGGTCGTGACTGTCACGTCCTATGAACGCGTTCTAAGACGCACGCTGCTGTTTGCAGTCGGGGAAGTGCGTTGTCCGCCGATGCATCCTCGGTTCAAAATCGGAGGCGGCCCCCAGACTTGCCCATACATCGACTTCATGCGCTCCAGTGTGATACGCGCGACCGACGATCATCCTGCGGCCGTACTAACCGCGAATTGCGCAAGTTTTCAAAATGTCGGTTCGAGTTACCAGCGGCAGATCGTGGATCCACGCGGCGACTTCAACGACTGGATTGCGGTGTCCCCTTCGTTCTTGGCGGAGCTTTCCGGCGACCGCTCCTCATCGAGCCGGGCGGCGGACGGGATCTTTTTTGACAAGGCGCTTGCGCCAATTTCGCCAGCCCAGTTCATGGCCCAACGTCACCTCTACGAGACGCTGAGCAGGAACGTGGAGGATATAAGCGATCTTGCTTTCGATGAATACCTGGCGCGCTTGGTCCAGTCGGTTATCAGCGACGCCGACAGATATTGGCAAAAGCAGACGAAACCAAGATCGAGTAAGCGCTCGGTATGCGAAAACCACCGACGAGAAGTGGTGGAGACCGTGAAGGAGCGACTTGCAAAGGACTACCGGATCAATCATTCCCTGTCGGACCTTGCGCGAAGTGTTCACTGCTCGATCAGCAAGCTGGTCCGGATTTTTCGATCAGAAACCGGTGTAAGCCTGCACGCCTACCAACAGCATGTGAGGATCAGAACGTCCTTGCAGTTACTCAAAGAATCGAGCTGCGATCTCAGCGACGCAGCCATGCAATTGGGCTTTGCCAACCATAGCCATTTTACTACGGTGTTCCGTCGGCATTTCGGCATCACTCCCTCCGAGTACAAACGAAATGCGTCCCCTAGACTGGTAAAGGGATTTGTCGAGTCCTTGGCGGATCGCGTCGACGGCTAGGAGCCTGTCGCGGTAAGGGAGAAGTTCGCCGCAAGTAAATTGCGCAGAATGTGAAAGCGAATGTGGCTCGGGGTCCCCGATAATCTCATGGCGCGATTGCGACGGCTCGCTTTCGCGCCTGTAGGATGAGGGATCATCCGCGCGACGAAGTTCCGATCCGCGTCGCCGTCTCCCTCGACGATCAACCAACCCAACTCGAGGAGAAGACGATGACTGCCGATCCGATTCGCATCGCGATGGCCGCTGCCGTTACGATTGCCGTCCTGACCAGTGGCGTGCGAGCCGCCGACGTCCCCCAGATCCACGTCAGATACGGTGATCTCAACGTCAACAGCTCGGCGGGGGCCGCAACGCTGCTCCAGCGCATTCGTTTCGCCGCCGACCGGGTGTGCGATTTCCGCGATACCCGCGACCTCTCGGTCCTGGCAATGGTCCAGGCTTGCACCAACCACGCGGTCGCCGATGCTGTCGCCACCGTCAACAATCCCAAGCTGACGGCACTCTACGAGGCCAAGATGGGCAAGATCCAGTCCACCCGGTTCGCAGGGGTCAGATGAGGAAGCAAACCATGCCGCATCGCGGGCTCGTGACGATGTGATCGCATGCGGCATCTTGTAAACACCACCCGGAGGAATCTTGTCAGGTGCGCGGGCAGATTGGCTGCCGTCGCCGCGCTGCCGATGCGCGCTATCGCCGCCACTGGAAAGTCAGCGGGCGTGCAGGTTAGAAAGCTCAGCTGGGCCGGGATCTTGATCGAGACCGATGCCACGGCACTCTTCATCGACGCGACATCTCCCGACCCGACGAAGGGTGACCCGACCGATATGCTCGTGTCGTCCCGCGCGCCCTACGCCGTGATCACCCATCACCACAGTGATCATTTCGACAACGAAGCCCTGCGCCATATTCTTGGCAAGAACGGGCGTCTCGTGTGCCTCAGGGAAACGGCCGACTGGGCGGACACACGGGGATTGCGTGTCCAGCCTGTCGATCTGTGGCAGCCCGTGTTCTTTCCGCCGTCGGGCGACGATCTCGTGGCATTCCCAGTGCCCGCTGTCGATGGATGGGGGTCCCCGCAAGCATCCTGGGTGATCGACGTGCAGCGTGTTCGGATGTTTCATGCCGGCGATACGCAATGGCACGGACGCTTCACCGACATTGGCCGAGCATACGGGCCGTTCGAAGTGGCCTTTCTTCCGATCAACGGTGCGCGCCAGAACGATGGACGCTTCGTCGACAAAGGCATCCCCGCGGTTCTGACCCCAGAGCAGGCTGTGGCGGCGGCGCAAGAGTTGAAAGCGGGAGTGGTCGTGCCGATCCACTTCGGCGGATCCGATCCGCCCAACTATGTGGAGACGCCGCATCCGCTGAGCGACTTTCAGCGCGCCGCCACCAGCGCCCAGCTGCGCGTGCGCGTCCTGAAAACGGGGGAATCATTTCATCTGGAAGAAGCAACCGACTGCTGAGCATCGCGCTTCCTTTACGCCCGCTCCGTCAACCTGTTCATCGAACTTCCTTGCATCTACGAGAAAACGCAGCGGACCCTTGCACGTTCGCTCATTGGTCAGCCGTCCTCATCACGTAGCCGGCGTCCATCGTCCCATTTTTCTCCTCTTCACTTTTTCTCCGGCTATTGTCCGCGCATCGGAGCGGTTTCAGCGTGCCTCGTATGTCGCGACACGACGAGAGTTTTCGCACGTGCGAGCACGCTGATGCGTAGGGATAATTTCGGGAGAAACTACAATGAGAATGGGGAAGCGACTTAGCGTCAGGTCGTTCAAGAAGCGATTCGTCATGGTCTTGTCGGCATGTATGTGCGTTGCCGCATTCGTAATGCCCGCCGCTGCGCAACAGGTGCCTGCGCCAGCCACGGATCAGGCGGATCCTGAGTTGGAACAGGTGGTCGTTACCGGTTCGCGCATCGCCTCTCCCAATGAAGTGAGCACGAGTCCCATCCTGTCCATCTCCTCGCAGTCGATCCAGGTATCCGGCAAAACTGATATCACCGATCTCATCAACCAGCTTCCACAGATCTTCAGCAACGATCTAGGTCAGGACTTGGGCAACAACACCTCCGGCCTGACCACCCCGGGTGGTGTGGCCACGGCCGATTTGCGCGGCTTGGGACCCGCTCGCACCCTGGTGCTGATCGACGGCGTTCGCCTGGGCGTCGGTTCACCCAACACGGCCATCGCCGAGCCGGCACCCGATCTCGACCAAATTCCCGTCGGCCTCGTAGAGCGCGTCGAAGTCGTCACGGGCGGCGCGTCCGCGGCCTATGGTTCGGATGCCATTGCCGGCGTCGTCAACTTCATCATGAAAAAGAACTTCGAAGGATTCGAGGTGGATGGCCAATTGGGCGAGAACGACCACGACAACCACAACACGTGGTTACAAGGGCTGGCGCGACAATTTGGCACCACCCCGGCAACGGGCAACGTTCAGGACGGGCGCAACAAGCACTTTGATGTGCTCATGGGTACGAATTTCGCCGACGGACAAGGCAACATCACGGGTTACTTGAGCTACCGTCACGCGGATCCGGTCTATAGCAGCGCCCGTGACTTCGGATCCTGTGAATTGTTGCCGAACGACGCGCTCACCGGCGTCACCTGTGGCGGCTCGTCGAATTCGAACTGGTTCAACCCGGCGACGGGTCCAAACGCCGGTACCGTGTATAGCGTGTCCGGACATAGCTTCGTTCTTTCGGGGACGACGATTACCAATCCTCCGGCCGAGTTCAATTCTCAGCCCTTCATTAGTCTCAGCCGCGAAGACGACCGTTACAACGCCGCCTTCATGGCGCATGAGCAGATCGCCGAAGCCTTCCAACCCTACCTGCAGTTCTTCTTCATGGATGACAAGACGCATCAAGTGCTGGCACCGGCAGCGCTGTTCAAGGACGCCAATCCGCTCGATCCGACCGGTGCCGGCGATTACTACACCAATTGCAGCAATCCGCTGTTGAGCGCGCAGGAGGCGAGCATCCTGTGCACGCCCGCCCAGATTGCGGCCGACAAAGTCAATCCGGGATCGGCACTCGCACAGATCGAAATCGGGCGCCGCAATGTCGAGGGCGGTGGGCGCTCCGCCGACTTCGAGCACACCAATTATCGTGCGGTGGTCGGTGCCAAGGGAGATTTCGCGGACGCCTGGAACTATGACGCCTATGGGCAGTACTTCTACACGAAATTCACCGACTCCAATCAGGGGTACTTGAATTTGCAAGCCGTCACGAATGCACTGCTGGTGACGGGCACGGCGGCGAACCCTAAGTGCATCAGCGGCAGCAGCCAGGGATGTGTGCCCTACAATATCTGGTCCCAAGGCGCGGTCACTCAGGCTCAGCTCGCCTATCTGTACGAGATCGGCACCGCGCAGGGCGCATCGACGCTGAAAACGCTGCATGCCGACATCACCGGCAAGCTGGGTGATTATGGCGTCACCTCTCCCTGGGCTACGCAGGGTGTGGGTGTGAACATCGGGGCCGAACATCGCACGGATCAAGAGTATCTGGAACCTGATTCGGCGGAGGAAAGTGGACTGCTGTCGGGGTTCGGCGGTGCGGTGGCACCCATCGACGACGCCATCAGCGTTTCCGAAGAATTCATCGAGCTGCGGGCGCCCCTCGCGCAGGATAAACCCGGCGTGAAGGATCTCATGGTCGATACGGGCTATCGGCATTCCGATTACACGACAGCCGGCAACACCAATACCTACAAGTTCGAGGTGCAGTACGCGCCCGTGACGGACTATAGGTTCCGTGCCTCCTACGATCGGGCGATCCGCGCGCCTTCGGTGGCCGAATCGTTTATTCCGCCCATCGTGGGATTGGCCACGGTCGGAGGCGATCCCTGCGCGCCGCCGATTCAGTACACCCTCCTGCAGTGCGAACGCACCGGGGTGACGCCCGCCCAGTACAACAGCGGCTCGATTCCGCAGGGCGTTGCCGCGCAGTTGTCGCAGCAGACCAGCGGCAATCCGAATCTCAAGCCGGAGCAGGCCGATACGTACACCGTGGGTTTGAACTTCGCGCCCAGCCAGATACCGCATCTGAGCGGCAGCATCGATTACTTCCACATTCAGATCAAGGATGAAGTGGGTGTGATTCCCTATCTCGACATTCTCCAAGACTGTGCCAATACCGGCAGCCCCGTCTATTGCAGCCAGATCGTGCGTCAACCGACCACCGGCAGCTTGACCGGCAACAGCAATGCAGGCGGCGGGTATGTCATTCAGAAGAATTACAACCTCGGCACCGCGATCTACAGCGGCGTCGATGTGGTGGGCAACTACAAACTGGATCTTGCGCCGGGATTTGGTGATGTGGCGTGGACGTTGAACGGCGCGTACATGCTGCATAACGAAGCTCAGCCGATTCCGGGGGGGACGACCTACGACTGCGTCGGGCTGTTCGGCGCCGTCTGCCAGATCATCAGTCCGCGCTGGCGTCATACGTTGCGCACCACGTGGGAAACTGCCTGGAACGTGTCGGCGTCCCTTACCTGGCGCTTCATCGGTCCGGTCACCGAGGATAATGACAGCCAGCAGCCCGGCCTGGCGGGCGCTGTCTTTGATGGTGCATTCGATTACTTCAACTATCGAATCCCGGGCTACAACTACCTAGATCTCGAGGCCACCTGGGATGTCAACAAGGTCCTGCAAGTGCGGGCCGGAGCGAGCAACGTCCTCGACAAGGACCCGCCGGTCGCGGAGGCCGACATTGTCGCCGGCGGTGCGGCCAACACCTATGGTGCCTATGATCTGTTCGGTCGCCAGCTATTCGTAGCGTTTACGGCGAAGTTTTGAGCCTCGAGTTTAGCCTGACGCGGAGCAGCAGTTCTCAGTACAAGGGCCGTATCTAAGTCAGGTGTGATTGTCATGAGCACCGCTGTCACGACAAATGCTGCCAGAGACGACTAAACGGACATCGACATCCATTCACGCATTTCTTGCTCTTGCTTGGTTTGCAGGGATGATCACGACGACACGACAGATCGCAGGTTACTTGCGGAGACCCTTCGTCGTTCAAGTTATTGATCGGCTGACAGGCGGGATTTTATCGCCGTTGGTGTGTTGCTCGCTCTGGAGACCCGCCGGCTTTGACGCGTCCTATTGTTCGCAAAGGACAAGACACCGAATAACTGCCTTCACGTCGCGTTGATGTCTCTAATATTTGTGTGGCCGCGTGACATAATGTGATTGTCTTGATACATATGATAGGTTAGTTTTACTTCATCGGGCGAGTCGCACTAAGAAAATGCACAAGGGGCGTACCTATGAATGGGGTTTTAGGTGATCTCTCTCTATGCGTGATGCTGTCTGCCGCCGCCCTTTTAGCATTGTCAGCCCCAGCGCAGGCGACGCCGGCTTGCGTGACGGGAACTCTCGCGAGCTACGAATCCCTCGGCAGCGAGGGCTGTACGCTCGGAGACGAAACTGTATCTTCCTTTGCGACTGGCAGCGGCGTTACGGGCGCCACGCCAATCGATCCAACTACGCTGACGATCACGCCGACGGCCAGTGCCGGCGAGGCGACGCTAACTTTTCACACAAGCCTCACCGCGCAAGCTAATAACCAGGACGAAGCGTTCTTTACATACACAATTGCCGGCGCTCCGGTGACATTCGACGCTATCGATCTCGTCGGCAGTTCAGAGACCGCCGACGGCGCCGTCACTTATATCCAGAACTTTTGCGTTGGTTCGGGTGGTTTGGCCTGCACGGGAATCCCGGGGAGCCTGCTGACCCTGGACGGAATTCAGAATTCTGACCAGTCGGCGATTCCGAGCGCCCCACTGCTAAGCATCACAAGTGATTTCGAACTCGATGGCGGTCTTGCCGGGTCAGCCAGTGGCGGACAATTTTCGGATCATTTCACGGATGTGTCAGCGGTACCGGAGCCGCCGTCTTTAGTCCTCTTATGCATGGGGTTGGCGTTGGCGTCTCATCATCGGTACGCAACACGGCGGAGACTGAATCATGTTTAGGATTGCAGCGACCGTCGGCGCCTTGGTTGGATTCGTTCTGGCTCCGCTTGTGGCAGGTTTTGCGGCTACTGAGGATCCTAGCGCGGAAATTTCCGGGCTGTTTGCCTTCGTAAGCTACGATGACTCGACCAAAGTGACTTTGATCCTCAATGTGGCTCCCTTTCAGGAGCCCGGCCACGGGCCGCTTTACCACCCATTCGACGACAACGTTCTGTACTCAATCAACGTCGATAACAATGATGACGCCGTCGCTGACGTCATTTTTCAAGTGCGCTTTACAACGACGATCCAGAGCCCGAAGCAGACCTCCGCGTTTCTAGGCGCCGGTTACGGAATTGTTGCGCCGGCCAACTCCCCCTCCCCCGTTTCACCCGGAACGTCGCTCGTTCCACCGGCGATCACTGCGCTCACTGGACCGGGCGCCGGGGGAATGGCTTTGGTCCAAACCTACACGGTGACCATGATCAAGGGCGGAGTGGCTACGTCGCTCACAAACAGTTCAGGTGGTTCTCTAATCGCGGTGCCGACCAATGCCGGCCCGCGCACTATGCCGGACTATCCCGCGCTGGCCTCCCAAGGGGTCTTCAGCCTGGGCAGCGGCATTCGCGTGTTTGCGGGAGCGTCGGATGATCCGGCGTATATGGATCAGGGCGCGTTCTATGACTCGCTGAACTTCAGAACCGGTGCCGGTGGTGGAATACTGTCAGGCGCCGCGGACGCGAATGATTTTGTCAATACCGCGGCTGATTATCACTCGGGCTACAACGTCAACAGTATCGCTATCGAAGTGCCGATCGCTGTGCTGACCGCCACCGGAACGACCTTGCCCTCGACTAATTCGGCTGCCACCATCGGTGTCTGGGGAACGACCGCCCGACCTCGTGCGCTTGTTTTGCGCGCGCCCTTGCCGCCCATCTACTCGGGGAGTTTCTCCCAGCTTAGAAGGATGGGGCACCCGCTGATCCACGATCTTTTGATTGGCACCGGTTCGAAGGATCTGTGGAGCATGAGCCCTCCGAGCAGCGACTCTCAGTTCCTGACCGCCTACCAAGATCCGGTGCTCGCGCGCCAGTTCAACGCGGTCTATGGCATTGCAATTCCGACGCCACCGCGCACGGATCTATTGCCGCTTTTGACCTATGCGCCACCCATAGCGGCGCCCGGCACCACGCCTGGCCCGGTGGCAGATATGCTGCGATTGAATACCGGGGTATCGCCAACGCCGGAGGGCTACCGCAAACGCATGGGGTTGCTGGCGGGGGATGGGGCGGGATATCCCAATGGGCGCCGTGTCTCGGACGATGTGTTCGACATCTTGACGCGCGCCATCGCCGGAATATTAGCTGGCCCCACCTTCAACTATGAGATCGGCGACGGCGTCAACACTAACGACGTGCCGTTCCAGGAAACGTTTCCCTATGTAGCGTGGGCCCAGAGCGGGCGAAGCCGGCGCCATATCGATCCGGGTGAGGCGGGCTGCACGGAAGGTGCCGGGGCGGCGTGCCCGACCAATTAGTCGCGCTCGAACGCCTCGTCAGGCACATCGCGACAATCGCATAACCGAACTCATCGGACTGGAATCCAAGCCGCAGCGCCACAGGCTCCTGGCGCATCGTGCCCTGCACGGGCCGGTCTCAACGCTTGACCGCCGCAGAAAACGATTCCGGTCCCGCCCACAACGTCGAACTGATGCCGCCTTCGCGGGCGAGTGACGCGATGACCCCGCCCCGAGCGGTGTCGTCGAGTAACCGCCAGGCGCGATACGCGATTGTCATAACGGCCTTTTACCACCTCGCTTGTCGGGGTGTGGATCTACCCACCGGAATATCAAAACGGCCGTTTGCGGATTTGTCTTACACCGTTTGTTCGTAAAGCCTTACAACCGAATTTGATATCGCGACGATATATTTCTGGATGGCCTGCACTCGCTTCGCGGGAGGACTACAGAAGTGTGCAGTGCATCAGAATAACCCTGGGCTCTTAATCTAGTATCCGACACGGCCCAAATCCGCACGCGGGAGATCAACAGTGAATCTTTTGTTAAACACAGGTCGAGCAAGCCGTCTGCTCGCCATAGTAGCAATGACGCTTATCGCCCTTCCGCTGATCAGCGACGCACAAGTGAACATAACCACCCAACACAGTGACAACTTGCGCGACGGCCTCAACTCAAACGAAACCACCCTCACGCAAGCCAACGTGAACGAAAGTCAATTTGGCCGGCTATTCAAAGTGGTGGTCGACGACCAGGTGTTTGCTCAGCCGCTCGTGGTCAACAGCGTAACCATCGGCGGCGGCACCCACAGCGTGGTTTACGTGGCGACGGCCAACAACAGCATTTACGCCTTCGACGCGGTGAACGGAACACGCTACTGGCAAGTCAACCTCGGCACGGCCTTTGTGGTGAGCGATGCGGGTATCACTTGCACCGACACACTGGACTCGGCCGGAATCATGAGCACCCCGGTCATCGATCTCGCACACAATACGCTGTATGCCGTCGCCAAGACCTACGTCAGCGGATCGGCGGCGCATTCAGTGCACGCACTCAACCTCTCAACCGGCGCAGAACAATCCGGCAGCCCGGTCCAAATCGTTGCCCCTGGATTCAATTCAGCGCCCGCGGTACAACGAACCGGCTTGTTGCTCGCCAATGGCAATGTGTATTTCTCCTTCGCCGGACACTGTGATCAGGGGTCGTACAAAGGCATCACCTTGGCGTACCAGACGGGCACGTTGGCCCAAGTCGGCGTTCATGATGCCTCGCCCAGCGACAACGGCGCGGGCATCTGGCAAGGCGGCAATGGCGCCGCCGCCGATGCCGCGGGTAATGTTTATTGGGTGACGGGAAACGGCACTTGGGACGGCGCCACCAACTTTAGCGAAACGATCATCAAAGCCAACGCAACGCTCGCGATGCTCGATTGGCACACTCCGACAAATCCTGCATCGCTAGACGATGGGGACACGGACCTGACTTCATCCGGGCCGCTCCTGGTATCAGGAACCTCACTGCTCGTGACCGGCGGAAAAGATGGCGTCCTCCGCTTGATCAATACAACCAATATGGGTCATTTGGGCGACAACACGGCGGTCGAGAACTGGCAAGCCAATACGACACACATCCATTCCCTGGCCTATTTCAATTCGAACCTTTACGAATGGGGGCAGAGCGGAAACCTGAAGGTCTTTGCGTTCAACGGGACGACTTTCAGCACGACGCCCTCGTATACCGGATCGATTCCCGCACTCGGTCATCCGGGCGCTTCGCTATCGATATCCGCCAACGGAACCTCGAATGGGATCCTCTGGGCCGCGACCAACTCGCAGGGGCAAGGCGGAGGGCTTGGTGCCTGGCACATGACCGAACCCGGGATTCTGTACGCGTACAGCCTGCCGAGCATGACCGAACTTTGGAACAATCAGCAGAACACTGCACGTGACGACTGCGACAACTACGCTAAATTCGCCGCACCGACCGTCGCCAATGGACGGGTTTATCTGGCGAGCTTCGGCACCGCGCAGACAAAAAGTGGCGAGCTGTGTGCCTACGGCCTTCTGCCGGCTGGCGCGACGCTCATACCGGACGGTAATTACGTGATCACCAGCGTCCATAGCGGTCAAGCGCTTGACGATCCCGCGTTTTCCACAGCCGACGGCACCGGTATCCAGCAGTACCCGGTGAACAATGGCACCAATCAGCAATGGACGGTTCACAATCTTGGCAACAATGTGATCACTTTGACCAATGTGGCGAGCGGTCAATCTCTCGATGTCGTTGCGGGCTCAACGGCCAATGGCGCTCTGGTCGATCAATACCCATATCACGGCGTGGCTTGGGAACAATGGAACGTCATCTCTGCCAGCGGCGGTGCTTTCGAACTGACGAGCGTGCATAGCGGGCAAGCGCTCGATGTCGACGGAGGCGGCGTGACGGTTGGGGAGAAGATTGATCAATACCCGTATCACGACAATCCATGGCAGCAGTGGATCTTTACGAAGCATTGATACCGTGCGCGTACCATTCAGGCCAGCGGCCATGAAATTTAGTCGCAGAGACTTTCTCGGTACCGCGATGGCGTCATCGGCCGCGCCGCTCATCATCCTAAAGCCTGACCATGCAGGCGCCTCGCCTGACGAGCCGCATGACCACGCCGCTCACGCTCATCCCAAACCCGCGCGTCCGGTGGTGCCGCGTTTGCCGGCACTCATTTGCAAGATAGCGGGTACGGTAGCCATCGATGAAGCCTTTCAAATGCTCAAAGACGGGCGCGATACGCTCGATTCAGCATTGCATGTCACCCAAGCCCAGGAGGACGATCCAGACGATCATTCGACCGGGCGCGGCGGTTTACCGACCGAGGACGGCGAAGTGCAACTGGATGCGGCCTGCATTCATGGGCCGACTCGCCGCGCCGCCGCCATCGCCTGCGTCAGTGGTATCAGAAACGCTTCGCTCTTGGCGCGTGCCGCCATAGAACACTCGGATTATCCCTTGCTCGTGGGACAAGGTGCGCAGCGGTTGGCGCTGGCGCAAGGTTTTCGCAAAGAGGAATTGCTGACCGATCGTTCGCGCAAAATGTGGGCAGCGTGGCAACGCATCAGTGCAACCGCCTCATCGTGGGGACCGGGTCTGAACGACCCGAGCTGGTCGTATCCCGGAAAGGACACGCATTTCTTGCCGCCCTCCCAACAGGAACTGAATGCGCTCGTCAGGAACAACGAACGGTTAGCGGTGGACGCCGGGCTAGGTCCCCAGTGGACGTGGCGATCGGCATATGACGCATTATTCCCCGCCGCAGAGCCCCTTTACGTCGGCACACTGAACGAAAAAAATGAAATGTCAGCCGCAGCGACGACCAGTGGATTACCGTGGCGGCCATCCGGCACCGCAAGCGATATCGCCGTCATCGGTTCCGGGATGTTTGCTGATCAAGACATTGGGTCGGCGGGCGCGAGTGGCACTGCTCCAGCCAATATGAAAATCGCTGGAGCTCGCAAAATTATTGACAACATGCGCGCAGGAATGTCTCCCGAAGAGGCGGGGATGGACGTGCTGCAGACAATTGCCCTCTGGTATAAGAACGATACAAGCGCGCTGCGTTTCGTCGAGGTTGTTTACTACATTTTGCGAAAAGACGGCGCGTACGGCTCGGTGTCGCTTTGGCAGGGCGATAAAACGGGCCACACACGCCAGTTTACGATTCACGACGGCGTGCGCCGATCAGAAAATTGCCGCTTTTTATTGGCGGGCAGCCCTGCCAACGGTTGCGATACCTGTGTTCTTGGTCACGCCTGATTGCGATTTGAGCGCCAATTGATGCGCGTGCTCAACGGTCCAGACAGCGCTTGAAGCGCTCATCGACACGTCCGGCATACCAGGCCGTGGTCAGGCTCCGCGTAATCTTGGGGCTCTGCAGTTTGATGCGGGGTATGAGCGCGCGCGGCAAGGAATGGCGCGCGGATCGTTCCGCCAACAAGAAAACCTGCTGGTAGAGCCGCGTGTGCTCAAAATCCTCGTACTTGCCCTGGGCGAGCGCGCGATGGATGGCGTCCTCTGTCATGTCGATACGATCGGCGACGGCACGGGCCGCGAGTTCTGTTGTCCCCGGATTGCCGGCGTTCACATCGCGCGGTAGCAGTGAACCGTCGGGAGTCAACACCATGCCGGAGAGTCCGCTCAGCGCACTCTGGAAGGCCGCGTTGCGGCTCGCATACTGCCCGGCATTGTAGTCGGCAAATCTAAAGTCATAGCGACCGGCATACGGCGCGCTATAAGCTAACAAGTGAGCGACGCCGAAGAACACGCTGCCACGCCGTGTGAACGCCTCGTCGGCGAGTGTTGTTTTGATCGGATAGGGATAGGGCTTAGCCGCCGCGTACTGCCTTACAAAGGCCACGTTGACCTGCATGGGCCCACGCGTGCGAATCGGGTTGTGGTCCGCAAAGAGCGTCTTGCCCATGGGAACCAGGCTGATGAAGTCCTCGAAAATGTCGCTTAGGTCCTTCTCCGTCTTGGCCGCGTTGATTCGCTCGCGGTAGCTTCGCCCGTTCGAAGAGGTCAAATCCAACGCGGCGTCGACGAGCACTCTCGGAACCCCCGCGTCGGCGACACGCCGGTCGATTTCACGCCGGGCGATCGCCGGCAATCCAGGAATGATCGGATTCACCTGGAAGCTCGATTCCTGCTCAATGACCGCCACTACGGCACAGATATTCTCCCTGCTCGGTGGCAATGCCTGAACGGAAAAAGCGGCATAGATATCCTCCGCCCAGCCGCTGCGGTCTACCAGATTGCGCGGCAGCGACAGATCGATCAACTCGCGGGACGTGGCGGCATCGTACGCCACCGGAGCGGGCGGCCGGTTGGCGCAGCCTGCCACCCATGCGAAAGCCAACAGACATATGGCGAATCGTCGGGTCATGGGTGTTGCTACGCGAGTACGAAGCCTTCACCGCAAAAGGCAAGCCTCATCGATCACCTCTAAGCAGCGGGAAATGGTTCTTCGCAGGTTTCGCGATACGTAACGAAACCATGGGCCGCGACACTATCAGGGTAGGAATCTAGCTTACCCCAAGATCAGGAGCGACACGTGGTTCACGACTTCACACGGCAACCGATATCGGTGATGCGCAAGTGCAGCCCGCTGAACCTGCTTGCGATTCTACTTGCGCTATTTTTGTGCTTCAGCAGGCCCGCCGCCGCGCAGACCTGTCCGACCGAGGATCCGGCGATCAATGCGGCGAAGAGCAATAAGCTATTCCTCTATTTCCCCACCGTCGCGGATTCGAGTTATCCGGCCTATGACACGAATGTGAGTCCGGTGCAGCCATTCGACGTGGCCTCGTTGAGCTCCGGCATCGGCACCACAACTCAATTGATCGACTCAATCCTCGCAATCGTTGTTGACGACTATTGCGAATTCAATGTCCAGGTCACCTCCACCACCAGCAATCCAAACTCCGGCTCCGGCGTGCCGGCACGACGCTCGACGGTCGCGGTCGGTGCAGACAGCAACGGCACTGCGGCTGACGGTTACACTTGGGGCGAGACGCAGTTCGTCAACACCGGCGCCACGACCGCGGTGGACTATGCCCGGGTGTGGGCAGGCACGTATGTGAACTGCGAAGGCGGCGTGGGGCCGACGGTGCTCACGGGCGGCTGCTCGACGACCGGTTCGCTCACCGGCACCAACGCCACATTGGCCCACTGGGCGCAGGCGATCGGGGGCACCGCGGCGCATGAGGGCGGCCACTCTTTCGGTCTGCTCCATCAGGACGACGACCCGCCGGATGATCCCACCGGCCAGGCGGGGCTAGGTCCCGCTCCGGGCGAGGACGCGTTCAACAAGCACTTGATGCCGACCGGCTACGATCTCACCGGCCCCGACCGCGCAGACTACCGCCGCCATTTCAGCGACAACGACTACGGCATCCTGGCGAGCAATGTCGGTTTGTCTGTGGAGACCATGCATAACTGGGACCTGGTGAATCCGAACGCGGAATCCGGCTACAGCCTGGCGATCGACTTTCTCAGTCCCAAATCTTCAATCAGCATCGACTGGTTCTATGCCGGCACGCAGAGCCCTTGGTTGAATCCAACCGTCAGCGGCCCTTCGGGCACGGCGGTATTCCAAGGCACGACTTACAACAAGTACCGTGTGACCTGGTCCGCCGGCAATCCAGCATGGACCAACCCTTCCGCCGGCATCGTCGCGGGCGGCGCGGTGTTCCACATCGGCACGACCTTCGCGGGCGTGGATTTCAACACGCCGAATCCCATCATCATTCAAGACGTGACATTGTACGACGCCTCATCCACGGCGTTGAACCTCCACCCCCGCCTACCGAGTTACGATGCCGGCACACTTGACGGCACCACGGGCGACTACAGCCTGCATTTCAACGCCCCGCCCGGTGCGCCGGAAATGCGCCTGCAAAGCGCGGCGATCTTGCAGCTGCCGCGGGTCGCAACCATTGACTCGATGGTGGGTCAGGGTATGCCTTATTCTCGCGACAAGCAGCCGATCCGGCCCTGGAGCAGCAGCAGCTGCGCGGCGGCGGCGCTCCGCGACGGCGCGACATGCCGGATTGCCAACTTGAGTGAGGCACCGCATGTGGTGAACATTCTCCGGCTGGGTGATCCGGGTGTGATTGACTGCAGCCGCGGCACCGCGACCGCGGGCAACCGCGCCAATGCGCCGCAGGACTCCACACGAGTGCCGGATTTCGAAGGACCGATGTGTGCAGGAGAGCAGTTCGACCCGTTCCCATCCACAACGGTGTATGTAATCGCGACCTTCGTCGATCCCGACGCCAAGCACTATGACCCGGCAAAGAAGACCTACGTCACCGGGCCGCTCATCTCCAAGGTCTTCTATCAATTTGCCGGCACGCGCAAGGTGGCCGGGCGCGGTCAAGGATCCGGTGGCCACTCGGGCTCCGGATCGAGCGCCGGCTCCTGCAGCTTTTGCATCTGCGCCGCGCTGTTGATTCTGGGTGTCTTGTTCTTGCTGCTGCTGTTTTGGTACCTGCGCAAGAAGAAGCCTTAACGCGCCGAAAGCAGAGGGCGCGTACCAGTGGTCCGCACGCAGGCAATGCGGCATCTGAATAGGCGTGTCGTCGATGTAGACGCCGGTGGTGGCGTCCCCCTTTTGCGCGCTGATACCCCGGATCGCAATGTTGGTCAAGATGCCCGAACCGAACTGCGAGCTAAAGTCGTACTCGACGCCGGCCGACACCGCGGCGACTCCGGCGATGGATTGTGAATACAGCGGGAAAGACGAAGAAAAAACAGCATTGCAACATCGTCGAGCCGGCGACGTGATTTTAGAAGGAGGGGGCCCGGGACGACCGTCCTGGGCGCCTCCCGCACGATTTCAATTCTTCCGAATGGGGCACCGGGTCGCTGAAATTTATTCCACTGATCAGTAAGCCCGAGTGCAGGCCTGCGGATTAATTGATATTAGGGCTCGATTCGAATCGCCGCGGACGTACCAGGATAACCATCCGAGGGTGCCGGAGGCGGTGCTCCGGGTGCCGGCACCACGTTGCCGGCCAAGTCGTAGAAAATCGTAACGTTGGTTCCGGCATATGAGTTTCCATCTTTCGACAGTGTGTCAGTCTCGGTCTCATTAAAATATCCGGCGATCACTCCGGCCGAATCAAAAATCCAACCGAAGTGGTTGCGGGCATAAGTCCGCGGCCCTGTCACCACCCAAGACCCCATACAGATGTTTCCGCCGATGGCGGGGTGAGTGATGTTTTCCCACTCAGTGCCATCGCTGTGCCATTGAATGAAAGCTTGGCCGACGGGGCCGTAATTGACAAGCCAGGTTCCCACGATGCCTGCATGGTCTATGAAGTTATGCGCAGGAAGTTGGATACGCTGCTGATTCTCGGCGACTGGATATGCGCAGTTGGCATGCGAAGGCCGGCTGAGAAGCGATAAGGCTGCAATCGCAGCCATTCCGATGAGAGTTGTTTTAATGAAATTGGGCTCCGAGCAATTTGGTTGCGTTCCAGAGCGTTTTCCGATGGCATGGTATGTACCCCGAATCATTGTTGTGTCTCCTTTGGCTTTTTGTGTCGTTGGCAATTCACGAGCGGAGTGCCGGATCCTCATCGGCTGAACGATGAGTACCCGATGCTCCGTTCATTACAACGAGTCCTCCGGCCGCGAATTGGACACCCTTAAATTTGGGATCATGAGTTCTCGCTGAGATTGACTGGCTCCCGAAGGGTCGGCAAGGTGGTCGCGGCGAAATGAGTAAAATAGTGGTAGCCAATGCACGCCGGGATGACTCTTACAGGTGATGAGGCACAATAGCGGGCATCACCATGGCTGCGGCTGAGCCGAAACCATCGCTGGTCGAGCGGCTGTTTGCCGATCACGGGGGCGCGCTGCGGACGTTCTTCCTGCGGCGCATCCGCGCCAAGGCCGATGCAGCAGATCTCGCGCAGGAGGTGTACCTACGGATGCTGCGGGTCAGCGACCAGGAGGCGATCCGTAATCCGGTCCACTACCTCTACACGGTGGCGAACAACCTGGTGAAGGAGCATGCAGTACTCGAGCGTCGGCAGGCGAGTGGCATCGACATCGACGAGGCGCCGGCAGACGAGCAGCTCGAGACGCTGCCGGCGTTTGACGGAGACCTGGATACAGCGAAGCGGGTCTTGCGGCTCGGCACCGTATTGCAGCAGTTGCGTCCGAAGTGCCGGGCCGCGGTGGAGCTGCGCTTTACGCATGATCTGACTTATCGGGAGATCGCGATGCACCTCGGCGTGTCCCCGCAGATGGCGAAGAAGTACGTGGCGCAGGGGTTGAGTCATTGCCGCCGCCGCATGGCACAGCTGGGTTGAAATTATGAAATCCAACGACGAACAAATCCGTAACGCCATCTCCGAACAAGCCGGCGAGTGGTTCGTGGCGCACGAAGCAGGACCAATGGATGCGCGGGATTCCGCGGCCCTGGCAGCGTGGTTCAGGGCCTCGCCGGTCCATATCGAGGAATTCCTCGGGGTATCGTTGGTCGCACGCGATCTGAAAGACGCCCGCAGCGATCCGGAGTACTCGCTGGAGGCGATCCTCGCTCGCGCGAACGCCGGGGAGGACCGCGACCGCGCCGTTCAAGCGCTCCGGCCGCATGTGATCCGGGCGGTTCGAGACATTTCTTCAAGGCGCTGGCTCCCCGCCACCGCGGTGATGGCGGCGGTTACGGTGCTGAGTGTTGGGCTGCTGTTCACCGCGAACCTGCGAACTCCAGGGCACCCGGGCGCCCCCGCGGGCGTCGCGACACTGCACCTTGAGACCCGGCACGGGGAGCAGCTCACGCAGCGCTTGGCGGATAATTCCGTCCTTCACTTGAATACCGACAGTGCGGTCAGCGTCCGCTACAGCCAGAGCGAACGACTGGTCACGCTCCTGTCCGGCGAGGTGGCATTTGAAGTCGCCCATGAGGGCAATCGCGCTTTTCGGGTGCAGACCGGATCGGCGGACATCATCGACATTGGCACCCAATTCGATGTGCGACTCGAGCGAGGGTCAACGGTTGTCACGGTGGTTGAAGGGCGTGTCGCGGTCGGACCTCAGAACTCGAGCGCGAACCACACGGGTCGATCCATTGAGCTCACCGCCAATCAGCAGGTCCGCGTGGCCGACGGAGAGTGGCCAGCCGCCACCGTCGCGGTGGACGCCGAGCGCACCACGTCCTGGCTGAGTCGACAAATTGCCTTCGACGATGAACCGCTGGAACGGGTCGCCGCCGAATACAATCGCTACACCTCCAAGCCGATCGAGATCGCCACGCCGGCGCTGCGGACGCTTCGAATCAGCGGAGTGTTCGCCACCGACGATACCGACGCATTCATTGCCTTCCTGCGTACCCTCAAGGGAGTGCGGGTCGAGGCGACTGAGACTCGAATTCTTGTGTCCGGAGACTAGACCGTGTACCTTGTTCCCGCCGCCGTGGCTGAACCATCCACCTATCTGCTGGTCCTTTCCGGAATTGGCTTGTTCGCTCTCTGGAGACGCCGGGGGTTTTTCGATCGGCCGACTTCTGCCGTTCTCAATCAACCGAACTTTTTCCCCCACCTACGTGCTCGGCGAAATTTCCGCGGTGCCTGAGCCCTCCACATGGGCGCTGAGTGGAGTGGGTCTCGGCGTTCTGCTGCTTGCTCGGCGCAGGATGGGGCGGTCGCTTTGCGCATGATTTAGCGAGGCCCAGCTCTGCGTTCCACGTCCCGACGCTTTGGCTTGCTTTTGATTGCCCGCCGAAGCCTTTCTATGGCCTCTGTTCTATTCCTTGCCGCAATGGATGAGTCTGCATGTTTATCCGCTCGGTTGGTGCGGACGATTTGCACCGTAATCCTATCGCCAACCCGCAATCGTTTGTGGCCGAGCCATCGCAGGTGCTCATCGTCCGCTCCTTTGGGTCTTCGCAACCGCGCCAACGCCGCCGGCTCCCGTCTCTGCAACCGCTCAATCGCCGCCGCCAAATCCTGACTCGTCTGAATCCTCATGGGTCTACCGCTCCCCCTCCTCACCACACCGCTTGTACTGCAGCCCGCTCCCGCACAACGACACTCAACCGGACTTGAGCTTCTCTTCCGCATACAACGACAATTCGATCATGCGTTCGAGCAGCTGATCCGCCGGCAACCCCGCGAAATTCTTGATCACCAACTCTTTCACGTAGAGCTTGACCAAATAGCGCAGCTGCAACGCCCGATTGCGCGTCGCGAACACGAAATCCCGATGACCGCTGTTGACCACGATGATATTGCGCTCCACATCAAACCGGCACCGCCACAGTTCCCCCGCAGCCCGTTCGAACGTGTACCCCGGTAACCCGCGCGTGTTGACGACCGCAGGTCCGATTGCGGCCTCCAGACTATCGGTCACCGTGATGAGCGCCTCAGCGCTCAAGCTCACCTCCCGCTGAGTGACGGTCACCTTGAGCCGAGCAAGCCCCGGCACCGCCGGCGCCCGGTACTCGACCTCCTGGTCCGTGATCCCCGTCAGCGTCCCTTCGCCTTCCACCATCTCCCACGCGAACTGCAAATCCTCGACCACGCGCCGCCGCGATCGGTCGCGCGGCAGCGCCCGAAACCTCCGGCTCTCGTTGAGCGGCGTGGTACTCGCCGCCGGCGACACGACGACGTTGAACAGCGGCCCCGCGTAATCGAAGAACTGCCGCTGCGGCGATTCACTGCTACCTGGTTCCGACACCCCGGTCAGCAATCCGTCCAATTCCGCGCCGCCCTCGGCGACGCTCTGGGCGTCGCGCGGGATCGGTTTCCCGCCGCCGCCCTCCTGACGCGCGCGCCCCTGCACATCAAACCAGTCATATTCCTCGCGTGGCAGCGCCAGCATGGCTTCGTGAAAGGCCTTTTGAATCGCCTTGAGCGATTGCTGGCTCGCCTGTTCCTCTTCGGCGCGTTGCTGTTCGTCGATCAACCCCTTGACGTGAATCTCCAGCGGCTTGAGCGCGTCAATCAATGCGCCGTAGCGCTCATCTTGAATGATCCCGCTTCGAGTCCCCGGCGTCAGATTCAAAAAGGGAACATCCACCAAGCCTTGTAGATAGCGCGAGACCCAGGGAATATGCTCGAGCCCCGGCAGCGTCGACAGGTCCTCGATCACCCGCGTCCCTGCCCTCGACAACGCCACCCGCGCCGTCTCGTTCGGCTCGGCCAGGTACAGTTCGGCATACGCATCCCCGTACACCGTGCGAATCGCCGGCAACTGGTGCAACAATCGTCCCTCGAACTGGCGTGGCTCGACTTCGTATTGCTTACGCGCCAGCTTGTCGATCACCGTGACCCGCACCTGCGCGTCCCGAATCCGATCCCGCAGTTCGGAGGCTAGATACCACTGGATCTTCTCCCCGCTCAAGGTCCGAATCCCCTCGAGCAACGGACTGATTTTGAGTTCGGTGCCTTTCTCCGCGAACAACACCCGCCGCGGACTCACTTCGTAGCGTGACTCACCCTTGCTCATGGTCATCTGGTACGCGCGCTGATCAGTGCCGGTAGATGTCATCGTCAAGCTGTCGCCCACCGTCCAGAAACTCAGCAGCCCGATGCCAAACTCTCCCTGCAACCCCGACCCACTGCCGTCCGCTTTCAGGCGCCGTTTGATCGAATCGCAAATATGCGTCGCCACATACTTGAAATCCGGCAGCCCCTCCGCATCGCGCGGCACCCCATCCCCATCATCCTTGATCGACAGATAATGCGCGCTGTGCTCCTTGCCCCGCGTGATCGTGATCGTCTTGGCACGCGCATCGATGCTGTTCTCGACGAACTCGGCAATCGCCTTGAGCGGATTACTTTGCGACAGAGCGATGATACGAATCGCGTTCCAGTCATCCCCGATACGCAGCTTGCCGCTATCTTTATTTTTCGCTTTCATACGGGCGACGAATCAGTCCGGTGCGTGCGCGCTCCATGATGTCATTGAACTCTTCTGCGGCCGTGTCCAGCCGCGTTCGCTTGCCCAACACGATTTCTTCCCACGCAGCGCGCAAATCCTGCGCCTGCTCGTCCGTGGCGACGTCGAACTGCATCTGAATGGGCTTAGGCAGCGGGGGCATGGGTGTCGTCATGGCAAGCAGAATTCATCGTCACCAACGGGAATTTCGGCCAGTTTACGCCAATTATGCGGTTCATCGAAACGCTGGCCGCGGACCACGATTACGAAGCACAACACACCCAACTATTCGTCAACGGCCACGGTACGCGCGACGCCGCTCGCGGCGGGGGACTTAGCGTGGCTTAGCTGCTAGGATCGGGCGCATGACCAGCCGAAATCCGGCAAACGCTTCCCCGGCGATTCTGGTCCGGCGGCTGATATCTCTAACCGACTTGACTAGTTTGAATGAGTCGGACGATGCCACCTCGGTACAGGCATTGTCGCTGCTCGCGTGCCGATCTCCCGTCAGGCCCGCGGCCGTCTGCATCTGGGCCCGATTCATTCCCGTGGCGTTGGACGCACTCAGAAACACCGGTATTCCGGTATGTGCGGTGGCCAATTTTCCGCACGGCGCGGCGCCAACGTCCGGCGCAGTGGCGGAGACTGCGGCAGCCGTCGCAGCGGGTGCGGCCGAGGTGGATGTTGTTTTTCCCTACCGGGCGCTGCTGGCCGGCGATACGCAGGCGGGACTGCACCTGGTTCGCGGCTGCCGCGAGGCATGTGCAGAGCGAGCGCTGCTGAAAGTGATATTGGAAACCGGTCAGTTGGCGAGTGCGGAGCACATCCGACTCGCCGCTGAAATCGCCATCGACGGTGGTGCGCACTTCCTCAAGACTTCCACCGGCAAGACTCAACCTGCTGTGACGCCCGATGCGGCGGCCGTCATTCTCGATGTGATCGCGGCGGCCGGCAGGCGCGGCCGCTCCATCGGCTTCAAGGCATCCGGCGGCATTCGCACGATCGACGACGCGATGGTGTATCTCACGCTCTACGAACAGAGGTTCGGTTCGGACAGCGCCTCACCGAGTAACTTCCGGATCGGCGCGTCCGCTTTGTTCAAGGAATTGCTGACCGCAGCGGTGTCTCCATGAGCGGGGCGCCCCGCATCGCCGTGGTCGGTAGCGCGGTCACGGACCTCACGACGTTCGTGGACATGTTCCCGCGTCCTGGTGAGACCGTGTTCGGCAAGGGCTTCGATCTGGGCTTCGGCGGAAAGGGCGCGAATCAGGCGGTCGCGTCGCGGCTCTGCGGCGCGCAGGTGATGATGGTGGCCAAAGTCGGCGACGACCTGTTCGGGCAAGCGACGATCGATAATTTCGCCTCCTTCGGTATCGATACCAAGCATGTGCACATCGTCGCTGGCGCGCCGACCGGTGTTGCGCCGATTCTCGTCGAACCCAACGGTCAGAATCGCATCATCGTCGTCAAGGGTGCCAACGAGCAGCTGATGCCGGCCGACGTCGATGCGGCCGCGGCGGACCTCGAGCGCACCGACGCCATCATCCTGCAGTTCGAAATCCCGCTCGTAACGGTCTATCACACGGTTCGAATCGCCCGTTCTCGCAATATTCGCTGCATCGTCAACCCGGCGCCCGCCATCCCGGCCGACTTCGCCGAGCTGGCGGGCGCCGACTATTTCATCCCAAACGAGACCGAAGCAGAGCGGCTCTCGGGACTGCCGTCGCGCTCTGAGATGGAGGCGGCAGCGTGTGCCTCTGCGCTGCTTGGCAAAGGCTTCCGCCGGGTCATCATCACCTTGGGCGAACGCGGTTCATGCTTGGCCGCCGCCGGGCACGCCCACATCCCACCCTACCCGGTAACGCCCACCGACACGACCGGTGCGGGAGACGCCTTCGTCGGCAGCCTCGCGACATTTCTGGCAGAAGGCGTACCGGAGCATGAAGCGGTGGCACGCGCGAACATGTATGCCGCGTTATCAACCACCCGGATCGGCACGCAAAAGTCCTTTCCTCGGCGTGCCGAGTTCGACACGGCGTGGGAGCGATCCCGAAACTCCCTCGAGCCGGACCCGGGTGATCATTGTTAGCGGTTAGGCCGAACGGCGGCTATTTTGCGCCGGCTGCTGCAAGAACCGACTGATCGCGGTCGCAATCTCCTCGGCGCTGGTTTCCAGCGCGAAATGTCCCGTGTCAAGAATATGAATTTCCGCGTTCGGAATATCCCGTCGATACGCGATGGCGCCTTCGACAGTGAAGATAAAATCGCCACGCCCCCAGGTCACCAAGGTGGGTGGCTGATACTTGCGAAAATATGCCTGCCACTCAGCGTAGTGCTGGAGGTTGCTGCCATAATCAGCGTGCAATGCCAAAGCCACGTCCTTCATCCCCGGACGATCGAGGCCCCACTGGGCGTGTTGCCAGGTGTCGGGGCTGACGAGTGCGGGATCCGGTACGCCTTCAAGAATCTGCCGCTTGGTATTCGGTAATTCAAACAAGGGACGGGCTTTCGCTTCTGTCGCCGGGGTCACCGTGGGCCACAGCGGAAGGACGTACGTGCGCATGGTCACACTCATACCCTCGTCGTACGCGTTGGCATTTTGAATAAGCAATGCGCTTACCTGGTCGGGCCGACGGGCCGCAATCCGAAATCCCACAGGACCGCCGAAATCTTGCATGTAAAGCGCGTACGTGTGCAATCCCAGCTCGTCGATAAATGCAGTCATCACATCGGCGAGGTTGTCGAAGGTATATCGGAACTCATCTACTGTGGGGGTCGCGCTGTAACCAAATCCCGGATAATCTGGGGCAATCAGGTGATACCGGGCGGACAACAGCGGGATCAAGTCGCGATACATGTGCGAGGAAGTGGGGAACCCATGTAGCAGCAGGATCACCGGATTCTGCGGGGCACCCGCTTCGCGGTAAAAAATATCGACACCAGCGACTTTAACGGTCTTGTAATGAATGCGCTCCATGAACTTCTCCTCCGGTGACTCAAATTGAAAGCGGCGCTCGACGGTTGCACTGAGCGTAGTGCGGATGGTGCGTGCGCACTATCATGAGTTCCTATGATCCTGCCGCGTGTCGAGCAACGATGCGCAGAATTGGATTGCCCGCAGGCACTTGGCACCGAGTGGAAAAACGGAGGACTAATTGGCTGCAATCCACTGACGCCATAGCGCCGATAATCGAGCAGATTCGTAAGCTCTGGGAATGCCTTGGCTATTCGATGGTACGTGCATCCCGGCGAGCAGAGCGGCCGTGAAAAGTCGTGGCCGGGGAATGGATGTAACAGAACCCTTAATGACAAGGATGGTCGCATCAGGCTAGCCACTCGGTCTCTGCGAGCCGTATCCTTGCCCGCACACTCTCAGGGGCTCAACATGCTTAAGATATATTCCCTCAACACGCCATCCCCACAAGTGTGGCAACCAGGCGCAGAAACGATCTCAAACCCGACCTGGATCGACTTGATAAACCCGAGTGACCAGGAGCGCGAGCACGCGGCCGGTCTTCTCGGCGCGAAGCTTCCCGCCCGCGACGAGACCAGCGCCATCGAGCTGTCCAGCCGCTTCAGCTCGGCAAACTCCGTACTTCGCCTGAACATCCCGTTGTTCGTGCGCACCGACGATACCAAAGGACCGATGACCCCGTTGGGGTTCGTGTTGACCCCCACTATGCTGGCGTCCGTGAGGTATGCCGAGTCAATATCTTTCAATCAGGTCGGTGCCGTTATGAGCGGCGCCGATGCACCCCGCAGCGGGACCGATGTATTCATTGCCCTGATGGAAGGCATCGTCGATGTAGCTGCCGATCGGCTCGAGGAATTGGGTAACAAGCTCTCTAATCTGTCAGAACAGGTATTCACCGATACCCGCGAGGCGCGTTCCAAGTTGCGGCGGGCACTTTTGCAAGTAGGCTTGATGCAACGTCAAGTCACCCAGATCCGCTCGGCTATGCTCGGCGCATCGCGAGTCATCATTTACCTGTGCGATTCGGCGCCCCCATGGATCGACCCTCAGCTACATGGGCGATTCCGCGCCATTCAAGGCGATATCAGTTCTTTGAGCGAATTTCAGCAGCAACTCAATGACCGTCTGCAATTCATGCTGGATGCCGTCTTGGGATTCATCAACAACGATCAGAACGACATCATGAAGGTGCTGACGATTGTGTCAGTCGTGACCGTCCCTCCGATGATCCTGGCCGGGATCTGGGGCATGAACTTCAAGTCCATTCCGGAATATGACTGGCCTCATGGTTATGCGTTCGGGCTCTCCATGATCGTTCTCAGCATGCTGATTCCGCTGATCTGGTTCAAGAGCAAAAAATGGCTGTAGATCTGGAATTGCCCGACCGCTCCTTAAATCAATGACTAGTCGGAATGTCGATCGCGACGCCGACCTGACCGCCCAGACTCGGTGTCGCTCCATATTTTCCGCCGAGAACACCGAAGGATAACGCCAGTCCATCGCGAATGCTTAATTCGCCGCCCAGCATCGCCTGCAGCTGCGTTTTATCGTGGCCCGCACCGTCGGAAACCCCGCCGTAGATTTCCGCGCCCACCGTGAGGCGAGAAGTGAGGTCATGCAGCAGCGATACGCCGCCCGTGTACACCTGACCGCGCTGGGTTTGAATGCCGACCGCGCCCGTGCTGGTATTGCCCGCGAACAAGAGGCCTAAGTTCCAGTTGATTCGCGTGGCCTCAGACAAAGGTTTTTGCATGGCAAAGTTGAGCCAATAGTCAGTCAATCCCGATCCCAGCCCATTGGCCGAATCTCCCGTGGGGAACTCGACATAGAAACTTATGGCATAACTCGCATTCAAGGGGCCCGAGTTACGTGTGGGAAAACTCCATTTGGCGCCGAGATTGGTATCGCCAACGCCGCTCGAATTATCTGCTCCCGGTGCCCGCTGGATATCGAGGTAGGGAAAATCCACATCCAATTCGAGGTGACTGAAGGGGCTGAAGTTGAACTTAAAGTTCGCAGTATTTTGCCGCTTGTCGGGAAATTCTGAGGATTGCAGACCGTCGAATTCGTCGAACATCTCGATATGAATCGTTTTGATGGGCGTTATCGATGGATCGTCGGTGTAGAACGGCATTTGCGCGCACGCGGCATTCGCGAGGCAACAACAAATCAGCAGCATCGCTGCGGCTAAGATTGATTTGTAACTGGAATGCGCCCCCATCAGCTCATGATAACCGCCAATTCCATCGACATTAAGCCATTGTCTTCGATGGAATCTCGACCGGACTCGTCTTTGAATCCGTCGTCTCAGCAGCTTCGATGGCACCAGCGACCACTTCCGCCATCTCAGCGGAACTCGTGATACCTTGCGCGAACGGATGCTGGCCCAACAGAAATGGCAGACTCAAACAGAACAAGCGGTGAGAGGGCTCGCACGCGGAGATTGGATGAAATTCGCCGTCAACGGCGATGCCCCGGTGGGCGTCGCTTTCGCCATCGGGTTTCACGTCCTGAATCACGCCCTGCCGACGTAAAGATGGAAACGGGAAATCCTTCGCGCTTGATACCTGCTGTCCCATCGCCTCAATAAAGGCAGGAAAGTGCACGCGATTCTTTCCCTCCTGCAACACTGCACCGCCACTCGATGACCACGTGTCGACGCGCGCTCCATCTTGTAATTTGGTGACGACAAGTTTTCCCGCTGCGTGCAGCGCCAGCAAACGCTGTATGGATTCATGGGGTACCGTGGCGTAGTTATCCACGAACACTGTTTTCAAGGTGTCTGAGAACCGCGTAAAATCAAGATCGCTCAAGTACGGCGCAAGCAGGCCGAATACCTCATGCATCCTCAATATTGCATAACGCCATTTCACCGTGACGCGGAGCCCGGCGTTTTTGACTGACTCTTCGAGATTGTGCTGTGCCCACTCGAATGCATTGGCTCGTGCCCGCTTCTCGAAATAGGCGTCGCAGAATTCTTCCAGCGTCTGAGCGTTGAGGTGCAACGCTTCGGCGTACTCCGAATCCGCCTGAGTCAGTTCTTGACGAAAAAGTTCGAACGCCGCGTCGAGCAGACCCTCCGGGCCACAACGTGCGATCAGCTGCTCCATGGTCTCGGCAGTGCAGACCGCCAGGGGCTCGTAGGGAATGGGGTGGTAGAAATCTGCTTCGGGCAAGATGCCTTTGCGTGAGAACATCGTGATCGCGAAATTCTCCGTGCCCTCTTTGGCTCTATACTCGAGTTCATCACCCTCCTTTCGGACGAATTCTCCATGGTGATGGGCGAGCGCCACGGCGGCATCAATCGCACTCAACGATGTTCCGCGAATTCCGACGGGACAATTGTAAATGCGCGCCAACGCGCTCGCCGGCCAGGGACTTGTGAAATATCCGGGGCGTATTTCTGGATCTGCGGGCCATTGATGACCTGTCGCGAGGATGACGTAGTCGAAAAGGCAATGGGTCGTTATCTTGCGAGAATCGATTACGGTGAGTTGTATTTCTTCGCCGGTGATACGGACGTCCGTAACTGTCGATCGGGTGCGAACGTCAATCTCGATGCCCAGGGAACGAGCTTGGTGCACGAGCGCCGCAAACTGCGCCGCGAGGTATTCACCCAGTGCCAAGCGTGGATAAAACGCACGATCGTCGATGTCCTCGCGCGCGATTCCAAAAGAGGCCAGCCGCGAGTCCGATTCGCCTCTCAGCCAATCGACCAACCGCTGCGGTAGTTGCGGCAATTCAATGCTTGCAATGTTCGCAAGCATGATGGGATCCGCCCAGTTTGCGCTATAGGGCGTGCCTTGGCCGGCGCGGCGTTGACGCTCGAATAGAGTAATAGCTGCAGGTTTCGCCGCAAGTGCGAGCAGTGCCTGGACACTATAAATCGCGGTGGGTCCCGCGCCGACCAAAGCGATCCTGTAACCCGTCAAATGCACACCCGCTCGAGACGATTACGTCTGAGAAATATTGTTAAATGTCCGCTAAGCAGCGCGACCACTCTATACGCATAGCGTCGTCCGGCTGTATAGGTCTTTCCCTCTCGTGAGGCACTGGCGCAGTCCTACACCCGTCTAGTTCGATCCGTTCTCGCCGCCTGGCCTCCTCCGCTCGTCCAGTACATCGTTGTGACGATCCCTCCGTCGGATCAACACAATTGAAAGCAGATCAGCTCCAAGGCGTGCCACAGCGTGTACATACGCGTCAACTGAGACGGAAGTCGTTAGTACAACCTTCATCGATTGTTCCACGAAAATCCTGTCGCCAGAGTCATCTCATGATTCACCGGATAAATCCGCGGATAGAACCCTGCCGCCTTCGCTTGACCACGTCTCACCGCCGTGAGGGCCGCATCTAAATCGTGCAAGTCACCCATCGACAGCCACGGCGCCGAAATCCCCTCATTCTTGCGACAACAATGCGCAGTCCACAGAATCGTATCCGGGGGTAGCATGCCAATCAGCATCCGCGCCGTCGCCTGATAAGCCGACAAACTGGCGCCCGGCAAGAAGGCATACAGAGTGGTCGGATACATGTAATCGCCAATGAACAGCCGTCGATTCACTGCATCGTACAGGGCCACGGAATTCGGCGTGTGGCCCGGCGTCGATAACACTCGAAGCGATCGACCGCCAAGATCAATGGACGACCCAGGCGTCAGCCATTCCTCGATCCGAACCGGTGGCGGGGCAAGGCCATCGAAGAAACCCAGGTATTCGTACCGGCTCGGCCTGAAGAGACCTTCGGAGACATCTGCCCGCGTTTCCGGCAAGTCGATCATCGCTACGTGTTTGAAGGGCGCAATCCCGCCCAAATGGTCATAGTGCAGGTGCGACACGATCACGGTTAACGGGAGAGTCGTCAGACTCGCAACCACTCCGCTGATATCCTGCGTACCCGACCCCGAATCGAACAGCACCGCGCGGGTCTGTCCAATGATCAGATACGAATAGTTCTGTTGATAGTAGCGCGGCTCACCGATCGCGAACGTCCCATCTCCCAAATCTTGGACGGCGAAATAGTCGTCCACCATTTTCCCATTGACGAGGTTCCCCGGCGCAGAATCAACAATGATGTGGGGCTCGAGCCAGACTCCCAATTCCGCATCTAGGTAGGGCGCCAACAGCGCCGCCATCGCGGCGACAATCACGGTCATGCCGGCAACAGTGATTGCCGCGCGTCCCCAATTTCGTCGCCGGCTAATCGTAGCGACCCAAGAACGTAATCTGTCGGATCCGATTACATCCGCCAGGAATCAAAATATCCGAGCAGAGTTTTCGCTCCTCGGTCTCTCTCATCATTGAACGGCTACCGCAGTCGTCTGCGGCTGCAACAGATCCCACAGGTTGCCATAGAACTCCCGGAACACGACGACGGTGCTGTAAGGCGCTTCCTCGGTTCCCGGACGAAGACGACGCCCGGAAACGGGAGGGCGAGACATGAGACATGGACGTTGACACGGCCGGAAAGCCGCAAAGATCCGCGGTTTAATTGGCTAACAATGACATCCATACGGCAGTTCACCAGTTCGATGCGGTGAACTGAGTAAGATTTCGACCTACAGAACAAGATATAGAAGATCCAAGCCCCTGGCATGGTGAGCGCCACGACGACGGCATAGACGAGGCGACATTA
>Ga0209611_10001132_pt1 | contig 44114 bp, 40 predicted proteins | sample S1TSphgellanicum_3_FD_187693 | JGI IMG/M metagenome (GOLD analysis project Ga0209611, IMG submission 187693) | Host-associated microbial communities from peat moss isolated from Minnesota, USA - S1T2_Fc - Sphagnum magellanicum MG (SPAdes) (version 2) | ecosystem: Host-associated > Plants > Peat...
ACCTTTTCTTGACATTATTGGCGCAACAGAAATTCAATCGTTAGGATTCTTCCGATCTAGCAATCCTAATAAAATTTTCATTCTTAATTAATTATCACTCCCAAAATCCAAATCCTACACACACTTATAGTCTTTAGAAAGTTTAGCCACGTAACTTTTCTACATCACCAAAAAACCTGCCCTTTTTCCTTCAACCGGCATCAAATATACTCCCCATAACCTCATCCCTTCACTCCCCAAAAATCTTCCTACCAATCCCCTTCTAGAATTGTGATTCACTAAGTTCATAAAAAGTTTTCATTGAACAACTGGGATTGTGCTCCATCACAAAAACCAACTCACCAAGCTCTTTTCGTCATAACCTGCAAAGCAACAAAACGCACCAAATATAGAAACACATTAGAAATAATTTTTTTAGTGCCATTGAATCATCGCACCACGAATAGTTCAGCCACCAAGTTGAATTAGGGTTTGTAGCCTTCATCCATAGAAAACATCTGACATTGTTTTTAGGTTACACACCTTCCTTTCAGTAATCCATTACCCTCACACCCAGGCTTTATCTTCCACTTGAGTGCCACACCCTAATGAGGCTAGCGTAGTCCTAGGCCCCTTATTTTAGGAATGGTTCCACCTTGGGGCCTAACCCTATACATAATAATTGAGCATAATGATTGACTCAAGTTAATTTATGACTTGGCCTTAAAATGTTGTAGCTAGGCTATAAAGCAATCAAGTTGTGTAGGTCCTAAGCCCCTAATTTTAATAATGTCCTCACCTACAACTACCCTACACATAACAATTGACTAATCCTAGTTTACAACTAACTTGGATGTAGTTTAGCTTAGCCATAGCATTCCTCATGTATTTTAGATTGGTCATGAATTACCTCAAATCATGCATGTGGTAATTGTAATGTTTCAACATTGTCATGGCCTTAACCTTAGTTCACAACCAATCTTGGGAATGAAGTAAGAGGTGAGTCAAATGAAAATTCAAGACTTCCCAAAGGGTTTGGGAGTTACACTTTGACCTAAATGAATGAAAATGAAGATATGTGGTCCAAGGGAAACAATCCTAGAGATTCCCAACATGAAATTTCCATTTGAGAATTGGGTTTCCCTAGAGTCTCTCATATTCAAAGTAGGTATAATTAAGGGATCAAACCTTGTTGAAACTTTTCAAAACATAATGATCTTTGGATCATTGTAAAGTTCTTGAAAAGGGTTATAATAAGTTGGGCTTGCATGTCCAAAAAGAAGGTCATTTCCCGACATATTAAAAGGCTTACATAATTTAGACAAAAGAATGTTTTAAATGTTTTTTCAAGTATACATAAATACTCCTTGCATTCAAAAAGTGAAATTTGAAGGGGAAAGTCTTATTCAAATTGCAAGCTTAATACAAAGTTCAAAAGATCTTTTCAAGAGTTATTTGAATATGAGTTTGCAACTCAAATTTGGTTCTAATTCCACATAATTATGGTTTTTCGAAGTTTTGTGACACCATGCCAAAAATCAAGAATTTATCTATGATGGAAGGAAGGTTGTTTGTTTTGTTTGTTTGTCATGTTGAGATCTCCCAAACAACCACAACACTTCTTGTTGTGCTCATGGTACTATTGGAAACCCTTCAATGAATAAGGGGTGTACCAAGTTGGTTTTATAACATTTTGATTTATGGTGGAAAAGTTAGTGAATATTGCACTTTTCATTGAAATTTCATTTAAATTAAAACCAATTTTTATAAAAGAGTTTGGGCATGTTCTTCGTGTTGGAAATCACTTGCTGAATAGGATTTTATGAAGGTGATTTCGAATTTTTTAGACTTGAGGTGTGGGAGATATTGAATTTTGAATAGTTTTTATCATTGAGAATTCAATTAAATTACAAGAAATGGTTTTGGAGGGACAAAATAGTTGGGTAATTAGTTCGCTCTTGGGCCAACAACACATGCTACACTAATGTGTCTTTAAAAAAAATTTAAATGTCTCATTTGATTCTCAAATTCATTGGGAATTGTAAAATACATTGTAAATAAAAGGGTGGAGTATCTTTTTAAAGTGAATGTTGTGATAAATCCAATGTGAATTTGTGAGAATCTTGTGTCTCTACTCGTTAAGCAAGTCCTTTTATTTGATTTCTATAATTGAGATGACCAAGCATAGTTATGACATTCTTGGTGCGAGAATGTTATGGAAGCCCAAAGAAGCAAGAATTTTAAAGAATTTTTTAAAAAATTATAGATCAACCAGTGTAATTTGGTAAACATTCGCGGGTAAAGAATGTTATGACAAGGTGCTAAATGAAGAATTTTAAAGAATTTTAATGTGCAAAATGAAGAATGTCATAACTATGTGACCAAGAAAAAATCATGATGCGCCCCATTATAATCTTATTCTATAGTTTTCACATTGTCTTTTTAATCACAACACAAAAAGTTAAAAGACATGTTTTAGATTCAAAAATATTTTGCAATGCATCATATTGGGTTATTATTTAGGAAAGGTCATTCCTCCTATACTATAAGAAGCACCTGAAATAAACGTGTATTTTTTATGTGGGTATTTTTATTATTTCCTTTTACATCCACTCTATAATTATTTAATTTTGTAATATGCATAATTATTTGGTAGGTTAATTTTTTAATATTTGATTACAAACATCAAATATTTGACTTCTTATATTAACATTTTAAAAACTATTTTTTGGTGGGTATTCATTTGGGTTTCATCCAAATTTAGCCAACCTTTTTTCCAAAGCCTCCAATTCAAATCAACCATAAACTAAATTACACATGTCTTACACATTTCTCACACTCTTGTGCCACCATTAACATTTTTATAAATAAATAACGGTTCTTACAAGATATACATGCACTTAACCAACATGTAGTTAAAAGGCATGGGCATTATTGCTATCATTTCCATGCAAGGGCACAAAGACTTTAAAGTGTAACCCCTATGTGATTCAACAAATTCCTTGACCACATGCAATGGTGAATAGTTGTAATCCACTCCCATGCATAATTTGTTGAACTAAATAAACAATTCGTTTTCAACTTCATGAATCTTGGACCCAAGAGACAAATGCTCAAAGAATATGTGAGTTATGTCTTGAAGATCCACCAAATGTGGATCGACTATGCATTTCCACAATTTAGGTCCATATAAAAACTTAGATCTTCCATAATCCATTATGATGTTGTGGAACAAAACCACCCAACCAACTACAAGGCAAAATTGACAAATTTGAATCGTTTTCCATAAGACCCCAACAAGAAATGAATTCATCCTTCTTTTCATTTGGTATTCATAAAACATTATTGCACATTTCAAAACATTTTGATGTGTGATACACATTTGATTGTTCATTGTTATGGCTCCATATTTGACAAACTTTGACATCCCAATCTCCATATATTCCCACTAACATTATAATACACAAATTCAAAATGATCTTCATCAATATCCTTCATATAATAACCAACCATATTGGGGAAACTTTCAAGGTGTACCAATTTTTTGTCACAATGTCATCCTTATCTATACTCTTGTACCTAGTTATATTTTACCATACCCAAGACACAAAATGGATGATATTGATAGAATTAAAATTGTGATGGTCTAGAATATTGTATTGTAAAACATTTAACACTTTTTGATTCATTAATATTGATGGGGATCAAAATATAAGTGAAAGAATACTATGTTAAGAACTAAGTCCTTTTTGTCTTTATTGTTACACCTTAACAATGACTCATGTATATTTTTTAAATCACTCATTGACAAATGTATGCACCTTGTTCTACAACTAATTCACATGCCCATCTTGTGCATTCTTTGAGTCATCCCACCCCAACTACTCTTTCACAACCTTGTTCAACATTTTCAAACTTAAAATATGAAGCTTGACAACCATTTGCATATGAAAATGTGAGTGAATGCCACCCCCCCTCTAATGCACAAAACCTAGCCACACATTCTTTTCTAATGAACACTTTCATCTTTGACAATAAAGTTGGATCTATATCATACCCTCCCATAGCAATTGTTACAAATGCCTCCAAGAAAATTTTCAGAATTCTCATCCAAGAAGCCCAACTTTGTGTCCAACATCTCCCAATTGATTCATCTTATACTTAATGAATAGGTTTGAAATAATTCTTTTCTCTTGTTATGTGACCAATAATAGTGGCATTTCCATGTACAATAGCAACAATAAAAGAAACAAATCTAATCCCACACCCCCCCCAAACCCAAAAGAAAAAAAATGCCCCCCTAGGTGCATGTTGAGCCTTCCCATTGGTTGCATGAATTTTTTATTCCCAAAATGATTGTAGGATTTGCAACAAGGGCTAATACCCCACTTATAAACCCATGGTACTTATTAGTTGGGGGTGCTTCACAAGTCCAACTTTTTTTTTCACAATGAGCCAATTTGATTGGCCCATCACAAATAAAAGTTTTAATTATGGAGCTTCCCCAAAATAGAAGATTCTATGGAAAGATGAAGTGCCTCCCCCTTTGGCCCATCTATATAGGTGAAAAGGGGAGGACTTTGGGCAAAACATATGGGATTAAAGCAAGGTGCTTTGGGAACACCCTTGAGGAACACATTGGAAACCTCAATAACATATTGGGAACCTAATGGGAACCCATTGGGAACATGAAAGGAACATGTTGGGAACAAAAGAAAAATGAAAAAAATCTTTATCCCCCACACAAAACTTAAAAGAAAAAAATCACTTTCAATGCATGCTAAGCTTTCCCATTGGATGCATGAAATTTCTATTTCAAAAATTGTTCATCACCATTTTTGGCTTAGGCATTATTGTCATGTTCAAGTTGGAAAATTATTTAATTGTTTTATAGGTTCTACAATAAGTATCATAGCTTACACCATTTGAAATCCATTTTTAAACCCTACATTCAAAATGTAATTTAAAAAAACAAAATATGCAATATTTAAGGAAAGAAATTAAAGGTAATGACATCATTGTTTTCGTGCAACATTTTTGCAATAGTAAGGTCAAGATCTACATGTGATATCAAGACTTGCAATGTTTGATTTTTTAATAACAGATGCACTTGCTCATCGTATGAAGTTGTGTCATGTTGCTTCAAATGTAAAAGAAGATTATTGATTATTCAATTAAAAACAAAAGTCACATTCTCAAGCTTAAGCTTAAGGTCCAACATGTGAAGACTTAAACAATTATGAACTCTCTACCGCAAATGGGTCATAATGAAAGGTTTATCATTACACTTGTTAATGTGTTGGTCCAAAAGCACATTTAGTTTCTCGAACATTGGATTTTATGTTAATCCTTCCATGGATGTTAAATAGGTGGGATGTTTTGTTCAATAACATTGTTGTAAATAGAACTTGTCACATAACAAGTTAAAGAAACTTGTTATCCCTTATAAAACTACATTTTGGAATATTACCATAGTACCTTTTTAGGTTTAGCATTAATCTGCCAAATAATTAATGTAATTTAAAGATTTTCTTTCAACACTTGAATTTCTGATTTTGAAATTTTTGGCATATAATGACTAAATTTAATAATATTTATGGGTTTTCATCAATTTCATGCTTTGCTTTTGGTTTGACTGATGAAAAGCTTCATTACTTTGTTGAACTAATCATGGGTTCAAAATTTGCTATCTTGATTAAATTTTCAAGATTTTTGACATTTAGTATTTTTTTCCTAAAAAAATTGGCAAAAGTGAAAATAATATAATTTGTGTTGAACCTAAAAAGGTACCATGGTAATCCATGGCAACAAATACATGTGTTCTAATTACTTTTTAAAAATTCATTATGATTCAAGAAAAGGTTTATAACATTTTTTTCAATCTTTTGTTTTTATGTTTGAACTCATTTGTATTGAAAGCGTATTAATGGCACATTTTTCCATTAGAGTGAACCGTGATATTTTGATATTGTTAATCATTGTCAAATTAATCACAATTGAATAATTCAATTTTGGCACAACACCATGAGTTTCATTATTTTTGGAACATGGGTTATATGTGAACTAGTAGTTTGGGATTTGGACTTTGATTGATTGGGGACTATTATTTTGTAATGGATCTTATGGTGGTGTGGCTAAGAACGATGCTATGAAATACTTCATATTTTTTGTTGATGGCATACTAAAGTGCAACAACAGCATGGGACATGTATGACATAAACCTTACCAATTTAGTCTAAGATTTTTTTTTGTTATAAATACCTAACAAGGCAAAAATGCCAACATGCACTCCATTTTAACAAATGGGTGGATGGGCTTCATTCTCTTAAATGTAAATCTATCCATATTGTTCCAACTACTTCAAAATAAATGAATTTGTAACTTAAATTTGTTTCATTGTGTTTTACAATTTACATAAGTTGAATATATGATTTGAACCTGTATCTTGTATATGTAGTTCGGATAAATGAACCCAAGGTAATATGAATACATTAGAAGGCTTGTCAAAATTAATCCATTTAGCTCATTCCATGACCCATTAAATTAAATTGATGATTCATCATACTTGTTAAGTCATACTAATCAATTTAAATAAGGTTTGATGATTCATATTTCATGATTTTATATTTTATGTGAATAATTATGTATGAGTCATGAAATTGGGGTAGGTGGATAAGGTGTCATCCACAAACACATTGTGCTCAAATTACACCAAGCTAGTCATGATTGAAACAAAGATCAATGGGTTAAGGATTTTAAAACAATTTTGGCATCATGCCCATACATCTCTTCACATTGGTTTCCTTTGTGTTTTATCTCCTAATAGCCACAAATTTGCAATTTAAAAAAAAACTATAAGCCTTCAATACATTTCATTTTCTTACCATAAATATTTAAGTTATTCCCTTTAACCTAATGATTCCCATCAATTGACCTACCTAGGGAACTTTGAAAATGGGAGTCATGTGTTGATTAATACCAACTATTTCCCTAATCAGTATTTTAAGAAAGGGAAAAATCATGGGAGGGGAACTTAAGCAAGTGATATGCACAATTCAATTTGCGTGATAATATTATCAAACACACAAGCATGAATGTTTTTAGCTTCAGAATTGCTTTTGTGATTCACATGTGTGACACACAAGCATTAGTACATATGTTCTTTGAAATCCACATACCCATGCCTAACACTATCCTTTCCATTCAAAATTGCTTCATGTCCTCAAAAAGTTTTGGTTCAAGAATCCTTCTATGAATTGAAGTAAAACATAACCCCAATAAGAAAAAAAAGGAAATGTGGGAAATCTCACATGTGTCGAATGTCTTTAGGCTCATTTTAGATGTTATCTTCTTTCACCAAGTCTTTTGAATCGAACTGCTCTTCCTCTTTGTCAAATTCCATGGGTGGTTCCAAAATTGGGCCAAGTAATTATTCCATTGATTGATGTAGTTCTTTCAACTACATGTGATATCATGTCACATTGCTCTAAAAAAAAATGGATAAGTTATGTTTAATCTATTTATGAGATTTAGAATCAAAAGCTTTTCCTATTGTCATGAAGTCCTTCTATAAGTAGGTTTTAGAAGCCTTTAAAATTCAAGGGCTAAAAGCACAATATCATGGACCAAAAACAACACTTGAAAGTCCATATGAAAATCCATATCTAATGTATTTTTAAACCTAATGAAATTGGGCCCCATATTAGAACATTTAAATGTTTTTGAAATTAACAATTTTTTCCATGTCCAAATTCATCCTACCTTAATTTAAACCTTTTTAAACACATATTTTAAATATTGGATTCTAAAAGATCAATTTAGATATTGGAATGGAGTTTATGAATTTCAATGATTATTATGTCACTATAAATTTTCAAAGAAAGAAAGGGCATTTTAAAATTATTTTTTCATTTTAAGTGTTATGATACTTCAATGCGTAGGTGGCCCAAAGTTATAGGCATGTTTTCAAGTTTCATTGTAAACAAAAAATCAGTAATCATGGTTATTTTGATTGTAACATGGGATGTACCCTATTGTATCACAAAGCCCACCTTGGATTAAATATCGATATTTTTGTGTAATGTTTTCAAATTTTGGAGGTTTACAATATAATTTTTAGTTTATAGTTTCATTTTTGTTACATTTTTCAAATGCATTTGAATTATATACAACAAGACTGACTAACCTAGAAAATTTGAAATTGAGACTTCCAAAAAATTCCATTGTACTATGCTTTCACTCGTTGAGCATCTAATGTCTAGTTGATTTTTTTGTTTCAATTGCCAACCTTGCACCTAGCCAAGTTTATGTTCAAGCTTATTGATTGTTGCCTTATTTTTTTCAAATTCAATTGTTTTTTTGATCAATTGAATCTCCCATCACTAAACCTTAAGGTCCCACTCTTGGTGATTGGTATCCACAACGTGAAAGAACAATTCCATCTCCTTATTTTGAATCGATACCTTCTATTGTTCCTTGCCCTAGTTCCCTAGTTGAACATCCAACTTTACAACCTTATTGTTCTCCAAGGTTTGAATACCCAATTGGGTTTCAAGGATTTTGATTTGGATCCAATGTCAATCCAAAGTTTGGTTGATCCCAAACCATTAGTTATCCTAGGGCCAACATGGCATACTTTGGTCAAGAGAACAAGTAATGGATGGTGATAGCAAAATTATAAAGTATTCCAAGCTCATCACAAAGAGGTGAACAAGATGGAAATAGTCCTAGCCTCAAGATGTCCTTGACTTGACCTCTTGTAAGGAGTCTTACTACCAATGTTATTTCTCTCTTGAAAATCTTGGATATAGTGATGATGGGAGTTTGCTTAAAGACCAAATTTATTATAGGTTGCCCCCCTAGTTGATTGATGGTACAACTAAGAATTGATATATTTTCTATAGAAATCTTGAGCAAAAGTAATTTGTTTTCATCACTAGTTGTCAAACTAGGGACTATTTAAACTTTGGTATTGATGACAAAGGACATTTTTTTTGGTAGTGGTCATGTTTTCAACTCCTTGGTCAAAGTCCTTTAATTCTTTCTTTAAAAAGGGTGGTGTTCCTAGAATGGGAATGAGAGTTAATCCCAAAGAATGCAATCCATCAAATCCATGGAAATAATGGCAAACACCAAGAGGTTGTAAGCACAGGTCCAATGCAAGTCATGTAGGTCTTTATGAGTTTAGTGGGGATTTTATGTACAAAGATAGTTGAATTTTTATAATAATTGCTATTCGTAAAATTCAATGTGTTATTGTTGTTAATTTTCATGTTCTATGTTTGGATTTAAAATTAGGCATGCCTTTGTCACGGTCTATTTTTTACCTTTGGAAATCTTTTGTTTTGGTTGTTTTTGTGCTTGTGACATTTTGTGGCAAGTAATATATTATAAAACAAATAATTTTTCAGATGAGACGTGGTCCTTTTCATGCACAACCCCGATTTAGGAGGGGAATTTTTTTTCAATTGATTAGTTTCGGATGCAATTATATTACATTTAATATATCCATAAACCTTTTTAATGATTAATGTGGTGCTTAATGATTAACTAAATTTTTGTTGTGTTGGTGAGTTCAATTTCAAATAAAGTCATGCATAACCTTATTATAATAATGTTCACAATGGAGTTCACAAAACTTTCCCAAGCCCATTCAATTAGCCCAATCCAAATCCTTTTAGTTTGCCATGCTACTATTTTTTCAAGGTTATATACATGGGCTTAAGAATGTGATGGGTTAATTCCTTGTATTAGTGGCTATATATGGGCATAGATGGTTTCTTAGTGGGTATTGGGCTTGGTTTAAATTGGATGTAGAGGATTTCCATTTAGTGATTAGTGGGAGGTTAGTCTTCATGGGGCTAGTAGTAAGGGAATTAAGATTTTCAACATTACTATGGATTGCAAATGATGGAATATCCCATTAGAAACAAATAGAAAAACTTTAAATCCCATGTACAAGTGACCATGCCTTTGGTGAACTCTGCACGAATAAACTCAAGATCCTCAATCCCCAGTCTTTCCTTTGATAATTAAATTGGAAGGGAAATTGGCAAATGCTTTATGTTTAAAAGTTGGTGAATGTATGGATGTGTGTTTGGAAAAATTGTTGGTGTTTAATGACCATGTGACACACTAAAAATGGGTTCTGAACTTCAATTGGTCTTTAACAAAATATTGGACCTTCTTCGCATTTCCTAAACTTTATGGTTGTGTTTGGACAACTTACTAGAGAAATGTCATGTGTTAAATGAATTTGCCCTTTGTGGAGCTTGTTACAAGTGCTATTGTTAAAATGGCAATTTTGATTATTACTTAGTGATATTTTTAGTAGCTCTACATAATAGTTACATAAAATATTTAATAAATAAATTTACAAAAATACTTATTGAAAGTAGTTATATAAGTACTGAAAATACCTATTGAAATGATTTTCATAAATATCAAAATTAATATGTATCAAAAGAGTTTGAAAACTACCAAATTTGTATGTTAACCATACTTTTTTGAATGGTTTAAGATGTTAAATTAACTCCAATTGGGACATTTATTACAACATCATAAAGGTCCTTTGAATGATTGAAAAATGGACACTTAAAACATTGAAGTTGGAGTTTATATTTGAAAAAGTTATGACTTTGTGAATTTTCTTTACTAAAATACATTACTAGTTTCAAAGCACCAATGCAATAGGACAATTCTACTCATTTGGAAGCATTAGTTTGGTCAATCCTAGAAATAGAATCTAATTTTTAGTTGCCTCTTAAGGAGATCAAAGTAAAAAGGTCAAGCTACCCTTCCTATAATACAAAAGGGGGATTATTCTACCATTAAAAGAAAAGTTCTCTTCTAATTTTCCTAGACATTCTAGCAAAGATCACCACTTGGAATATTCAAGTGTGGTTTAGAAAAATTTATAGTCTCTTCTCACGATATAATAATACCTCTACAATTTTTATTTTTCTTTCAATATTTTTTTTCTTATCAAGTTAACTTTGCATCCAATTGTAGAAAATTTTAGATCCATTTGATCATTTCCCACAATTAGTGGTACTTCTATAACCGAATCAAATAATTACGTTTGAGATATTACGAGAATGTTTCACTATGTACCAAAAATATGTTCATAAGCTTTCTTGCAAGTGCGCTCAAATAAATTTATTGAGGGACTTGTTAACTATTGTGAAGGAAGTTGAATTAATTTGTCTAATGAAACCTAATACAATGATGTCTACACATCACAAGCAATACACAAAGACAAATTTGACAAAGGTGAACCAATTTGAAAGATTTTTGAAAAAATCATTGACAATAGCAAGGAGTTAGTGGTAGCGTTCAAAGAGTGTTCATTTCATTGAGAAACACAATAATTCATATGGCAAAATGGGTACAAAAATATCTTTTTACTCACTCATGCCACTCATAAAATTTTCAAATCCAAAGCATATTGGTTTTTCAACTTGTATTTCCAAAGTGTTTTGGCCATGACCATATGTTGATTAGTGGTTTTGTGTAGTAAATCTTCATTCTTTTCATCTTCTCTAATTAAAAAAGTGTATATTTATACTTTTTCACATCAATATACATTTCAAATTGCCTTATTTGCCCTTCATTCAATTCTACTAGCCTAACTTTTGTGATATTAGCCCTCTCACCTCATGAACCCCTACACTATTCACCTCATGTTAACCAATTATGTAATTATTTTTCATCCTCTTTAATTCAATTCCTGTCAAATGCATCCTTGGACATCGAAATGGGTTGAAACATAATATTAAGAGCCACCAAAACACATGACCAAATCCTTTTTCATAGAATCTTCACAAGTTATTTTACAAAATATGCTTAAAATCATGGTTTATAAATCAACTTTTCAATTTTTAAAATTCCTTTAACTCAAAAAGACGACGTTGTAATGTAAAGATGAGAATTTATTTGTTTTGATAAAAATATCATTTTCAAATCATTTGAAGTCCTTTTTAAAAAATCCTCTAATCAATGAAAAACAACGATGACATTGTCTTGAAAACATTTTTGCAAACATTTTTGCATATTCCATACTTATTAGATTAATTTTTATTAAAAAAACATGTTTCCATAATACACTAGGAATATTGTTGTAAAAATTCATACAAAAAGTTCAACATCAATTTAAATAACCATTACCTCAATGGAAAACAAAGTAGTGGTTGTGTCTTGGGATGATTCCTTGAATCTAGTTTGCACCCAAATGCATATGTTATGCAAAATTATGCATGTAGAATCAATATGAAGGTATAAAATGTAATCGACAACCATATTGTTCATGATTCTCCCTCATTTGCACCTTAAAACTCCAAAGATTCATTCCACACATTCATGCACATGTGTGTGTGCGTGTGTTTTGTAATATTCCAAGGCTAAATCACCGCTTTTCTTGAATGCAAAATAAATTCATGGCCGAATTGGATAAGTTGCATCATTAGCCAACTTATAGAGGAAAACCTAGCCCTCAATACACATATTCCCAACTATTGTAAGTTGGAAAATTGTCTAGTTATGCATACTAATAGTCCAACCAATTTCATAATCCCAAAAGATACACTTTCTATCGATAAATATTTGTTATATGATATGTGAAATTCCATGTACAAAGTTTTATTTATTTTTCTCAAAACTTTAAACCACCATAAATCTAACCTCCCCATATTGCAAAAGTCTCTCACAAACCCTAAAACTTACCTTTTAGCTTCTCCAAAACGATCACCCACTAATTGCAAGCCATTTCAACTTCATAACCCTATTAAAAACATTCCAACTCTATTTTCTATTAAAATTGGATCTCTAATATATATATATATAGATTGCAAGTGAGGACCTAACTTTTCACAAAGGTGTTAAAATGTTAGTACAAGAAACTCTAGTTATTTGCTTGAACAAGTTTTATATGTAAGTACTCAAAACCAAGTAAAAATCGGTCCTTGCATTCACATTACATTAAAAAAATGCAAACAATTTGTTTATTCCTCCATAACAAATTACACGCAACTACAAACAATGTTGATTTTTTCCATTCCATACTTTAAAACAAGGGGCTTGAATGCTCGCCACTTGATGAATCAACATATACAAATACCAAAGCATAGCCATCATCATCAAATTCCTTTTTTCTTTTTTTCATCCATGGTGTGTGGTATGAAAGATAAAACAAAGAAGAAAGAAGAATGAAAGAAGAAAACAAGAAAAAAAAAAAAAAAAAAAAAAAAAAAAAAAAAAAAAAAAAAAAAAAAAAAAAAAAAAAAAAAAAAAAAAAAAAGATGAATAAAAATGTAAAAAGCTAGTTGTATTTTTGAAAAGTTTTAAAAAATGATTTTTGGGTCTAATTTGGATTTACACTAGGAACAAAGGCCCATAATAGGCTTTGCCATGGTGTTATCCAAAAGAATAGGGCACCATGAGGTTCCATGGGCCATGGCCCAGATACTCAAGTGTAAAATGCCCTTCAATCAAATTAATTTTGCAATGGATATTCAAATGTTAAAGTTAAAAATGGTCATCTTACAAGATAAAAAAGATTTTCTCCATTGAACATTTTAGATGTAAAATGTAAAATATCACTTGCCTTTCATATCGTCATCCTTTTCACAAGACTTGTTGCTTGCCACCCCTTGCACATCTTGGCCCTTCAAGAATTGAGAGTGTGAGCTTCATCTCTCGGCATTTTCTCATTCTGAAAATGCCACTCCCCATCTCAGGAGATCTGACTTGCCCCTCAAAAGTTTTGTCACCTTTCAAAAGCACTGTCGATCTTCCCATGACTTCATAACCCTCAAAAGTTCGTTCAACAAACTTTCAGAAGCTTTTTACCAAGAAACACAAAGCATTAGTAAACATGAAAAGAAAGGAAACACAAACACAAACACAAAACAAGCTAGGAACCAAGAGTGTGCTCCCCAAGTGTCTACAAGACAAGAAACACAAAGAGAAAACAACAGATATGGAAAACAAAGGAAACACAGATTACAAAACAAGCAAAGAAAGGAAGACCAATGTCCAAGACCCTAAGTAATTACAAGTCATATCTAATGAGAACTGAGAAAGTTTGTCAGTTCAGAACATCAGATCAGCAAGCTATAGGATAACAATTCACAATCAAATGACTTCTTAAAATTTGCATTTGTAGCAACCAGAACAGCAAATGAAACATCACATTGTTGAACACTACAAATCATATGTAAGGATGAAGCCAACAAGTCAATAAGCTCCATGGTACATCCACCTTGTACTCAAAAAAGGAACCCCAGTAATACAGAAGGCTGTGACACATATTGAGTAAGTAGATGAAACAATCTGCAAGAGTTGAAAGCTCTACCAAAACAAAGGTGAAACCTAAAAGTGAACAGATTGTTTCCTGTGAATGACTTTTCCACACAAGCACAAACACTCTCACAGAATTTCAAGAGTGGGTGCTCTTTGGAATAATATATTTCAATTAAAAATGAGTGTTTTGGTTTTTCAAAAGTTGTCAGTGCACTTAAGAAAGATCAACAAACGTGGTACTCCTCAAAAGTCCTCACTACATCTCTTGTCATCCTTTGATTGTGCATTTCATGCATGTTAAACAGACAATGAAATGTGATGGAATAGACCTCTGTGCTTAATTACCCATGAAGAGCCACACAATGCGTGTAGCAATGACAAAGAGCAGCTCTCCACCAACCTCTTATCCCCAAAAGGATCAAAATTGAGAAGGGAGGCAAACACAAAGAGAAAGACAGACATATGAACATGATGCAATGGGCACCAACCTACCGCACCTGGGTTGCAGAGCACAACAAGCCTGACCCATTGGAGCCCACCACAGCTAGGTCACATACAGAGCACATGCTACCCTTAGTTTCAGGCACAAATCGTGCTCGGCAGTAGGGGCAAGAGATGTCTTGACTGCCCCGGTAGATTGGTGTGAAGGTGGACCCACATACTACAAAAGGGTTGCGAGGATCATAATTCAGTTGCAACTCATCCTTGGGGTTCTTCTCACCAACTTGCAAGACCTGCAAGATGATACAGCCCAGTGAAGTTAGACACAAACACAAGTCAACAATCTCTGTCAGTGAAAGACTTCCAACAATATTACTTTCCAGACAATTATACTTCACTAGTCTCAGATGTGCTGATTGAGATGAGACGGTGAATTGTCCAAAGAAAGGCAAGAAGAAATTATGAAAATTATTGCATATTTTAAGGAGTAAAACCTCAGTACCTGGCGAGCTCTGGTTGCCACCTGGGGAGAAAGACTCAGCTCCAAAAGCCTGCGGGCAAATGTTGCTGCTGTACCAAAGTTTTTCAATTTGAAGCAAATAGACATTGCAGACTGCAGACTCAGCTTCAGATGTGTGGGCTGAAGGGTGCAGTGTGTGAAATAAGCAGCAAGCTCTGCCTGTCTCACTGGGTCATCCTTCAAAGCTGGATCCTTCCTCTTAAGTTCAATGCGTAAAGCAAGGGCATAATCTTTAGCAATTCCCAGTAGTTCCTTTACCTCATCCACTTCTTTGCGAGAATCTACCACTACCACTGGAATGATGTGCAATATGTTAATAAAAAGCCTGCACAGAACAGAAAAAACACCAGACTGCTCTTCACCAATGCTGAGAAAAACTTGCCTCTTACAAAGTACGAACCTATCTGAAGGAGCACCCCATACTCTGATTTCCAGTAAGACAGTAACATACATACAAGCAGCACCATTGTATAAAGAACATGAAGCCGTTTCTGCATTGATTGTCAAATCATTTGGTAGGTCATTCATAGGATCATACCTCAGTGCTTCAGTGAATTTCCCCTCAGTAGTGGTCTTGTAGGCCACTTTAAGTTTCTCTTCAAGCGAGGAAAGCTTGTAAACAAGTGCAGGCAAGCCCCGAATGTTCGGGCTTGCAGTTTCACTCCACCCTCTCTCAAGAGCCAAGGGAAGCACTGGGAGAGATACCATAGTTGGAAGTGAGGTATGACTGGCCAGATGGAGCTCAAGGAAAATGCTCTTCAGAGGTTCAAAGTTCTTGATGCCCAGCTGCCGATTCAACAGTCGCATGGCTGTGTCGAATGCACCTGCAGCTGCATGCTCTCCAGCCAAAGATGAGGTCTGGACCCAGATTTGGCTGGTTGGTATCCCTGGTGGTGGAACAGCAAAATAACCAGAGCTGGCAGGAACAACATCAGCAACAGCAAGCTCTGCAGGGAGCTCAAGGTCTTCCATTTCCCAGCCCTCTTCCTCATCATCCTCACCTGCAAAAGAAAAAAAGACAATTTGAAGTTCCTTGTGTTTCAATTCCTCCATATTCTTCGTTACAAGCTTCTTCTTAGGAATAAGAAATTGTTTCATTAAATAAGTTCACATAATGTCACATAAACCAAAGTCAAATAACAAACCTTTCTCGTGCTCAACCACTACCGCATCATCATCCTCTCCCACATTCTCTGCCACTGCAAGATCTAAGTCCTCTCCCCAAGCTCCCTCAGCAGCCTCCTCTTCCAGGTCAACAGCACCAGACTCCCCAAATGCACCCTCAAAGAAGCCTTTGCTCACAGTCAGAAGGGGCCAGTTGCTTTCCTGTACTATTGGTTTGGGGGGCATCAGCAAAAAGCATTTCTCTGGAGGAGGGATAGTGGGGAGGACATCTTCGAGCAACTCTCTTAGCCTTTCAGCCACATCTGTAAGTCCATGGGTTGTTGCTGTTGCATACGCCAAAGGAAGATGCCCTGACTCCTCAAAAATTCTGATCCTCTCTTGAACATCACCCAGGTATAGTGCATTATGAAACCGGCCCATCACATCACTACGCATCTCTGCTATCTTAAGCATCTTCGAAAGCTTCTCTGTGTTTCCTGTGATGAGGTACAGGAAAGACAGACGTTCAAAGTTTTTCGTCTTCTGATATGCATATTCCACAATCTCATAGTTTCCCTGTAACATCAGCCATCAAAGTTTGAGCACAGAGACAAGTAATACAGAGACTACAGCACGCAAAAATGTTGATCATAAGCTCACAAAGTCATCTTTGCAGCTTATTATATGATCGACTTAAACAAACAAGGTGATCCTAAATACATGCTGGTCAGCAAATACTGGAAATTTGAAATACTACAAAAGCACAGAAATCTTATTTGACTTGGTGCAAATTCGTTGTACGTTTCAGTCATTCCTCGCACCTGCCGCAAAGCTTCCACACCCAGACGGTGCCAACAATCCTTGTCATCAATCTCCTTTGCTGATGCCACTGCCACAGCAGTGTTGCCACATTCAATAGCCAAGTTGAACCGTGTGAGCTCATCCTTGACAAAATGCAATGCCACCTCAGGAAAGCCTTTCTGCTGAAGGTAGGCTATGATGGACTGTCCACAGAGCTTCATGTTCTGGATCATTTGGAGAACCTGTTGCACCATCCAAGACAAACCAGTTCACAACAAAACCCTGAGGACAAGCAAATCATAGACATATTCAAATAGCTTCTACAGTGAGCAACCACCTGCTCCTTGAAAGATGCAAAATAGTTCTGTACCTGGTCATATTTCCTCTGGAGCAGTGCCAATTTGAAGCTGTACTCAGTAGGATCGATCTGAATGACCCGATTTTTGCCATCACGATCCAAACAGAAGAGGGTGTTTTTTGACACTCTGGTGATGTAGATGGGTACATCCAGAGTGCGGACAATGCCACTGTCACCATTTGGCAAGCAGTACTTGATGTGGTTGACAGTTGTGTAGATGAATACTCCTGACTCATCCCATGCCCCACTCTTGACACGGATAGTCTCATGGACTGTACATTTGAGCACGAGTTTTTTGTTTGCAATGATGATGGCATGCTTGCTGAGAAGAGCCACATTCTCCATGTCACTGGACCAGACGACATATTTCACAAATGGTGCAGTCAGCTCTCCAAGTGTGCTGCGCTGCTGGACATCAAACAGAACGACTTTGTCTTCTGACCGGCACAGCAGGTCGCCAGTTCCTGCATAGAAAATGTCGCTGGTAGAGACAGGTAGGTTGCATTTTTTGGTCACATCATTTTTCATGTCCTTGATTAGAACCTGATGCATGCAGTTATGCATTAGAAACCCAGGCACTGCATAGCCATTAATATTTTGACTGCGTTTTGCAACATTAAATAAGGGGTTGGTGGCTGAGCATAAGACTTTGCTGTAACAGGCTCAAGCAGTTGCCCAGTTGTATAAAGTTTCAGACTTTCTGGAAAGATGTCAGTAACTAGTGTGGACAGTGTCATCTCTTACCTGATTGTGATTCCTGTCCAAGACAGCAAATCGGTTTCTTGCGACAAACACAGCAGCTGCACCCAAGCCTCTCTTGGAGTCAGGAGTGCTCTCACCCTTCCCAGTTGTGTCCTTTGGAATTGCATAAAGCTCATAAGAACCCCCATCAATATCTGAGCACAACAACACTGCATTTTCAGCTGCATTGTATGAGAGAGATCTAGGTGCTTGATTCATGGCTGTTGCCCCAGGTCTGCGGATTGAAATCAGAGGGTTATCCTTCTGTGCTGAGAAGTCATATGTGCGAAGGTACCGCTCCTTGATATAGTAGAGAGTGCCTCCTTGCACAGCAAATGCAGGTCTCTCCCTTTCCAACTTGAACACTATCATACCACTGTCATGTCCTGCAGCTAAGACATTCATTTCTGGATGAGCAGCCAAGATCCAGAACCGATCATGCTCCCTGCGGAAAGTTTGCACACCAGTGCGCTTGGACATGTCCCATACGCGAATGCTCTTGTCCTCAGAGTTTGATACAATTATGTCTTGGCGTGCATGGAAAATCACACATGAAACGTTGTTCACATGACCCCGCAGAGTATCTACCTCCCATGCCTTTGTGTCTGATTCACCAGAAAAAGGTTGCAATCAGAGAAGGATCACAACAACACATTCTTCCTTGCTACAAAGAAATATTGTTTCATCATCACAACTTATCGAACACAATTGCTCACATAGAACAAACACTCAGGCTAAGACAGACTATATAGTGTGCCCATAGTCTCATGAGATGAAGACCTATGTAGTGAGCAGGATACAAGAAAAAACTGCTCCACCAAGTTACCAAATTTGACCCAAAACATTGTCTTTCATCAGACTACCAATGTTGACAAACCTGTTCTGCATTAAAAGCTCCTAGTACATGTCTCAGGATCTAATATCACCATCCAACTTAATACCCATAACTCTGGGGAAAATTGTTTGAAAACACGTACCATTCATGCGCCAAAGTTTCACTTGGCGATCATCAGCACCAGAGACAATAAGAGGGAGAGTGGGATGAAAAGAAGCCCAGTTGACACCCCGGTCATGGCCCTCAAGTACGTACTTCACCACCGCATCCCCACCTCCAAAAAGGTCAGTATTCATTTGTGTCAAACGCATCAAATCCTCTGCTGGTGCCACACCCTTTTTCCGTAAAGCACCAATGTCCCAGACTCGTACTGTCTGGTCTAGGGATGCAGAAACCACTAAATCCTCCTTCAGGTGAAAAGATGCACACATCACATAATGGTTGTGGCCTGTGAGGACTGAGATGCAGGTGCGGGACTGCCAGTTCCATATCCGGATTGTTTGATCATCACTTGCTGACACAATCCAGGGAGACTCGTGATGGAACTGCACTGTACGGATGTAGTCCAAGTGACCAAGAAGTGTGAAGAGGCAACGCCTCAGCTTGTAGTTCCATACCTTAATCTTGTAGTCATCCCCTGCATTTTGCAACACAACTTGTGTCTTAAGAATCACCTTCTTCCAATTATGAAGGCACCTCTCTCTCTGTCTCTGTCTCTCTCTCTCAGACAGACAAGCGCAAAATCAGAAGAGAATGTGATGAACTGGAGTAGGGAAAGAAAGAAGCAAAACCTCCAGAGACAAAGAGAGGTTGAGACTTGTGGAAGTGGACACCCCTAACGGGACCTTCATGCTCATCAAAGCGGTCAATGAGTGTGCCCATCCGATAATCCCACAACTGAATCACACCACTGTGCAAGCTGCCAAGAATCCATGGCCGTTTGGGATGGAAGCTTAACCCTTTCACACGATTACTCTTGGTCTCAAACCTGGTCAGCATGTTTGCCTGTACCCACTCCCCCCAAATCCGTTCCCGCACAGATCCACAGCAAGAATGCAGCCCTCGAACTGCAAAACCTAATTTGATCTGTCTGTCACTGCCTGCACATGATACTTGCTTCCATTACCAGAGTTTATTCTCCTAAAGAAGAGGACTCAATGCAGCATGCCAGTTGCTTGCTTATTTCAAATGATATATGATGTCTCCTTTCAGCTGACACCACCACACAAGAAAAATTCCTTCTTGCAAAAATTCAATTCCTTCCAGTAGCACACATTCCTTCCACCACTGTGTAGCTTCCCTCCAACATAACCAGTTGCCTGTTTTCTGATCTTTCCTCAGGAAAAAAGCTCCAGAGCAGCAGCAATGCAGAACAAGCTATAGAAAAAAAAAGGCATGAAAACACAACAAAATTAGCTCTGAGTCCAAGGCTTCCTTTCCACTAGAGAGCTTCAATACTGCAATGGACCAAGACTAGGCCAGTCATCTCCATCCAACAGATCTGCTAAGCACACAGAATTGCAGAACCTTGAGGGAAAAAGGGGGAACAATTAGGAAAAAATAGGGGAAATAAGGAAAAGATAGGAAGAAAAAAAAACACGGAAATGCAACAATCTGTACCGTTATGAAGAGTGTTGGATCTCGCGCAAAAAAGAAGAGAGCCGCCGAGTTCAAAGTCCAAGATCAAACCTACTTAAGATCTAAAGCTTTGTCCAACTCTTCAAAAAGCTGAACAAGAAACTTTGTTCTATAACTTCCAGATTTCCGTTTTCTTAAGCACCTTATTCCCGCGACAAACAAACAGACAAAGCTAATCCAATGCCAAAACCTAGAAACAAAAAGCAAGAGCGCGCGCACATACACAGAGAGGGTTCAAGAACAAACAAGCTCCAACCAAGAAGAAAACCAACCTTCCTTCTTCTTCCTCATCAATCCAATCCTAGCAGACTGACTCACATCCAGAGCAACAACTCCGCCCCCGCGAAATCTCTTCTTTCTCGAAGAAGAAGAAGAAGAAGAAGAAGAAGAAAGGAAATCAGATCATACCTGAACAATCGGCGATGGAAATGGAACAGTTCTGACCTTCCCCACGGCTTCTTTCTTCTTCTAAGACGCACGCCCACCAGTCTGTCTGCAGCTCCTCCTCTAATGCAATAACAACGGAAATGGCAATGGAAAAAAACAAAAAGAAGATCGCTGGATGCAGCTTTTTCCGATCTTCTTGTTATTGCTGTTCTTAAGACGTGAGATCCGCCAGCGATCTTTAAGGAAAAACAAGGGCAGCAGCTCAGCACGCACCAGCAAGAACTTCTTCGCAAGGAAACGGCAAAAGCCTGAAGAAGAATAAGAAGCCCAAGAGCCCGAACGGGAACGACAGTGGGAACGGGAACGGGAACGGCGAGAGCGAGTTCAAAACCAACCAAACGAAGAAGAAGAAGAGTATCTCCCAAACAAATTTATTTATTTATTTATTTATTTTTCGGGGAAATAAATATTTTCTAAATACTATTTTTTTTATAATGATGGTTATTATCATGATTATGTGTAAGAAGAAGAGTATCTCTCAAACAAACTTTTCTTTTTTTTCTTTTTTTTGGAAATTAATATTTTCTAAATGTTATTATTTTTTATAATGATGGTTATTATCATGATTATGTGTAAGGTAAAGGCTCAAGGTGAGTGACATGCCTTTCTAGTTGGACCTTCAACCAAACAAAGAAGAAGAGTATCTCCCAAACAATTTTTATTTATTTATTTTTTTGAAATTTAATATTTTCTAAATATTATTATTCTTATAATGATGGTTATTATCATGACTATGTGTAGGGTAAAGGCTCAAGGTGATTGACATGTCTTTCTAGGTGGACCTTCAAAGTGTGGGAATTTGTTTGGTTGAGGTTCAAGTTTAGACCATTGTGGGGCAACCTTTGTGACATCTTGGGTTCTGAGTTTAAGTGTTAGGCTAGGTTTGACTCTTGATTTGATAGACTCATGAATTGTATAAATGTTAACAAGTGAAAGTTTGAGAAAGAGGATGTTCTTGATGCACTAAATTGATGAACTAGACAAATTTGTGATTAGGTTGAAAAATGAAAGATATAATTCTAGGGTACAAGGCTTTGGATCACTTAGTAAGTTTGCAACGAGTTTTAGTCCCACCAATCTAGAGGTCGAGATTAACTTTGAGTTATGAAACTAGTCTAAATGTTGTAACTTCAGCAAGTGCATGTTTTTTTATGTGTTAAGTAACATAGGTGTCTAAGAAAACATGGGAACAAAACAAAGACAATAAGGAATGACACCAAAATGAATTCAGGTGCGAAAATGAAACCCTTTACAAGAATAAGGGCTCACATGAGGTGATGTCAATTGTAGCTTGATTTCCACAATGCCCTTGTCCAAGGGCTTTAGCTTTACTTGAAACAAAAACCTAATTAACAATTTTTTCTTTCTTCTTTCAAGGCTTTTGAATTTCTTTTCATCTAGAGGCGATTTTAAGAGTAGGGTTCTACCATAATACCGAGGTGGCTTTGGCACCGGCATGTTAAATAATTAATTTTTTAAAATTTTTGTTTCAATGTTATGAATTTTTAATTTTGAAACTAAAAAATATGATTATTAAAATCGCAACAATTTTTCATAAGTTTCTTGCTATCCTTTTTAATAAATGGTTCACAATCAAATGTGATTTTTATGATTTTGAACCCATTTTTAAAATTTTTGTCATAAAGGACTAATGAATTTTCTTTTGAAATTTCAAAATGTTGCATCAATGGCCAGTATCCCAAGAAAAATTTAACATTAAATGGCAACATGTTTTTTAAACGAATTTAAATAATAATAAATATTATTTTAAAAATTGTTACCAAACTAAAAGCAAAATCCAAATGTCATGAATTTTTTTCAATTTTTTTATAAACATTTGGTGATTTTTCCCCCAAATTTTGGGGATATTGTTTAAGACCAAGGTTGTATCATAAAACATTTACCCAAGGTAGTTTTTTTGCCAAAGGAGGATAGTTGGGTTGAATTTTTTTAATAAATTTTGCCTTTAAAAATGCAATGTTTCCCTAAGAATATAATGGATGCCCAAAACATGAACACAAAATTATGTATTATAACGTGCTTTCTTAATACACTTTAAAAAAAGTTTGTTATGTTTTTTAAGACATGATTACCTTTAACATATGGAAGTAGTTAAATTTTTTTTTAGTAAATATCGATTTATTTCAAAATCATCTTAGTATTCACAATGTAGAAGTTTTCAAAAACCTAATTTCAAAGACCCAAAAGTTGTGGATCCTCAAATTTCACCAGTCCACAAGCACCTTATGATCTTTGCCACTACACAATCGTCATGCTTTTGCAAGGGGTTAGCTTTCTTTAAGTCCTTGTGGTTCATTTGCAATTGTTTTGTTTTGATTTTCTAAAACTTAGCCATGCCCACATTCTTTTTGCACATTGCGACTCCTTGTTTCATTGAATGCATTGATTTTATGTTGTGTCCTACCGAATGCTTCTTAACACAAGGTTGTGGTTTTGATTGGCCATTTTTAGTGAAAGGTTGTTGTTGAATGTTGAATCTCATGTTGTGCACATGAGGATTGTTAACAAATGAAGATTGAAAAAATGTGTAAGTACACTTGAAAGGGAAGGTGATGATGATCAATATCAACACTAAGTTTTATCATTACAAGTGATTTTATCATTGCTTCAAACTTGATAAATTTATGTTGGAAAATGAAAGTGCTTCATTTTTTAATTAAAGTTGTTGACCCTCTTTGTGATCGGTTTGTTGGCTCTACCTAGAGGGAAGAAACTATGCACATGTGCAGGATTTGGATTTGGGAATAAAATTTTGGTTCACTCATTGGCCAATGTGGAAACGACAAGTGTTCACAAAATGAAAATTTTCAAATGGATGTAATTTTTCATGTTTGGGTGGATATAACCTTAAGTATATTAGGTTTTTAGGTATTGAACGTTGTATTATTTGATAACCATCACCATTGAAAGGATTTTCTTCTTCAACCAATCTCTACTTTTGTGTTAAAACTTGCACCTTCTTCAACGTACGTTCTTTATCCTCTATCTTCACACCTAGCCTTGTCTCACTTGCAAGAGAATGTGGTGAATCAATGACATAGTATAAGTTGTTTGAAACTAAGCTTGAATAATATTCAAACATTTGCCCAATCTCACTAAGTGAATTGGTGATAATACTTGTTGTTAGAACTTTGAATTGTATCCAAAGATAGTTTTTTGCAACCGCAACAACAATCATTTATGAATAATAATGATGAAAATTACCCCATGTTGACGCCCATGTATCAATAACACCTTGAGAGCCTATGGAGTTTTTGTTACACTCATGGAATATCTTGTTTCACATTTGCCTCTTCTATGACCTCTTAGTTAGTGATGGAACACATCATGACTTCTACAACTATAAGTTTCCTTTCCACTCTCCTCTTTCATGTTCCAGCATTAGCAACAACAGACAAAATCATTTGCGATGATGGGTTTAGACATAAGTGAAGAGCAAAAACTCCATCACCACCATGATTGTTGTTCCATCATCATCATTTATAGTTTTTTTTGGTTGAGTCAATTAAGGCCTCCTTCTCCTCCTCTTCATGTGTCTATGTTTTTTTTTGGTAGGAACTTTCACCATTTATTTCACACAAGAATTTGCAGAATGATGGAACAACATTGGGGTCAACAAGCCCTTGTTGGTCTCCTCACCACATAGATGATTATAAGGTATACATAACTTGCGACTATGTATTTGAGGAATCAATTTGTTCTATTCCTTTCATCTTTACATTTTTGGTTTTAGGTTTGAAAAGCAAGCAAATTATACATACCCAAAGGAGCTGAAATTTTTTTTTGCATGCATTATTGCCAAAGAAACCACAACCATTTGTAAAATGGTGCATAGAAACGTCTATTCATCTCAATATTTCCCAATAATGAAACCCTACCAATGGTGGTATTTTGGGGTGTAATTGTTCTTGCATGTGCAGATACAACTAGAAACCTTTTCGCCCAATGTTCACAATGATTAAGAAAATTGACCCATTTCACCAATGGTTGCTAAATCACCCTTAATGGGCTTCATTTATTATTTTAAAAATAACCCATTTTGGGTGATCATGGTTATTGAAGCACTAGTGGACCATCAAAGATACTTTGCAAGCTCACATGGCATTAATTATTAAACATTTTCAAATGCTTTGAACTTTCTAATAATGTGCAAGTATGTATATGGCTTCATGCCAAAACTAGGTTTTACAAAACATGTGTTGTTTTTATATCGTAAAACTATTGTTTGGGTTTGAATGCAATTGTAGTTCCAAAGAAGCTTTAACATGGTCCGAACACCATTAAGGGGGATGTCAATGGACTTTGGATTAAAGACCTCAAAGAAAAGTCGAAAATAACAAATTGTTCTCAAAATGCACAAGTCCATGTAGTTATCGCAATTGTTGGTGTAGCACCAAAAATTGTTGTAGTTATTGTTGCCACAACAACATCTTAATCGAATGACTCATCCTCCAAAATATCCATGGTAGTTGTTTGAACTCTTCTTTTGGTTGTTGGTCAATGTGTGGAAATGGTAGAAAGTATGGGTGCAAATCATGAACACATGGCTATTATTGTTAGCTCTATTGTTAATGTGTGGATTGACTATTGGTGATATCATACCCTCATAGCTCCAGTTGCCAATGGTGAGTGCCCCATCAATTAGGTTTCATTTTTTTTTTGCCTTATATTGTTATTATATAGGTGGCATTATACCATAACAGCTTTAGCCATCATTTTGTCAAATTTGCTTTGTCTCCATGTTGGATTACAATGATATTTTTTCTTGAAAGCTTATTTTGAAAGTTTAAAACCTATTCTCCCTAACCAAAATGATTCATAATTTCTTTGCATGTAGCACTAAAAGGTGTAACAACCCTTAAGGCAAGGACAACCAAAGGCTCATGGAGCCTTGTAACAATGACACCTTATGATTGGGGATCACATGGTCAAACTATTAGTTTCAATGCAGAGTTGACGGTAGATGATATTGAAGTAGAGATGAATTGTAAAAAAATCTTACACAGGGTGTTGAATTTTTCAAACGTTCAAAGAAAGGTAATAGAAGAACCTCGAAAGGTGGATAGGTTATTTCGTATCATTTGAATTAAAACTTTCATTCCAAGATCTTTATTTGAAGTTTGGTATGGAAGTCTAGTTAATTAGGTGTAAGCAATTTCTTTAAATATGTCAATATTGTGTGTGAAAATGAAAAGCCTGACAACAGTCTATGTTTGGAAGTGAAGAAAATAATTGTAATGGAGAGTTTTGTTTGTATATGTCAACAAATTAAGCTAGGTACAATCTTTCACCATTTCCTTGGTTTCATGTGGGTTGCTCATGTTTCCATGAATTTTTTGTGGTATGTGTTTTAGTTGTCTTATAAGCAAATGGATCATAGTTCTAGCAAGTTTCAAAAGGCTTGTACCATCCTATAACGAGTAGAATATCAAATTGACCTTTTTTTTTAAAAATTAGACGAAGGGTTATGTAGATTATGATTGTCGAATTATTATATATTGTGTTCATGAAACGGTTGTAGGATTCAATCCAATTGTATTCAAAGTAACATGTTCTTTGATGTTCTTTAGTGTGACATCCAAATAGAATGTTTCCATGAGTTGCAATCTAATGTTTGGAGTTTAATTGCATGAGGAGTGCAACTTGTGTACAAAGGTTTTGATTGTGGGTGTGATTGTTTTGATTCAAAGACTAGTGTTACATTGAAGGTTGCAACTAAAGCCCAACATAATATCTAGGAGGAGGTTCAAACTAATACTACTTTTACCGTGAAGATTTGAACTGGAATTCATAAACATCATTCCTGTGAAATTCATTTTTTCATGTGGCTTTGATTATGATTATGTCTGATGTTGAAATTTTGTACCTGACTTGAATATTGTTAAGGTTCTTACAGTCTTTCACACATGTTTCACTCGCTTGAATGGTGTTGGATAATAATGCATGTAGGAGCATAAATTTGTCAACTTTGTAGAACTTTCCTTTGTGGCATTTGATGTGTGGTTGTTTCCAAAGGCAAGTTTGATGAACAACTTAAGTTTGTTGTGGAGGGTTGTTGATTGTTTTTCTAGTATTTACTTTTTATTTCGTGTTATCTTGTTAGTGTTATTTTGTAAAATTCTAGATGATTTTACCTCTTGTTGTGTTTTTTTTTAAAAGCAAATGTATTGAAATTAATAATATGTTTATGTGTTTATTGTGATGAAGGTGTGTGTTGTCTATGAAATGAAATTTGGGCCAAATCTTTTTACAAAGGCCAAGGGGATCTTTTTACAAAGGCTTTGGCCCTTGTTCCAACATGGAATTGTCATGTACAATATGTGGTAAGTTTTTTCAAAGCATTATTGGTGAGGAGACCATTGAAAAAGTTGCTTACATGCGGTTTGAACACGAAATTTTATGCAAAATGATGTGAATAGAAGAGATCAATCTATGACTTCTTAGGTAGGATATTTATTAGTCACATAGCTAATGATAGGTCTAAATACATTATGAGTTCAACAAAGGTGAAATTAAAAAAACTTGATGAATGTAACTATTGAAACTATTTTGAAGTTGAAACTAATATTGAAGTTGCACAATCACAAATGAAAATAACAACAAAGTCCACTATGAACTCAATTGAGCTGTTAAAAAATAATGTAACAATAGCTAATTGTGGTTTGTTTGTTGTTTAAGTTAGATACCTATTGCTAAAGTTGAAATTTGAATTGCATTTCCTATTTAGTTTGAACCCTAAACATGATGCATTTCATTATCAATAAGTTTTGTCTTCTTTCATTTTAAGCATCATTTTTTGTTGCTATCCATAACAATTATTTCCAAATCATCTATGTTCAAATAAGTGTCTTCATTTTAATCTTTATAATCTTGAGTTTTGAATTAATTTGTGTATAGTGTTTTGTTGTTACATCATGGTTAACAAGAACAATCGTCTTGTTGTTGTGTTGGATGAATTAGACTCCATAATTAGAAATGTGGCTTTTGAGTGCATTCACTACTAGAATTCCTTTTTTTTTAAATTAAAAATTTTGGTAACAAAGGACCCATTTTGGACATGCATCAAAAAATCTTCATAGTCATTTTGACCTTGTCCATTTTGACTAAGCCATGTACTTTTTGACTAGGCCTATTTTGGCATTTTTGACTAATCATTTCGACTATAATTTTGACTGGTCATTTCAATTGGCATTTTTGAGTAATCATGTTGACTAGTCAATACAATAGTCAAATGATTTTTTGACTAGTCAAACACCATTTTGACATGTCAAATGCCATGTGGCATTTAAACATTGGCCACTTAGGCTATGCCACATGACATTTACAAAATGGCCACTGAGGTATGCCATGTGGCATTTAAGCATTGGCCATTAAGTTATGTCACATGACATTTAAGCATTGGCCACTATATTATGCCACATGGCATTTAGATATTGATCACTAGGTTATGTGGATAAAACCTAAGTAACCTAGGTTAAGTCTAAAATTAAAAACCCACTTCTAAAATATTTATGTCTATGAACCTACAACCTAAGCTTTTAGGCCTACATTCAGGAGCCTGTAATTAGAAACTAGGTATAAAAGCCAAAAGTAGGTTAAAGCAATTTAAGTTATGACCTTTTTTAGGCTTTAATGTACACCACTTAGATTAAGTTTACACCTAGATGACCTAAGTATGAAAATCCTATTTCATTTTGAATTTGACCTTTAAGGTTAAGACTTTTCAATTGGTTCATCTCCAATGACCTTTTTTAAAAAAATATTTCTTATGTTTTGGATGTTTAGGGTGCATCTATTTATGTTGCTCATCATTTGGAAAGGATGACAAACAATATGGGACCAATTTTTGGGAAGAAGAAACATTATCATGTGCACACAACACTAGAGCTTTTTAGTTCACATAACATTATTCCTAAATAATTATGTAAGAAACATAGATTAAGTAAATAAATAGTTAAAGAAGTAGGTAAATAGGTATGTTAATTAAGTTAAAATAAAAATTAATAATAGTTAATATCTAGTTATTTAGTTATAAGTAATAATTACAACCAAATTATAATTAATTATTACAAATCTAATTCATTATATATTTCGATAATGTATTTGTAATAATTAATATTTAACTACTTAGTTACACATTAATTATTATATTTGAAATAATTAACTAGTTAACCAACTAATAATTTATTATAGATTATGTAAATGGCCTATCCTAACTTAAATAACTAAGTTACCTATAAGTTACATTACAAGTAAATAGGTACGATATAGGTAGGGTATGTATAAAGAAATACACTTATATATAAGCTACTTGTATTTGGGTTATTTAACCACATATGTACATTACATAAGTTAAATAAGTGGCTAATTTAATCTAGGAAAAATTAATTATGAAAAAATGAATGATTGGTAAAATAATAATGGTTAAACCAACCGCAACTAAAGTAATTATGGCAAAACCAACAATGATTAGTCTAACCATGAATAAAGTAATTATAACAAAAATAACTGTGGTTAAACTAAATATGGCAAAACCAACCATGGCTAAATATACAACGACAAAATTAATCTTGACAAAACTAATCATAACATAATTAATTATGGAAAATTAATGATTGTTAAATAAATAATGGTTAAATGAACCAAAAATTAAAAAGAATTATCGAAAAATTAACCATATCTAAATAAGTGATGGTTAAATATATAATGATTAAATTAATTTTTGGGTAAAATAGTTATGGAAAGACCAATCATGGCTAAACTAGAAATGGTTGAACTAAACATGAAAAAAGTTAATATGGCCAAATTAAGCAAGGAATAAATATTGTATGATTAAACCAACCATGGCTAAATTAGAAATGGTTAAATTGAGCATGAATCAAATATATATAGTTACCATGAATAAATAAGTATGGTTTAATTAAACTATGACTAAAATAAATATGGCCAAACAAATTAATGAATAAATATTTTATGGTGAAACCAACCATAACTAAAATAAAAATGGCTGAACTAACCATGAATAAAGTTAATATGGTTGAGCTAATGAATGAATAATTATTTTATGGCCAAACCAATTATGCCTAAATTAATTATGGTTAAAATAAACATGAATGAAATAATTATGGCGAAACCAACCATGGCTAAACTATAAATAGTTAAATTAACCATGAGTAAATTTTTTTTGGCTAAACTGATAATGAATAAAGTTAATATGTTTAAACTAATTCATGAAATATTTTATGGTTATACCAATATACATAAATAAATAATGGTTAAAAGAAACATGAATGAAATAATTATAACTAAAATAAACATGAATGAAGTAATTATGAATATAATAAAATTTCCAAAAATAATTATGGCAAAACCAACCATGGTCAAATTAACAATGGTGAAATTAAATATGTGTATATTAATTGTGGTTAAATTTATTAGGGATAATAATTAATATGCTAAAAATAATATAATTAATTTAATTACGTTTATGGTAACCATAGTTAAATTCATTGTGGCAAGTGAAAAAATGGTTTAATTAGTAATGGTTAAATTAATCATGACTAAACTTACTAAGGCTAAATCAAGTATTATAAAATTAAACATGGTTAATTTATTTAGAATTGCTAAATTACTTATGATTAACTAGTCATAATTAAATTTAATATTGCTAAACTAACCATGGTTCAAACAAACACAATTAAATAAACTATGGTTAAATTAATCATAGTTATTGAACATGGTTAAATTAATTGTGATTAATTTTAACTTTAATTCTTTTTTTCATAAATAATTTAGCCATAATTAATTTCAATATAATCAGTTGAACCATAGTTATGTAAACCATATATAGTTAGTTTAACCATAATTAATTTGGTTATAATTCATTTGGTTATGATTAATTAATTTATACATTTTTTCAATTTTTTTTATTAATTGGTCAAACATAATCAAAATGTTACATGTAGTCCCAAAATACTCAATTAATATTAATATTCGTAATTGGCCCTTTCGACTAGGCCATTGGTCATTTTGACCAAGCCTATTTAATTGGCCCTATTGATTGAGTATAATAGGTGGTTTTATTGAGTGGGCCATTAATTAATTTGACTACATGGGGTGGTTTTATTGACTAGGAAATTAACTACTTTGATTAGGTGATATTTTAAAATCTAATTTGATTAGATGTCCTATTTGACGAATTGTTAAATTAATCATTCTAGTCAAATTGATTAGTCAAAAAATATCCATTGTCATTCAAGCCCTTGGCCTATAGTAAAAATTACATGTCCTATAGTAAAAAAAAAAACCATCCAATCAACTTGGCTAGTTTGAAAAAATAGGAATTCTAATAATGATTATATTGCATCGATACAAAAATTTTGAAAAGACTAACCTTTATTCGTATTTGCATGGAGATGTGACAAATTTGGATGGGTTTACTATGGTCATAGTGATAATTAGAGGTGTCTTAATCAATTTCCATCTTGACAAATTTATGAAGGGAAACATTTAAAGATTGAAAAAAAATTTATGCAAACACATGCAAAATTTGAAATGGGGAATTTTGATGTTTCATTGAAGGTGATAACATTAATTGTGGTGGACACCTTGGATGATGTTGATGTCCATTTTCATTTTTTTCATATAGACACTATTGCATCTTTCACTCAATAAATTCATGAAAAGTGGGTTATAACAATTTTTGCGGTTATTGTGATTTATTTCTAGAGAAAAGTTGATGGTCATTTTGAGTTTGTTATGGTGAATGGAAATTCTCCAAATGACATCCAAACAATACAAATTCAATAATATTTTAGTAAATTCATTGAACGGTTTGAGTAATGGTAGCCAACATGTTTTAATTATAGTTTTGATTTTTTGATAGTTTCATGGCCATTTTTGTGTTTAAAAACATTGTCATTTTATTTATTTGTAAGTAAGTTTTATGGATCTAATTTTAATAGATGCATTTGTTTGCATGCATGGTTTTCAAGAAATATTGAAAAGTTCTGCATACAACTTAGAGTTAATTGCAATAATTTTCCATAATTACGAGATAATTTTTATTTTTCTTATGTCCAATTACGTAACTTTTGACTTTATGATTAAAGTAATTGCACCACATTAAAATTTTATTGATGCATAATTTGAGGTATGTATCGTAATAAGAAAAATTATTGGTTGCATCCATCCTTTTGCAATATGTGCAGATAAATTTTTAGCCAATATTTTACAATGAACATGATATTTTGGCTTGCGAATTTCACACTGGAACTTCCACTTTAATTCTGATAAAGCATGTGTGTGCAATATCTAACAGGGCTATCCATTACTAAACAAGTTCAATAATAATATTTGCACCAATGATTGATGAAAACATAATTTAACACTTAACACGTTTACATGGAATTTGTAACAAAAATGTTGCATCACATGTGCCATTACTAGTATGCAAGATTTACTTTACTGTATGAACATTTTTTGTTTTTATGTAAACATGTTTTGAGCAATCTTGCATAATATTTCTATGTATTAGCATTGGACATGTTCTTCTAAAATGTAGGTAAATGGAATTTTTTGGTGCCCAAAATTGTTTTGGCTCTTTTTCCAATATGTTCATGAAATATGTTAGTTATTTGAAATATTAAGGCATGACAATTAGTTATATTTTTATAACGATTATAAAGGAATTAACACATGCATGTTAGTTGGGAACTTCAAAGGTTATATTTGTGTTATTATAAAGGTTGATTAGATTGACGCAATTGTTGGGGTCAAATGAAGAAGCTCTTTTCAATTTACACTAACAAAATCACATCCTGGTTATTGAAATGTTTTTCATTGTCAATTTTCATTAATCTTTTTCTTTGAACCTTATTCATTGGTTATGCAAAATTGTAACATGATTAATTCAATAGTGTTCCATGTGCAATTTAGTTTTTCATTATACATATTTAGATTTTTGGAAAAATTTGAAAGCCAACACAATTAAACTTCAAACATTTTTAATTTATCAATTTTACCATGTTTTTATCATAATTGTTTTTCTAATGATAGGCTTATTGTTTTTTTTGTTTTCTTGTGGTACATCATTCATTATTTTTTTCTAGTAGTTTTTTTATTTTGTTAACTATAAATATTTTTACTTCAAAAAATACACACTTTATATTTTGTTTAAACCTTATTTTAAAGTAAATTTCACTATTAAACATTGTTATTTTGTATTCATTTTCAAATCTTGAGTTTTAAAACATCTAGTTCTTAACCTTTTAATTAATTAAAATATCTCAATTTCGTTCATTCACATTGGTTTTTTAAATTAAGTTTTATATTAGTTGGACTCCTATTAGGTTAATAGGTATGTAAATTAATAGCTAAATTAATTATTCGATAATCAAGTTAAATACATAAGAAAAAAAGAAGTTATTAACTATATATTATATGTAATAAATACTTATGAATTCCAAGGTATTTAATTAGTTGAAAATATAATATTAATAATTTATTATTCAATTAAATATTCATGAAAATAATTTAAAAAAACCAATCTTTAATAAATCATTAATTATTTTTTCATTATCAATTATTAATTAATTTTAAATTTTAGTTTCACCGAAGTTTAAATAGATTTAATTTTTCCCATAGTTTAAATATGTGAAAGTTTGATAAAATTTGAATTTTTTCAAAGTTTAGCCAAATTTGAATTTGGCCAAAGTTTAACCATTGTTTAGCCAAAACTTTTTTAACCAATGTTTAGCAAAGGTTTAGTAAAAAAAAATTAAACCAAGATTTAACCAATGTTCAGTCAAGTTTTATTTTAGCTAAGGTTTAATCAATGTTAACTAAATTTTATCAAAAAAAACTTAAATTCCCTTTTGGACTTTTTTGGCACTTTGATGTAGTCCTTATTGTTTGTCATAAAATATACAATAGGAAAATAGGTGGTGGTTGTTCTTTGAGTTTGAGTTCTGATGTGTCTTGTGAGTTTAATTTACCCATTTTGCCTTGAAGTTATAATTAACTAATTTTTGGCTTGTGCAAATTCATTTTGAATTCTTATTTTTGAGTTTGTTTTAATCTCATTTTAGAATTAATGTCTTGGAATTCGCATCCAACATTTTTCTTTTAAGAACTAAATAGTGCGCATTAAATTTACAATCCATTATGACCTTGATATCATTTAAAAAACCCAAAAGTGCATCACCAACCTTACAAAAATAAACTTTTAATAAATAAAACCAATAATTTAATTAATTAAAAATTATTTTAAAACTAATGAATGAGTAAAATTTAATAATATATGTTTTCAAATTTTTCATATTGTAATCATAATCTATCAAAGTTTTCATGGAAAAGTATGTTTGAAACACTATTTTCACTAAGTAATTTTAAAAAAGGTATCATTTATTTTTATTATATTAAAGTTTTTTAAACATTGCATTCAACTTACTATAAACTCAATGTTTTTTGAATATATGTGCAATGCAAACAAAGGAATGATTTTCTTAGAATAATGTTTAAATCAAATTTTCCAATTTTAACATATCAAATTATTGTTGAAAATGTCTATTGTATTTGTGACATCCATTGTCAAAATAATCCAATGAATATAAAATATCTTTCAAGATGTTTGAAATTCGTAACTAATGTTTTTCATGGTTTAAAAAACAATGCGAAACAAAAAGTTAATAGGCATTATCATTCAAAACACAATCAAGATTATTTAAAAACTATATAATTGATATTAACAACTTATATTATTTCAGTTCCAAGTTATGGTTTTATATTTTTTATGTGAATATATTTTTTAATTTTTGTTTTAATAATCTCATTTTATATGGATTCAATATATGATTCATTAAAGGAAAACACACTTAGATCCAAAAAACATTAAAAAGTTCATAATTGTCTATTGGTTAACATTTTCCTAACAAAGTTTGTAGTTTTATCATTTTTGTTAAGGCTTTTTTTTACATAACATGAGTGTCAAAGAAATGTTTAAGTAAGTGGTTTTTTTGCAATGGATCAAATTTGTTTAATTTCTTGCACATGATTCACATTTAAATGAATTTTAAAATTACAAAATTAAGTAATACGGAACATTTTGTCCACAAGAATTATCCCCTTAGTTTGTTATTACCCAATTGATATGGACCTTTATGTGTAAAGTCGCAAATAACATGAGTCGTTTTTCAAACAAAAAAAATAAAAAAAAATAATAGGCCTTTACTTAATATAAAGAATCGAATACATGGTTAAAGTTTTATTTTATTTTATTTTTTCCAATAATTTGATATCTCAATCAAAATCCATTTTACTAATGTGATACCTTAATGAATTTAACATCCTAGTGTTAATTTATTTAATAATTAAAATTGCTTTGGCATATTATATTATTTTCCAAAATTTTTGTTAAAAGTACCTATTATTTTTATGATGAATGAAAAAATCAATCATTTTCAAACCATTTTTATGACAACATCCATGGATTATGTTTTTGACCTCGTATTTCTCATGTTTTAATTCACCTTTATAAAATTCAAAATGTAATGGATTACAATAGGTTGCATGGAGGATTTAGGTTGTTAACAATAGATGGACGTTTTAAATAGTAATTTTTGATGAAAAGTCTTCTTGAAATGATTAACATTTACACAATAACATTGTAAAAAACAAGATAAATATTAAATCAACATTGACACAACAACATTGTAAAAAACCAACATAAATATTCAATCAACATTTACACGATGACATTGTAAAAAACAAGAGGAATATTCAATCAACATTTCCACAATGACAATGTAAAAACCAAAACAAATATTCAATCAACATTTACACAATGATATTGTCAAGAACAAGACAACGATTTAAGAAGGAATTATATGGATTTGACAATTTTAAGTACAATTTCATATTGTAAGAAAATTTGTAACAAATTTTTTTGTTGCAAATTTTGGGAAAGACCAAAAGGTTATTTTATAAAAGATACTTGGTGGACAAACCATAGAAGAACGTTAGCCGGCGGCCACATTGCCCTCACAACGATAAGTACCAATGAGGACATGATGACCCTCTCCCCAATTGGAACTTTTGAGAGCACTAAAACATATGGAAAGCTAGTTAATCACATTTGCTTTGACAAACTATGTAAATCTCTTCTTTTGCAACCATTTAGATTGTAGTAGTAATTTAGATGAACATATCATTCTCAATCCAAAAACGTCCAACATAAAAAATACTAGTAGCACAAAAACACTAAGCTTTAAAAATAGATTAGGTGTACATCTATCTAAAGACATCAACCTTTGAAAGATGTGTTTTTCTAAAGACATCTTTCACCTTTGAAAAATGCCTTGGTTGAATATGACTAGATTTTGGGTTTTCTAAACACATCAACATTTCAAGATGATTGATAGAATTTTCACGTTATATAGTTGATCTCTCCTTCATCAAGCTTGATTTCCTTATAATAAGAACTAGTCATTGACTGCACTAACACAATCGTAAGAGAAAAGAACGGAAGAAAGTAAGAGATACGCAGACTCTCCTACTCTTTGTCAACCAACTTGGAAGCAAAAGAACCCAAGACTCCTAACATTCCTCACGCTTTGTTATTTCATGAACATAACGTTACAGTTTACATTCCCAAGGCTCTTTCAGAACCTCAGAGAATAACAGAAACAAATTTTTTATCACACATGCTCCTCCAGTCTACAACATATAAAAAAAAATACTACCCATTTTGTATGATTCTAGATAAAGCTGTACAAAACAGAGGTTGTGTTGTTAATGCCTTCCTGAAGCAAAAGAGAACAAAGACAGTAACTATGGTGTGCAAATTTTAACACTCTGAAGCTCTCAAAAGAGAAAAAGCTTCTTTCTACGTACCTAGAAAATTTAGTTATGATCGGATCTCGTGCAAGATGCCTGAGATGATGCGGTGTGGAACTGGGCTGCCACTGTGTTTCTGTTCCCGCATGGCCATGAAAGTGAGCGAGTCGCTGTTCACTGGGTAAAGAAAACAGTGCCAGGGAGAGTCACTGGGAGCGTGATACACTGGGTATTCTTCCAGCTCAGCTTCTTCTGTCAAGTCGGAGTGCACACACCAGACAGAATCATTTTCAGGTTCTTTGTAATCGGGTACGGCAACACAACCCAGTGCCACATAACCCTCTGGAGCTCTGGGCATCCATATGGAAATCGGGTCATTGACTCCATCCTTCCAGTTACGCCATACCTGCATTTTCGGAAAAAACCAAAATTGAAACTTTTGCTATACAACTGAAAAAGACTCCAAAATTGGAGGATTCATCACATCATGAAGTCACCAGATGATGGACCATCAATTTCATTTCCAAAGCATAGCACAATTGTATGCAAAAGTCCAAGACAAACTCTACATATATCTGCCTAATTCAATTTTTGCCTAGTACAGGACAGATATGATTCTCCAATCATGTACTATGCAAAAGCTGTCCGGAGGTCTGAGAGACACACATTACAGAGCAATTCTAACGATGAATTAAACTCCAAGCCCATAACAGAAATGGTGCAATATTTGCAAACAGGCTTACCAAATCAAAGCCTGTTGGCTGTGCAAATCTGCCCTTTCCATTTTTGTAAGTCATCACAATTGTTGGTGGATGCTTTCCGACATATGCAACATCCCCCACTGAGACATACCTGCAGGCAAATAAAGTGAAAACCCACATCAAAATATGAACTCATAAAATTGTGACCTCAAAGTCTTATTCTTTTCTACATATCCCATCAAATTGGATAAGGCTTTACTTTATCTGCATGTTCTGTAGTTAAATTGAAGCTCTTGAAACACAAAGAGGATGACTGGCACTATCATCTAGCATTGAAAATAGAAACTGCTAGAAAAAGAAAATATAAATCTTAGTAGTAAAATTGGTGTGAAGCAGGAGTCGTTCAGTTTGGCTGAAGATGGGATAGAAATAGATGTTACCCTTCAAGTGCAATGGGTCGCCAGATTGTACACTTCTCATTGCCTGCAGAGCCCTGCAAAACAACAAGATTTCTTAACTTGTAAAGACAATGTGGTTGGGTGGAAAATTGAACTGCTGTAACGTACTCCCAATAGCAAACCAAGATCCTTCAGACAATTGCAGAACTTGACAAATAGACCATAGAAACTGATTGTGAAGTTGAGTGTCTGTACTGAACTAAGAATTTCAAGCCAAATGTAATCTGTCTGTTGGGAATTGGGACATACCATGCAACAGAAGGAACATTGCCTTGATGGTTCCCTATCAGTTGTCCAAACTTGTTCAAACAACACTACTTCCTTTTTGAAGCCTTCACTGCACTCATAGGAAAGTGCTGGAGAGCTTGCTGCTGATGCAGATGACTCACCAACATCTTCTGACCAGCACAGACTTGCACTGCCTTGTTGCTCAAGTTTCTTCCCAATGTTTGCATCAACGATTGGACCCAACTTTGGTGTCATCCGACGATGTTGCTGCCGTCTTCCTCTCTGTTGATAAATGCACATTCCACAACATAACTAAAGGAAATTCAAAACAGAAACATCTCTCAATGACCCGCAGAGGTCGTGAGGGGGAGACAATTGTACCTTGGAGGAAGGAAGATTGTGCCCAGCCCCAAGTGCACGCCATTGGTGGTAAACAACTTGGTAAATGTAGGAAGCTTGGGGATATCGGATCTCATCAGGCCTGTAGCAATGGATCACGTGGGCGAAGCTCTTTGTGGAATAGCGGAGGTGAATAAGAACATGAGAAGGCAGCTCATCAGATGGCCCTGTGGCTACCTCCATAGCCAGTATGTTACCCCATTGAACCTCCCACAGTATTGTGCAAGGGTCTGACAATGTGAGGTCAGATCCTTTTTCATGAGATGCTGTGCGCTGCAAAACCAAAATAAAAACTCTTTTGAAAAACCCATTGATGGATGGTGCTTCAATTGCTAAAAAAACCACAATCCTTCATGTCTAGTGATGCACATAAGGATTAAAAAAAACAGATGAAATGGAGAGGGGTACTTACTACAAGCATCATGATACGTCGATTTGTGAGCATCAGTATTTTGTTCTTTGGCAGAGGGAAATGATCCTGGTAAAAATCTGACCATGCAAACTTGGCTGGCTCTTTGAATACATCTTTGCTTCCAAAATATGCACCCGATTGTGCAAGTCTCAGAATAGCCTGCCCAATTGTGTAACAAAATATTATTATCTCATCATGTGACTTCTGAAACTAATAAGGCCATCATCTTAATAAAGATTTTTGTTTTCTTTTGTTACCAGAGTGAAAAACTCCCCACCTGTCCATATGCAGTCTGCTCATCATAGGGACGTAGGATTCCATCTCCGCAAATAGCCCGTGGCAAGCGAGCTGGTCCAAACTTAGGCTTGTGCTCAAAGATTTCAAAGCAGTTTGTACAGCTAGTTCCAACTCCATTCACAGTGAGAGCCACAAAGTCGAGAGCACCACTCACAGGTTGCACCACGACACCCACTGCTGCTTTGCCTAAGCCGGAGAAAAACCCAGCAAACCCATTTTGTCGTGCACTGTACACAGGTTTGGTTACCACTCCTCTGAAACCATATGCAAATCCACGTGCCAGTGCTTCAGTCCCTTGTAACAGTCCATCACTCACTCCTCCAATGATCCTTGACCTCTCCTGCAATTCCCAACATAAGGAGGTAAGGCAAATCCTGGTAAGTGGGTATACAGCATAATGGCTTCTCTGTACCCACTGGGTATCATGGTAGTGTCAGCACCTCACGAGATGACCTTGCCACATACAGATGAAGTTAGAACTCATTCACACAACCATAAACCCTTAAAACCCAACATGACATACATGGGTGGTGTGCCACCAGTCTTCAACATACCATAATAATTCCTGGAACCTACTGAATTTTACATCACAGATATAGGTAGAAGAGCATTGAGTATGTAGAAACCTGTTTGGAACGCAGGCGCAAGAATTTTCCATCTCCGGATAACTCAGCAGCTCCTCGACTCAATGTGCCGAGTGTTGAACTCGTCATCCCAAGTACATTCACACCGATGAGGAGTTGCAGTGGCTGGTGTATCAAGTCCCTCCTCACACGATTCAAAATTGCTGGCATTACTTGGCTCTTCCGCATGTACCGGTGCTGATGTAAGACACTGCTGAAGTGAATCTGCCATCACCACATCACACACACAAAAGTAAAATAAAGTCGCAAGACAACCCATCAATGTTCGATAATTGTTTTGGGTCTCTCTGATCTAGCATATTGCTGTCAAAAGCACTTGCACTTCAAGTGTCATAAGATACTTGCATGATCCAATGTACAGAGATTTCCCCCTATTTGATGAGTACATGAGAATTGTAAAGACATCCAATTGCCAAGTAGAACAAGAAAACATGTAATGGAGAAAACTCACTACTGGGTAGGTAGGAAGCTAGGAAGGTTCAAGAAACGTACAGGCATTTTGGAGATGTTACCAATGGTTGTAACCACGGGACTCCAAATGCCAAGAGTCCCACGTGGTCGCTGCTCCGGAGCTGTCTCAAGAGTAAGCTTCAATCGCACTTCCGACACATCAATCAGCCTGCATTATCCAAAAGATAGTGTACCACCACCACTGCACTTCAGTACATTTGTCAAGAACAAAAGCCCTAGTGTACAACCTGGACATAAATCTGTTCATGGTTCACCAACTGGAATGGTTTCAACAGGAATGTTATTACTGTGGAACCCAGCTGAATGTTCCAGCAGCTTCCAGGGAAAAAGGAAAATTTTTAGGTGGAATTTTGTGACAAATACTTACTCAATACGGATTTCAGGGTCTACTTGAACAACTTCAGAATCAGAAGAAAGGCGATCCAGATGCAAGTTGTTAACCATCGCCATAACAGCCCATATAATGGGTTCATGCACATTGATCTGCCATGCACTTTGCGTAACCTGGAAGGAAAAAATAACAGAAATTCAATATCATTAGGACCAATGGAAAGAAAGCTCTGCAAGCTACATACATAGATATATTATATATGTACCAGGCAATATACAGTTTTTGTACTCAAAATTCACAAACTTAAAAGGGGATCCTTACACCTCCTGGGTCTGTTGAAAGACATACGTACCCGTATTCCAATGTAAGGGTAAACTGCAATAACATTACTGTTGTCGTTATACACATTGATAGTGGCCTTCACCACAGATTCTTCGTTCTCGTCTCCTGTTTCTGGGGCCAGGAGCACCGGCATGGCTGCCAATGGCAGCTGGTTGTCCAACTGAATGTATCTTACCATGACCTTAAGCCTATCCAAACCCATACATAACACAAAGCATATGCAAAAACTTGTATCATTACATGGGTTTTTTCTCTATGATGATGATGACCTATGCATCATCAACACATGATTTCGTCCTTTTTGGACATCAAGAACAGGGTTTCACAGGACCCAAGAAGTTGTACATCAGAATTCCAACATAGAATGCATACTCTTTACCATTCTGACATTAAACAACAAAACATGTACAAAGATTTTTTTTCTTTGGAAAATATCCAGGCCCTTTACCTGCTGATATTTTCTTTGCCCAAGCCTGCAGAGTAGGTGATGCCAACTTTTTGAAGTGAAAGGAACAGGATCTCTTGAGGTTTGTGATCGATAACCGAGAGACCAAACTTTTCGATACCAAATACAATCTCCAGCTGAGAGGGAACATCACGTTTGACTTCATCTTCCTGAACAGGCTCAGCTGATCCTTCTCGAGCTAAAACGATTTCCTTGCCCTCCTTGTTGCTGCTGCTGCCTGCATCTACTACCTCCAGCTCTTGGTCAAAAAAGCGGACCGCTTTAATCTCCCCAAGTTCCAACACACGAACACAAACACTTGATGAGGTCACCCCATCAAACGTCAAAACAGGCTGATTGCCAATTTTGTTGATGTCATACTTAAGAGCATCAGAAGCTTCCATTCCATCTGCTACTACCTCCAGCAGTTGCACCCCCTGGGGATGCTCCCATGCAAAGCTTGTTGTTGAATGTGGGCGCAACGTCTGCCATGCCTCCTCATCAAGCCCTGCTTGACGGAATTTAATTCGCCGAAACTTGGTACGATTCTCAATCCTGTATTCAGCAAAAAAGGAAAAACCCACAACCCATCAAATGAAAGCCCTGCTGTGATTGATGGCTGGCTTCAAAGTTCTTGTTTCAAATCAATACAAAACAAGTGTTTTTTTACAGGTATTGAAAACTAAAGTTTAGGAAAACAAAAATTAAAGCACCCATCGAATCAATGATTGACCTGTAAGGCCCACGTGAAGAACCAAGGCGAAAGAAGACCAAGAAACGGGACCCATCTTCGTATCCCCGAATGTCAACTTGTACACTTTGCCTCAACCCATTGTCATGACGAATCATGAGATGCAGCGATTCTTCCTTTTGGATCGCAAATGGATGAGACCACTGCGACCCTGCAAGTTGAATCTGCACCACCCAGACCGCAACCAACCAACAACAGATTGGTTGAGAAAATAGACCCAACTTTGGTGAAGAAAAGCGCTCACCAAAGCAGCGAACATTTCTTCTATCATCTGTGAAATGAGGGTTACTCAACAAACAAATGAGAATTACAAGGTGATTTAATGTGGTGTTTTTGGGTAGCACACACACCTGCAGCATGATTGGGTTCTCTGTCTCCTGGAAGGGGAACGATACCCGGGAATCTGAAGCTTTCAGAGTTCTTGCCTGGTTTACACCGTTCTGCCTCAGAATGAGCTCCTGTCCAAGCCTGTTTGTGAATGTCATGTATGGGCGAATCCTCACTACCTGCAACGACCAATAGGCAAATGTGAGTGTTGTCAACAGAAAATCAGTCACATGGAGAAAGGCTGGCATGCACCAAACTAGCAAAAAATGCATGGGGGCAGTGGTGGCCTACAGAAGAATATTTTCTGAAACAGGCAGCAGTGATTGTGATCACAAAGTATTAGCAGCAATCAAACCCTCTTTTAACATGTTTAAAAAAAAGAAAAAATGATGCGTTTAAGGTTTAGGGTTTAAGTGACAATAATGGTGCAAGTACCTTTGTCTGGCCAAAATGGAATGGGGAGGATGTTGTTGTGACCAAAAATCTAAAATAAGAACCCTCATCATCAATCGCATGTAACTCCACACTCCCATCCTGCTCATGCAAGAAACTAAGTTTACATGAGTACAAAAGAAATGGAAATAAGAAGAATTGAGTGAAGGAGTTGTTATTGGGTCCATCACTCAGTGGCTGGACGGACCCCAAAAAGTACTGTAGGAGAAACTCAAAACCACTCAAAAGAAAAATTAAATTAAAAAAAATCATATCATAAACTCCAAGCTTATGGAGCTTGTGGGAACAACAGTCTTCTTTTTCCTGAACAAAGAAGCCAAGTTTGCTTAATGGGTACTACCCATTTGCAACGAGCACTCGGGATGCAAAGAGATGGGTGTCCCAACGATCACTCAGGATGAAGAGACATGGGTTCTGTCTTACCGCTTCATCTAAGGCTTGCAGGGGAGTACCAGGTCCAAACACTGTTTCTGCACTGTCAGTCAAAGCAACAGACAGTTCCAGGGACTTGCAATCAAAAGAGGATAGCATGGTTGGTGAGTTTTCCATCTGATCTAGATCAGCGGCAGCTTCAGCTGACAAGGCCTTAAGCTTCCTTAAGCCCAAATCTCCAGTATACTCCCCTTTCTTATCTGCATGTTGCCCAATTGCCACCAGTTTGTACTTGAGAGGTGGACATTTGTTGGTATCGAGCCAATATGGTACATAAAGCTGGATGACCTTTGTAGCATTTGACTTCTCTTCATTACTCTGTTGAATCTGGATCTTCAGTCTCCTGCCCAGTAGTAGTAGGCGTGATACCCAACAACACAAAAAAAAAAAAAAAACTTTAAAACAC
>Ga0209611_10001133_pt1 | contig 44104 bp, 36 predicted proteins | sample S1TSphgellanicum_3_FD_187693 | JGI IMG/M metagenome (GOLD analysis project Ga0209611, IMG submission 187693) | Host-associated microbial communities from peat moss isolated from Minnesota, USA - S1T2_Fc - Sphagnum magellanicum MG (SPAdes) (version 2) | ecosystem: Host-associated > Plants > Peat...
ATCTGAAATCATAGACATGGAAAAAGTCTTGGAAATCCTTCCTCCAAAGGCAGCCTGACGATTTCATTCACGGGTATTGATTTTAAACTGATCTAATAAATTTTTAATATTATCTTCATAACCACGTTCTATTATTACACCTCCCATAGCAAAAAATGGTGCTTGATCCTGTAGAGATGGTTTCTGACTACCCGACTCATCTAAATATAAAGCAAACTCTTTCATACCATTGCTTGGTCCCAAGTAATTGATCTACTGTTATATCCCCAAACCCGTTGGTTAACTAAACGTTCTTTCAATCAAGAAGGAACAGTAATTAGTATAAAATAGATACATATTTAAAATTCCAGTGGCATACGGCTTTCATGAACTAGCTCTAGACATTCTCTAATGTCAGAACCTTCCCAAGTTCCCGCAAATTCTAATAAATCTTGGGCTGTGGAACCTGTTAAAGTATGTTCTGATACAAGTGGTCGAACAGGCTGATTATTTTCAGAGATGCTGATTTTTCGTTTGACTTGTATAAATTGAACGAAGTCTAAAATTTCCTGTAATAGGGGTTCAGGTAATTTCTCTAGTTCTTGAGTAATCTGTTCTTTAATTGTCATTGTTACTTTATTTCCTAATTTTTAGCCAGAACAATCTGATTTTCTTTTATTGATGAGCTAGTGTCTCGGTTTAATTCAATATCTTCTTTAAAGGAGTAAATTAGAAGTATATTTCGCTCTGAAACTGCAAAATCTCTACCACAATGATTACAGCTAATAACCTTATTTAAAGGTATTTCATTGTAGTCAAAGTAAACATTTATAGTTTTATAACAAGCAGGACAAACTAGTTCAAGCTGCTCTATTATATGCCCTAACTGTAGAAGTTTTGAAATAGTTTCCATCCATATCTTTTCATCAATTTCAAAACCAAGAGTTCTATATATTCGTGGATTGAATCTCGTCCCATAACCATTTGTGCGAATAGCCATTATCAGCGATTGAATTTTATTTTCATCAGTAATACTCAATTGCGATGCTATACCTAATTTTCTGACAGGAGGTAAAAACTTAATCTTCCTAATCATAGTAAAAGTATGCTCAATAATTTCCTCTGGTACATCACTTGTAAACCAGATGTGCCCTTGGTTACTTACATACAAAGATGTTTCAATTTTATGTTGTGAGGAGTTAATATAAACAAACTCTAATCGAGTTTCTTTGAGTTCACCACTGGTGTAATTATGCCTGTACTCCTCAGAGTTATCTAGGTCATCTAAATCTGGGGAAGCAGAGACGTAAAGTGTATCTATGTCTCCACTATCTCTTTTACGTTTCACAGCTTTAGATTTAGCGCTTAATTCCTTTTTAAGGATTGCAATATCTTGATTTGAAAAGGTCATAGGTATAATTTCAATGCCTAACAACATTGAAACACAATCATGTACCAATTTAATTTCACGGATATTAGCTCTTGTTTCTAAAACAAAATTATTCTCCAATATCCGCAAATAGGAATTAATTCGTTTAGTCGGAGTAATTATTCGCTTTTCATAGTTGTCTTCTATCTCATATTCTTTCCCCGCATAAACGAATTCCAGGCGTAATAAATGATTGTTCAGCCATTCAGCATTATTAAAGGCAGGTTTCTTAGTCAAAGTTGGTCGTATTTCTGCTATAAAAGGATTAATTACATTTTTACTTAAAATGATTTGTTGTAGTTTGTCTTTGGATAGGAATGTACGTTTTAATGAAATACCCCAACATACTGATACTCTACCTGCAAATTTGTAATCTTTAATAAGCTTGTCAACTCGCTCTATAGAAAGACTATTGTTTCTTAGCAAGTCCAGAACTTCATGCAACAAGACTTCTTTTGTGGTGTGCTTAAGATTTTCTTGTTCTCCAATGACTTCATCGACAAGTTCTTGAATTGCTCTCACCGGTACATACTTTCTCAAATACTCCATGCAAGGAAGAACTACCAGTTCATTGGAGGTAAGTTTTTCCATATAATTTATAACCCAACCAGTTTAGATGAACTGATCTTAGCATCAATTTTAGGTGAGAGCGATCGCCGATGGCGTTGAAAAATACGGGGCAAGGCTATCGGCAAGCCAAAGCAATAGATAAAGCGATCGCTATTTATGTAAACACCATGTTGAAAATTTTGATACTCGCTAATAAGACTAGTTATTTAAAACTCAGACGGAGCGATCAGAAAACGCCCGCGCCCCCTTAGGGTATCGTGCGACAAGTGCGGTTAAGTTCAAAATATCTATATTGGGGAAGGGGGAGCAGAATTGAGTAGTGATACATCTACCTAAAAATACTAGACTAGCTCTGATTGATCGGTTGATTGTTCACCGTGCTAATATGTCAAGCAAATTTCCTTATCAGTTACTACCCAAACTCCCATATAGCATTTGTTTCCAGACTATCTTGCATGATTTTACAAAAACCTCGGCTCAATGCCTATCCCAAACTCAGGTTATATAAATTCATCTTGGATGAGGTAAAGTTAATTTTTGTCGAGGGGATTCCAAAAGTTTCAAAATAGATATAAGATATTGATCGCGAATATGTTGAGGCATACTCGGACTGAATTCCCTATAAACTTCAATAAGCATCTTTACATCATTATGCCTCATAGTTTGATCTGTTTCCAATGCTTTAATCATTGATTGCAAAATGTTTCTATATCGATGTCCTTCTGCAATAATTTCAACTACCTTTAGGGTTGATTGAAGTGTAGAAGTCACAGCAGAGGCTGTTGCCTTTGTTAAGGCTATCTGTTGATCAGATGATAGATTGGAAAAAGCATTACTCAATAAAGTAAGACTATTATTCGTCTGTGAATTTTGGTTCATGAAATGCTCTCCCCTCTACGTTTTAAAGATTCCTGAAATGCCTGTTTTACATCAGGACTCATCTGGTTATGATACTCTCGATACACCTTTTTAATTAAACTAGTATCAGAACGCTCAATTTCCTGAACTTTTCTAACTGCCTGAGCATAATTTGCCGAAGAAATCCATGAATCAACTTTTGCTATAATTGGAGGTACAGCTTTAGCTGCCATAGAAACTGTTCTTAGGGTAGTGGCTCCTTGTGGACTTATTGACCATCGGAAAAAAGCAGATAAAATATTGATCAAGCCTTGTGGATTCATAAGTATTTTAAGTTATGACTGTAAATTTACTTCTCAAATTTAGATGACATATGCGCCAAATGCTTTTTCACGATACTCCGTAACTTGGTTCTCCCTTCATCAGTAATTTCTTGTATACTATAAAGATAAAATAAGAAAAATTCATTTTTTTCTTCCTGTGTTAAATTTTGTTCAATATCTCTATAGACTTGTAAAGCATCGGATTTCATTAGCAATTTCTTCTGATTATCCAATTTCATAGCTTCTAATTCTTCTACAAAAATTTCCAATAGAAGATCACCTTTTTGATTTTCTTTACGAGCAGATTTGAGCAAATTCAAAATGTCTTTAGATATTTTTGATGGATTAACTTCATTCATATGACCATATTTCTAATCATTGTATATTTAGACAAATTACACATGGATTCTTTTATACACTAAAATAGAATTCTTAGTCAAATAAATATTCACTTATGATTTGTAAAGTTTAATAACAAATTAATTATATATTAATCTTCTAAGTAAAAATACATAAGTGTTGAGAAATTTTTAAACATAATACCCATAAAGGATTGGTTTGGGTAACAACACTGCTATTGTTGGCGAACTTAATAATTCACCGTGAAGACGCTCATAAGAGCAGGAGTAAACACAACACATGTAGGGGTAAATATAACGAAGACACTGTTAGCAAAATATTACTTTACATAAAAATGGAGAATTTACCATGTATTACGTGGGATGAGAGACTAAATTTACTGTGTATTACATGGTGCTTTACTACTCGATTTGGTTTAGCTATTTTCGGAATTTGCCATTTACCCCAAATAATTAGAAGGGAGACTTTCCATGTAATGTACGGGAAAAATCAAATTGTTAAGTTTCCCAACAATATCAGCAAACCCCTAGTTAGCAATTCCAAATTCAAAATTTGATACTTATGAAAATCTTACACCAAGAGGGCTTTACAATTCTTGATAATCTGGGTGATCGCTGAAACGGCATAAAATCATTCTGAATTTGGAATTACTGAAATCCCTAGTACTGGATTTTGTTTTTGGTCTAGTTGCACTTTGGCAACAAATAGTTTAAAGTAAATAGAATTATTACTTGAAGGCGAAGATTTTCGTGATACCATCGATAACTTTGGTGAGATTCTGGCTTTGGCGGATACAAGTTGATTGTTGTTCAACAGGTCATGAGGCTGGGTTTCAGGCGATCGCCTACGACGGGCGCTTTGCTGCGTCATCGAAATGTTATCATTGTCCTTGGGGAAAACTTTGGGGTACTAACAAAAATAAGTTTCTATTATTTCAACAATCCCATAGTTCATTAATTTTTGTAAAAAATCTCTTGGGTAAATAATATGAGTATGATATCCAATTATTTAATTGAGCTAGAGGAAAATTTGATACCAGGCGAAGATGATATTTGGTCTAAGCGTCTTTATAAATCTGCTCATCATCTTTTGGCTGCAATATGTTTTAGAGAAAATTCCGAAGCAGTATGGAAAAATACTAAAACAATTTTATTACCACCAATAGGATTCTATTATTCAATTTTTCATTTATCCATTTCGATGTTATATGTTGATTATCAAACTCAAACAGATGAGTTAGAAAGAATAACACACAAAAACTTAGAAAAGCTTATAGATCAAAGACTAATGCAGAAACAATTAATATCCAATACCTACTTGGAAAATTTTAAATATTTTAAAGATCTTAGAGAATATGCAAACTATAAATTTGGTAAAAAATTTCCTAAATATTCATACAAGAATCTAGGTGATTCATTCTATACTAAAACAGGTGGTAATTTTGATTCTGCAATCGAATTAATTCATTTTATTCAGCAGAAAATAGATGTTTTCTATTCTTTTTTTTACAGTATTCAAACAGCAATAGGTGATGGATTTGGAGATGATTTAATAAGATTATACTTGACAACTGATTTAGAAATAACAATTCAAAAATATCTCTTAGAAAAAAAATTAACTACATAGGAAAATTTTCTGATGGGGTGATGAACTATGCTAAAAGAATTATGAAATAAGGTTTATAGGCTTGTACTATAGCAAATAGTAACATTGCAAAACCCACAGTTTTATTGTCTATATATAACTAGAATCAGAACTTAGTGCTAATGGATATTGCATTTATGTCTAGATTAAGCTTATACTGGAAAGTCTTAATTTGTCCATTACGAGGATTTCTCCTCCGCTCCAAAATGCCTTTCTGTCCTAATAAAGCGATTGCTCGCTAAATCACCCTCTGACTATATTCCCTCCCCAGATCCTCATAGATTTTCCTAAATAGCTGCTCTAGCCAAGGTTAAAATCATCTTCAGTATCCCATTCAGCAGTTTTCAGCTTAAAGTCAATACCCGTGAATGAAATTTAAAATTACGTCAAACGTTTATCAGGAGAAGATTACAAGCTTTTTCTGGAATGTTCTTACTCAATATTACAGCGATTTATTTTCTTCAACAAACGCTCTGGGCTTGTATTTACTGTCTAAGAATAATGGTAAAACCATTATAAAACAAGAGTTTTCTAGCTTTTTTAGATTTCATTCACGGGTATTGGGTTTAAACTTAGAAATTGGAGACGGTCAACCATAGTCATAACAGTGAAATAGAGGTGAAATAGTGTCAGTAAATTCTGATAAACCGCATTTATGGAAGCAAGATATTCTCAATTCCGTAGAATTCTACAACAACTGGTTTATAGAATTTGCTCCTCAGGCTTACCAAAATACTCGCACTAATACTACGCAACAAGTAGAATCAGCTTTAATTTGGACGAATAACTTAATTAACATTTGTCCATCTATCTTGCGGCAATATCCATCTATATTACAAATACTACGGATGACTACAGCACCACCTATTGCTCGTGATCGCCTGATTGGATTAGCTAGAGTATCGCCCAATCTGGTAAAAAACATGGAGGATAAACAACGTATTCCCCCTAAGATGGATGCAATTCTGCTGAATAATGAATTAGAAGAAATTGTGGGAGTGATCATTCGGCTAATTGATAAAGATATTTTCCCTTGGGTGGAAGTAGGTGTACAACCCAACGATGTAGAACTTCAGAGAGCATCTATAATTGTGGCTGACCGTCTTTGTGGCGCTTTAGCTGACCCGATTATTCGCAATACGCAAGAGCAGCGACAATTACAGTCGATGAGAATCTGGTTGGAACAGAGGGATTATTCTTACATTAGAGGAGGAAATAGATTAAGTTTTGATTCTATGCAACCAGGGACATTCGCTTTCAGGGTTAACGTTCCAGTTAATTTGGGATCTACTCACAAGCAAATCAATATCCCTATTGATGCTGTAATTATGCCTAAGTCTTCTCAACCTGGAGATTTACCTCTGTTGATTGAAGCTAAATCAGCTGGAGATTTTACTAATCCGAACAAGCGCCGGAAGGAGGAAGCTGTTAAAATTGCTCAACTCAAGGCAAATTATGGCAGTAATATTCGATTTGTTCTCTTCCTATGTGGTTATTTTGACAGTGGGTATCTGGGCTATGAAGCTGCTGAAGGAATTGACTGGCTATGGGAACATCGAATTAATGACCTAGATTTATTTGATATATGAATTTAATCTCAACTGAAGAAACGCGATCGCTTATACAATTACAACTAGATGAAGCTAAATCTAAAACCGAACGCAACAAATATGGTCAATTCGCTACTCCTCAAAGTTTAGCGTTGGATATTCTAGCCTATGCTAAGACGCTTTTTCCCCCAGATGACAAAATCCGATTCCTTGACCCGGCTTTTGGGACTGGTTCTTTCTACTCTGCATTATTACAAACATTCCCGTCGCTGCAAATTTATACAGCAACAGGTTATGAAATAGACCCTCACTACGCTAATGAAGCGCTTTCTCTCTGGTCTAATACACCACTACAATTAAATGTAGCCGATTTTACCCAAAGCATTCCACCCGTCTGGAAGGAGGAAAAGGCTAATCTGATCATTTGTAATCCTCCCTATATAAGACACCATCATTTGACTCCGGTTGAGAAGCTAGGACTAAAGAACAAGACTTTTCAGTTAACGGGTATTAAATTTAGTCAATTAGCCAGTTTTTATTGTTATTTCTTGTGTATCTGTGATGCTTGGATGGCTAAGGGTTGTTTGGCTGGTTGGTTGATACCTAATGGATTTATGGATGTCAACTATGGTCAACAAGTTCAAGAGTATTTACTAAATCAAGTTACTTTGTTAGCTGTTCATCAATTTCCACCAAACAAACTACAATTCCAAGATGCTCTGGTATCTAGTACTGTTATCTGGTTTAAGAAGGCTTTAGCACCTGCTAACCATTATGTGGAGTTCAGTTATGGGAATAGTTTGACTGCGCCTGATAACAAGAAGTTTATCTCTGTGGAATTATTACGCCAGCAATCTAAGTGGACAAGGTTTTTCCAAGTATCGCATGAAATCAGTTCTAATTTAAGAGAATTTCGGTTAAAAGATTTATTTACGATTAAAAGAGGAATAGCTACAGGAGCTAATCATTTTTTTGTGCTGACTAAGCAGCAGGTTACGGATCTACAAATCCCCAGAGATTTTATTCGTCCGGTTTTACCTAGTCCGCGTTACTTGGCTGATGAGGTGGTCGTGGGCGATCACTTGGGAGATCCAATTCTCCAGCAGCAGCTGTTTCTACTTGATTGTCATTTATCCATGTCGGAAATTAAAGCTGAGTACTTCACACTTTGGCGGTATCTTCAGATGGGAATAGAAACTGGTGTGAGCGATCGCTATTTATGTCAACACCGTTTCCCCTGGTACTCCCAGGAAAAGCGCCTACCTGCTTCCTTACTATGTACTTATATGGGTCGCCAAGATAGCAGCAGAGGTAAGCCTTTCCGATTTATCCTCAATCAGTCACAAGCAATTGTGACTAATACATATTTAATGTTATATCCTAAACCCACGCTCGATCTAGTGTTGTTAGCCAATCCAAGTTTATTGGAACATCTGTGGAAATCTCTCAATCAAATCTCTGTTGAAATGCTTATAGGAGAAGGGCGCGTATATGGAGGTGGACTACACAAGCTAGAACCGAAAGAACTAGGTAATGCGTTGGTTGAATTTTCGGGAGATATTGCTGATATAGTATTTTCTCTGAAGTGAATTTAATCGATCAACAACACGCAATACAACAAGCATCAAGAAGAATGTGAGTAATTTGCATGAATTGACCTTACTTCCCAGCAGTTTGAATTTGGCGCAAATCAAAATTCGTATCTTCCTCCCTCATTCCGCTGGAATATTCCCTTAAAGCCTCAGCGATGCGACGGGATTCTAAACGATCAACATGGAGAAATTCAGCAAAACGCCCTTCAGTAATCAATCCTTGATCTAATGCCTCAATTGCGAGATGCTGATAATGAAGTGGCATTAGATCAATCCTTTGGGGGATGTGTTCTAACCCAAGTTCCTCCTGTACCTTTCTAACTTTTAAACCTCGATCTCGCAATTTATCCCAAGTTCCTGAAGGTAGAAGTTCCATATCCTCCAACCGATAAACTAATGCTTCTACGGACACTCCATAATAATGCGCCAGTGTAAATAAATTAGTAGGGGTAAATTTGCCGTGCATACGGTACATATCATTAAATCGCTTCAGCAACTCACTCGTAGGCATAAGAAAATATTTGGGGAAAGTTTCTACTAATTGCTCACTTTCAGGAAATCGCTGATATTGACCATCAAAGTGGAACTCAGGTTTTTGCCGATGTGCCAAAAAATGAAGGTAGCCATGCGCCATTGACCAGCGCCTTCGCTCCTCTGGATGATTGGAATTGATAGCCATACAACCACCAACTTCCTCGTTATAGCTATACACTTCTGAGTACTTTTGCGGCATCTGCCTGGGATCTGCAACACTAAGCGTTAGTATATAATTTGAAATGATTCAGCATATCAATTGAAGGAAAAATTGATATATTTAATCGTAATACAGACAAAAATACTATGGCAATTTTGAGAACTCGCTCAAAACGAATAATGTACAGAATACTAGTACGGTCAACCATGAACAACATAGAAAATCAAAAACAACTTTGTAAATCTGACTACGAAAGAGCTATGGAAGCATATCAAAGAATCAAGCTTGAATATGACAGTGTTTTTCGTAACCTGGCAAAATGAAAGATATTTGCTGGTTAACTGAGGAAATGATCAGAAATATTCACGACGATCAAATAGCAGAATATGGCGGTCTTCCAGGTATCAGAGATTACAATCTGCTCATGGCAAGTTTGGATAGACCGAAAAACCTATATATGTATGAGCAGATAACACTATTCGATCTTGCGGGTGCTTACGCTTTTGCATTTGCTAAAAATCATGCTTTTATTGATGGTAACAAGCGTGTAGCATTTGCAGCACTTACTACATTTTTGGCTATGAACGGTTATTGGCTGAAAACAACTTGTAATGATGCTGAAGAAAGAATAATAAGACTTGCAAATAATGAAGAGACACAAAAATCAATATCCGATTGGATTAGTAGCAAGTGTGTTAGGTTTAATCTTGATTAAAAAAATAAGCAGGTGGGCGCGATTTGACTACAAGCAACACAAGAAAGAAACAATTGGATTTTTAGGCTTTTTCACACAGAAGCGTGTGCTTGAGCGCTGCTAATACCGCGAGGTGATATGATCGCCTCTTTAGGCTGAATTAATTCAGCTAATTTGTCTAATTCTTCTCCTAGATAATCTGAGTTTTGTAAAATTAACGGATCGATATTTTCGTGTTTAAGCACTGCATATACAGAAATGTTTCCATCCTGAGATTGTCGATATCTCAGACTTGGTTTATAACCTAGTTCTTCCAGCAATTTGAGAGTTTGCGCAACTGTCATATTCTGAACAGTGTTCAATTCAATTGCTAAAATTACTTCTCCTGGTCGAGGTATAACTGGAAGCTCAAGTGTCATAAATTTCTCCCTTAAATAAGCACTTATAGTCAATCTAAATACAGAAGTTTGGGAATTTGAGATATTAATATTTTAATACACACCAATGAAATAGAAGCATTAATCCTATTTGTAGTTAACCTAACTTAATAAGATCGCTACAGATGGAAATTTGATTTATTTCGCAATTCCGCTTATTTAGTTATTAGGGAGTCAGCATGATAAATAATCACTATGATATCATTATCATCGGTACTGGTGCTGGTGGCGGTACTTTGGCTTATAAACTTGCATCTAGCGGGAAGAAGATTTTAGTTTTAGAGCGGGGTAGTTTTCTCCCGAAAGAAAAAAATAATTGGGATACTCAACAAGTTTCAAAAAAGGAATATTATCGGACTTCCGAAATTTGGTATGACCAAAATAGTCAAGCTATCCGCCCTTTAACCCATTATTATGTAGGTGGTAATACAAAATTTTATGGCGGGGCGTTGTTTAGATTACGGGAACGAGATTTTGAACAGGTGATTCATCATGATGGAATATCTCTGGAATGGCCTGTAAAATATCAGGATTTTGCTCCTTATTATGACGAAGCTGAAAAGCTCTATGATGTACATGGTCAGCGTGGTCTTGATCCCACAGAGCCAAAGACTAATTTAAGTTATCCTTTTCCTCCGGTGAGTCATGAACCATATATCCAAGATATAAATCATGGGCTCAAGGATCGCGGTCTTCATCCGTTTTATCTTCCTTTATCGATTAAGTTGAATGAAGTCGATCGCCGATTGAGTGCTTGTATTCGTTGCGATACTTGCGACGGTTTTCCTTGTTTGATGGATGCTAAGGCTGACGCAGATATTAATGGTGTCCGTCGGGCGATCGCCTACCAAAACCTGAAGCTAATCACCGAAGCCAAAGTTACGCGACTACATACCAGTGCTTCTGGGAGAGAAGTAACTGGTGTGGAAGCAGAAATAGCAGGTCAGCATCAGATATTTTCTGGCGATCTTGTAGTAGTAGCTTGTGGTGCGATTAATTCGGCTGCGTTATTGCTCAAATCCGCAAATGAACAACATCCCAATGGATTGGCTAATAGTTCCCAAATGGTGGGTCGTAATTACATGACCCATAATTTTGGCGTGGTGATGTCATTGAGTGCAAAACCCAATCCGACAATGTTCAATAAAACTTTGGCTGTGAATGATTTTTATTGGGGAGAGTCAGATTTTGCTTATCCTATGGGTAGTGTACAGTTATTGGGAAATGTGAATGGGGATAAAATCGCAGCTTATGGTCCACCTGTAGTGTCTCGTTTGGTGGGTGGAGCGATCGCCAGTCATTCTCTAGCTTGGTTAGTGATGACGGAAGATTTAGCAGATAGGAATAATCGAGTATCTGTGAAAAATGGTTCCATCACGCTGGAATATAAAAGTAATAATACAACGGCTTTTAATCGATTAATCCACCGTTGGATAGATGTATTGAAATCACTTCCTGTATATAAAGAAAAGGGAAATTATGCTTTACACATTCCCCAAAAGACGGGTATACGAGAGGTAGCACACCAATGCGGTACTTGTCGTTTTGGCTTAGACCCAAAAACTTCAGTTTTAGATATCAATTGTCGGACTCATGACGTTGATAATCTTTATGTTGTTGATAGTAGTTTTTTCCCTTCTAGTGGTGCACTCAATCCATCGTTAACTGTGATGGCTAATGCTTTACGGGTAGGTGAGCATTTACTAGAAAGAATTAGGTAGGGGCGCAAGGCCTTGCGCCCCTACATGCAATAATAACTATTCCTTTTGAGGAAATTTTATCGCCACAATATCTATCTTTGGAAGGAGGAGAAATCGTGAAGACTTATATTACTATTAAAGTATCTTCCAAATAGTCCTTTTCCCCTCAAGTTGAGATAGTAACAGGAGGGGGGATTATTAGGATGTATATTCTCTCCCTTTGGGCCCGTGCGGGTTCGGAGGGAGAGAATTTGGCTATCTGAAATGATTCCTCCAGCCAAATAAAAAAGTCCGCGATCGCGGACTTTCGACATTGGATAAGGTTAAGTTGTCACCAAGAGAGTCTACAAGATGTTAGACTTATTTATATTTTTGCTAATTCAATTATTTAATTCAAGTCTCAAGCATAAGGTATTAGGACATAACTTCTGGAGTTTTGTCTGATAAATCGGCATTTTAATCGTTGTTTCTGCTTGAAATAACGAAATATTGTGATCGAGCAGAGTTGAATTAAGACATAATTAACGGAGTTTTGTCTAAAGTACTCTGGAATTATCAGAAATTCCTGTTCCCCGTTCCCTATTCCCCCAACCCTATTCCCTGTTAAATAATAAAAGACCTCAGATAGAGGCACAGCGATGTCCTATCTCTTCTGAGGTCTAGAAGATTTTTAGGCACAGTTGAGGTTAACATGAATACCATTATCAGCCAGAGCAATTAATCTCGTAACTGATAAAGTTCCGGCAAACTTACGTTATTCACTCAAACTCTGAGCCTAAAAGCCCACAGGTCAACTACTTCAATAATCTATCAGTTTAAATTCTGAATGTGCAGCCAAATTGGCGTGATTTTTTGAGTAATTAATTGCTGATGGAAAATCTTCAGCTTTGTAAGGGCTAAATTTAGAACTTCTTAGATACTGACTGCGGCGATTTCTCTATTATTTGATAGAGTTTATCTTCAAATTTTTGTGTACAATTTGACCAGTCAAATTCTAGTATGGAAGGACGAGCTTGTTGGGTTAATTTGGCTTTCAATTCCGGATCTGCTAAGATGGCTATGATCTTTTCGGCGAAATCTTGGGGATTATTCGGTTGGGCGAGAAAACCGTTATGTCCAGGAATGACTTGCTCAGAAGTTGAGGGAGCGATCGCAGCGATGACGGGAGTTCCAGAAGCGAGAGCTTCATTGTTGGTAGTACAGAAATTTTCTGTGACTGAAGGATTCACAAAAACATCTGCTCGCGCAAACCAGCCTAAAAGCTCTTTTCCATGAGATTCACCCCAAATTGTCACACCCTTGGGAAAAGCTTGGGCGCGTTGTTGAATTTCTTGGTCTGACGGACCACTCCCAACAATTACCAAGTGAACATCAGGAACTTTGGCTGCGACAAGGGGATATATATCTAAAAGCTGGGTAACGTTTTTTTCTGCTGTAATGCGACCGACAAATAATATCGTGGGTCGCTGGTCATGGGGAATTGGGTTATGAGCAATATTGCGCGGATGGAATTTTTCGCAATCAATTCCTTGATAGGGTAAATATTCACTAGGTTGACATTGGAGTTTTTGGTATTTAGTCAACTGTTCGCGGGATGAAAATAGGTGGAGTGTATAAGCGCGACTAAATTTGTTCACCACAATTGGAATCAGGGGACTAACTAAACTGAAGAATATATCTCCTAGATAATATCTGATATATGCAACAATATCAGTGTGGAAAATCGAAATAATCGGAGTTTTGGTTTTCTGAGCGTATTCAACCCCCAGAGGACGACCATAACCTTGCAGCAAAAATGAGTATAATCCTCTCATTTGGGCGGCTTCTTCCACTACAATAATATCAGGTTGGAATTTCTCTAATAATTGGGTATCGCTCCAATGGCGATAATTTAATGGTTGGGGTAGAGATTTGTAGAGTACTAATGGTTCTGTAGGAAACGCATATGAAGAGAAGTTGGGAAAGGGTTTGAGTTCTTCTAACCCTGACATGGGGCGATTCCCAACATGTTTAGGAAATTGACTGTTAGCTTCTGGGTGAATCAGTAAAACTTCATGTCCTTTTTGCAGCAACCAACGCGCTCGCTGATGTACCGCCACGGAAACTCCTGTAAGAAAAGGAGCGTATAAGCCTGTAAACAATGCAATCCGGAGAGGTTGGCGGTTCATATTTGTAGGGAGGATTTCATAATTGAGGTGTTTCATACTCAGGAATTTACAAACAGAAACCTTCCCTCAGTAGATGGACGGGAAATACAAAATTCCCTGTTCCCTGTTCCCTATTCCCTGTTCCCTCTTACAAAGAGATTTTAGGGTCGATTGGTTGGTCTAGCCATTGATAGGGACGATATGCGACTAAGCGCACATTCCACCGACTCAAGATGTGATAGCTGAGTCCCCGCCATTTAATAGTTGATTCCCAGAGAGAGGAAATCATCGCTATTCCATAAAACCACTGTGTGAAAGGGATGATGATCAACATTTTCCCGATTAAGCTAGGGGTTAGTTGAGCCAGAGTACTTACCTGTCCTTGATTACGGATGACTTGCTGGATGCTCAATTCCATCGCTAACATCAGCAAAAGTAACCCAACTGTGTAGGTAAAATAACAGGTAAATAAAAGACCTGCTGGATAGAAGTCCCCTGCTAACAAAGATTCTAGAATTAACCCCATGACTAAAGTAGGAAATAAGATACTGGAAATAGCTTCGCTGACTAAGGCTAACCAACGTGGGTGATAAAGTCTAGCACAGGTCATAAAACGTTGTAAAGACCCAAAAAAACTGGCTAAATCGCATTCTTCCCGATTGACCATGATTAATGAAGGGACAAATTTGATTTTTAAGCGCTGTTTTTTCAGGAGATTGGGTATGGGTAAGTCGTCGCTGAAAGCTTCTCCCCATTTATTCAACAGTTCTGTTTGGTGAAGTACTTCTGTTTTGATCGCTAAGGTTCCACCCCAAGGAACCCCAAATAAAAACATCTGTACTATGGTAGAGACATTTCCCGCATACCTGACTAAAGAACCCCAATATTTTCCTGTAGGTGAATACCAACGATTTCCAGTTGTAGCTCCCACTTTGGGGTCAGATAAAGGCGTAACTAACTCTCGCAGCCAATTGGGATGGGTGATGGTGTCAGCATCTACGAGGGCGACTACTGTGTAAGAGTTGTCTAAGTCTGAAATCGCTTGGACTAACGCACTGCATTTTAAGCTACAGTTATGACGTATACTTTTGAGGGTGCTAAGTTGGACGTTGGTGGCTCCAGTTTCGGCGATCGCTTCTGTGGTAATTCTCCAAGCTGGATCTTCCTGACTATCAAAAATCAATTTGAGATCGTAATTGGGGAAATTTTGGTTCATCAGCGATCGCAGACAGTGAGGTAAAAACGGGTCGGCTCCTCTCAGACAAAGGATTACCGCCGTTTTAGGGAGGAGGTCATCTGTTAACAAGGTTTCATCGTGTCTTTTGAGGTACCACAGAAACACGAGTGTAAAACAAGCCTGTAGACCTAACCAACTCAGCAAAGACTTAGATAGAAATATCATTAAATCTTGCATGAAACCTGATGATGAATAAACTGGAATTTAGCGGTCGAGAGAATATTTCATCGCTATCTTGATCGTTTTGTTGTTCATCAGCGGAAAACTAGCGTCACTAAATTTGGGAATACCAGTTACCATAGAAACCTTAGGATTGCGAGAGAGTCCAAAACCATCTTGGGGAATCCCCAAAAAATCTTGATGTAGTTGGCGATCGCCCGTTTGGTCATCCAAGACAACAACAGCATAATTTCCCGGTTTTAAGTCAGAAAATACAGTTGTCTGGGAACTTCCGGCGATCTTGGTACATTTACTCTCAATTCCACCGTTACTATCTAGAGGAAATCCTTGGGGATCAGCATAGATGCGCAAGCAAATATCACCTGTTTTGTGAGTAATCCCATTGACTACTACGGTCAGTGTTTTTGTGTCTAGCGCTTGAGTTATGGAAGTTAAACTCGTAACCAGACAAGTTGCTAAAAATAAATAACGACAGAAAGTTGTTTTGCGCATAAATTGAGCCTTTATTTGAGTAATGTTTGGATATCAGTTTTTTGTAGCCATTCCTGTGTCAGTCGCATTCCTTCCGCTAAATTAACCTTTGGTTGATAATTTAGTTTATGTATCGCATGAGCAATAGAATACGCATAAGGGCGACTCATGAAATCAACAGATTCGGGGAAAATATCTGGTTTTTTGCGGAATAATTTTTGTCCCTGTAAACGCATCCGCAAAAATAACTTCATTTCCTCTTTCGGGAGAGATTTGGGCGCTGGTAATTCCGCAATTTTGGCTACTTGTGTAAAGTATTCCTTCCAAGTAGTGGCTTGACCATCCGTAATATTAAAAATCTCGCCATAAGTTTTTTGCTCAATTGCTAAAAAGATCGCATCTACCAAGTTATCTACATAAACATGGTTCATTATTCCTGTACCATCATTCGCATAAGCAAATAAATTTTGACGCATCATTTGTACTGGTCGGACTATCCAAGGAATACTAGCTGGACCATAAACGTCCCCAGCTCGGATAACTACCACACCAAAGTCTGGTGGGGAATTTAATTTCATGACTTCGGTTTCAGCTTCCTGCTTAGTTTGACAATAAGGATTAGTTTCGCTTTGAGGTAGTTCAGATTCTGTGACGTTATTGGTATAGTTAAACCCATAAACTAGCACACTAGAAAGATGGACAAAAGTTTTCACCTGAGCTGATTTAGCTGATTTAGCTAGGTTGAGAGTTCCATTCACATTAATTTCCCGAAACTGTTTGATGTCACCCGATTCTTCAGCTAGTTGAGCAGTGTGTAAGACAATATCAACTCCCTGACAGGCTGTTTGAGCAATTTTTGCATCTGTAATTTGACCGACAAAAATATCAACACCGAGATTTTTAGCTTTTTGATCTTGTGGCTGAGAACTTTGTAGTCCCCTGACTCGCATTCCTTGAGAAACAGCCAATTCAGCTGCACGCCAGCCAATAAATTCGTCGGTTCCAGTGATCAGAATGGTTTGATTTTTGAGACTCATAAAAAAACTTCCTTGACAAATTTATACTTTCTCTGAATTTCTCTGGCTTTTGGCGCACCCCATATTGATCTCTAGGAGGAAATATATAACCTCAAGACAGAAGTAATATCTACTTTTAGGCATAAATTGGGGACAAAATTCTAGAAAATTTCGGCTGGGTCGGCGGAACGTAGTTTATTGATTGCTAATGCTCCAGATGAGACACAAATTAAGACCGTAGAGGTGAGAACTAACAGAGCATTATTGGTATTCATGATGATCGGTAATTTTGTGGATTGCATAGCGTAATCGTAGATGAGGAAAGATGTTAAAAATCCTGGGATATAACCAGCGATCGCCAAGATCACCGCCTGTTGAAAAACCACATTCAACAGATAGAAATTACCATAACCAATGGCTTTTAAAGTGGCGTAAGCAATGAACTGGGTAGCAATATTGCTGTAAAGTATTTGATAAACAATGACTATACCCACAATAGAAGCCATAGTCAGCATAAGATTGAGGATAAAACCAATCGGTGTTCTCTCAGCCCAATATTTTTTCTCGATATCAATGAATTGTTGTCGAGTAAATATTTCTACATCGTGTGGTAAATTAGCTTGCAAATTGGCTAAAATCGGTTTGGGATTAACACCAGGTTTCAAACTGATGATTCCTATATCTATATTTTCTGATTGACGAGTTCCCGAACTAATTCTCAAGAAAGTAGAGTCACTCACAATCAAATTCCCGTCTACACCAAAGGATGGACCTAAGCTAAATAAACCGCCAACTCTCACTCTATAACCTTTTGGAGCGTCAAAGCCAGAGATTTCAAGTGGTTCTTGGGTGTTTCCTTGGGAGAAATTTTGGGCGATCGGACCAAACTCCAAACGGGAGTCTCTATCAAACAATATCACATCTGGAATTTTTAGTTTATCCAAATTTTGCTCAACCTCAGGGATATTCATGACTGGTTTTCCTGGGTCAAATCCAATGACATATATAGAATACTTCTCACCAGTCACAGGATTCTTTAATTTAGCAAATTGCAAATACATTGGTGCTACTGACTCTACACCATCAAAACCTAAAGTCTGATATAAGCTAGTGCGAGGAAAACTTTGAGTTGAGGTCAAAGATTTATACTGACTACTGACTAAGAATAAATCCCCTTTAAGTTTCTGATGTACTGCTGTAGCGCTAGAGTAAAGCGCATCTTGGAAACCAAGTTGGATAAACATCAATAGCACAATAAAAGCAATCCCGGCTACAGCTACAATAAATCGAAATTTCTGTTGGATTAGCTGTAGCCATGCTAGAGGTATTTTAATATGCATTTTATTTTTTTTGCTATAGATTGCAAAGAGAAATTTGGGACAGATTAAATCTGAATAGCTACATCTACCTGTAAGTTAGTTAAACGAGATACTTTCTCACTATCAGCAGGACTATCAATCATGATTTTTACTTCAACTATTTTCTGGTCTGTATCTGCATCAGGATTAGTACTAAAAATACTTTGTTTGCTAATTTGCCAACCTACTTCCCGTACAGTTCCCTGAATTTTTCCTGGAAAACTTCCACTAGTAATAAACGCTTTTTGTCCCAGATGGACTTTTTGAATATCTGTTTGATAGACTTCTGCGATTACCATCATTTGAGATGTCTCACCAATTTCTGCGAAGCCTGATGTCGCAATTATTTCGCCACTTTTGGTATTGATTTTTAAAATTCTACCATTGATCGGGGATATAATATAGCTTAAATCAAAATTTGCTTTTGCTTGTTTAATACCAGTTTCAGCACTTTTGACTTGAGCTATGGCTAACTCCACGTCTTCAGGACGCACTTCTTTAATACTATTAAGTTTAGATTTCGACTCTTTGATCTGGTTGCTTAAAGTATCTTGAGTTTGTTTAAGAGTCGCTTTCGCTTCCGCTAATTGTTGTTGTGTTGTTTTGAGTTGTAGAGTTTTACTGTCTGCGACAGAAGCTGAAACTGCGCCTTCTTTGAGTAACTGTTGATAGCGTTTGTTTTCAGTATCAGCATTCTCGACAGCAGCTTGAATGCGTTTGATAGTTGCTTCTTGGGTAATCACCGTTCCGGTTAATTGGGACTTTAAACCAGTAAAGTTAGCTTTTTGAGCATTGATATCTCCCCATTTAGCTCCAGCTTTTACTTGCGCTAATTGAGTTTTAGCAATTAAAAGTTTATCGAAAGCTTGTTGTAAAGCAGTTTTAGTCACTTGATAGTTTTCTAGATAAGCTAGTATTTGTCCAGCTTTAACTTCATCTCCTTCTTTGATAAAGAGTTTTTCTACTCGCACACCATTGATGGAATTAGGCGCAGATAAATAAGTAATTTTACCTGCGGGTTGAATTTTTCCTAAAGCAGTTACAGCCAATTTGACAGGAGCAATTTTTGCTGATTTTATGGGAATAGATACATTTTCAGATTCTTCTTTTGAACGATGGAATTTAGGTAAAGACACTAACGCAATAGCTAAAGTAGCTAAAGTAATTGATGCTGCAAAAATCATTCGCCATTTTTGAGGAGCATTTTTAAATAACCGGCTTTCTTTATGCACTGTCATGTTTTCATTCCTATTATTAATGTCAACTATGATCCTCTTATCTGATGGTAAAAGCCTATAGTAGAATTAAGCATACATCCATATTTCCTATAATTAATCATCTGTTGTTATCGGAGTTGTGTAGTACAAGACATTCTGATCAATTTAATGAAGATTGTGTCAAGAAAAGGAAACAGGGAACAGGGAATAGGGAACAGGGGGTAAAGTCTTTTTGACTTATTTGATGGAACCATTATATTTGGGAAATTAGCCAAAATTAGCTATTTATATTTTTGACCATTTATGCTAGCCTTTTGATTAATTCATCCCATAGCTAAATTTTAATGATATCCTTTAAGCATTTTTTGCCAAAAACGAACCTGAGATTCAATCTAGTATTTTTCTGTAGCAATTTTAGCAGCTTTCACAATTTGGATATTCTAAAATAAGTTATCCTACACACTAAATTAGCATATGTTACTGTAGGATACAATCACCCAAAATCACCAAATAATTTGCTAGTCAAAAATATAGTTTCAGGGTTACAAACTATCATTAATGTTCTCTTAATAGCAGATAGGATCACTAAATGTTAGTCAGAATTAGGAAATAAAGAATTAGATTGTAGCTACGCGATTCTCAGTAGTCAAGATTAATCTATGTCATATGTCTGTTTATTCAATTGATGCTGCGATATCAGAGCTTTCAGACCAGATAGATCGCTGTGAACAAGCTTTGATTAAGTTTATAGAGGAAAAGAAAATGAAGTCACAAGCCACATTGTCCAACCAAAAAATTAATAGACAATTACAGCAAAATCCCATAGCGATTGTTGGTATGGCTTCGCTGTTTCCCCAAGCAAGGACATTACAACAATATTGGGGAAATATTATCAACAAGGTTGATTGTATTACCGATGTTCCTGAAACTCATTGGAGCATCAAAGATTACTATGACCCTAATCCCAGAACACCGGAAGATAAAACTTACTGTAAAAGAGGTGGTTTTATTCCTGAAGTGGATTTTAATCCGATGGAATTTGGTATTCCTCCCAGTATTCTAGAAGTTACTGACGTATCACAGCTATTGAGCTTAGTTGTAGCGAAGGAAGCAATGGAAGACGCTGGTTATGGTGAATCCCGGAATTTCAATCGCGAGAAAGTGGGAGTTATTCTGGGTGTCGCAATGGCGAAGCAGTTAGCTACGCCATTATCTGCTAGACTAGAGTATCCGGTTTGGGAAAAAGTCCTCAAAAGCAGTGGTTTATCTGATGACGATACTCAGAAAATCATTGAAAAAATCAAGAGTGCTTATATTAATTGGGATGAAAACGCCTTTCCGGGAATGTTGGCGAATGTGGTAGCGGGAAGAATCGCTAATCGACTCAATTTTGGCGGGACTAACTGTGTAGTTGATGCTGCTTGTGCTAGTTCCTTTGGCGCTTTGAAAATGGCGATTAGTGAACTTGTGGAATATCGTAGTGATATAATGCTGACTGGTGGTGTAGATACAGATAACACGATCATGGCTTATGTTTCCTTCAGCAAAACACCTGCAGTTTCACCAAGTGAAAATGTCAAACCTTTTGATGCGAAATCTGATGGTATGATGTTAGGTGAAGGGATTGGGATGATTGTTCTCAAGCGTTTGGAAGACGCGGAAGCTGACCAGGACAAAATCTACGCAGTGATTAAGGGAATTGGAACTTCCAGCGATGGACGCTATAAGAGTATTTATGCTCCGCGCAAAGAGGGACAAGTAAAAGCTTTAGAAAGAGCTTATGATGATGCGGGATTTTCTCCCGCGACTGTGGGATTAATGGAAGCTCATGGTACGGGAACAATGGCTGGAGATCCAACAGAGTTTGGATCTTTACGAGATTTCTTCGCTCAACATGATTCCCAATTACAGCACATTGCTTTGGGTAGCGTAAAATCGCAAATCGGACATACTAAAGCAGCAGCAGGAGCAGCTAGTCTGATTAAAACCGCTTTGGCTCTACATCATAAGGTGCTACCACCCACAATTAACATTACTGAACCAAATCCCAAATTAAATATTGAAAATTCGGCATTTTATCTCAACACAGAAACTCGACCTTGGGTAAAAGCGGAAGGAGAATCACCAAGACGGGCTGGTGTTAGTTCCTTTGGTTTTGGCGGAACTAATTACCATGTGGTTTTAGAGGAATACGCAGCAGAACAAGAAAAATCTTATCGTCTCCATTCTACACCAAGCGAATTGTTATTCTTTGCCAATTCGCCATCTGAGTTGTTGACTCAGTTGACGGAAACTTTGAATAAATTACAAGCTGATGGTGGAGCAAGACATTATGCGCAGTTAATCATAGATGCTCAATCCTTGGTTATCCCAGAATTTGCGGCGCGGTTAGGTTTTGTCGCAGATAATCTGGTGGAAGCATGTAAATTGCTGCAAATTAGTCTTGATTTACTCAAATCTAAACCGTCAGTTACTTCTTGGGAACTTCCTCAAGGTGTTTATTACCGTGCTACGGGAATCAACTTGGACCAAAAGGTTGTGGCGCTATTCCCCGGTCAAGGTTCTCAATATCTGGAGATGGGTCGGGAAGTAACGATGAATTTCCCGGTCATCGGTGATCTGTATGGACGGATGGATCGTTTATTTATTCAAGATAATTTACAACCAGTTTCCCAAGTAGTTTTCCCCCGTCCTGTTTTTGATGATGAAGAAAAAACTGCTCAAACTGCTGCTTTACAAAGGACAGAATATGCTCAACCTGCTATAGGTGTATTTAGTGCGGGACTATATGCGATTTTGCAACAGGCTGGATTTAAGCCAGATTTCGCTGCTGGTCACAGTTTTGGCGAGTTGACAGCTTTGTGGGTAGCTGGTGTTTTCAGCGATGACGATTACTTGTTTCTGGTGAAGTCCAGAGGTCAAGCAATGGCTGCGCCTAAAGATCCCGACCATGATGCTGGTGCGATGTTGGCTGTGAGGGAAGATGAGAATAAAATTGAATTAGTTTTGAGGCGTTTCCCCCAAATCAAAATTGCTAACTTTAATTCTCCTACCCAATCTGTTCTGGCTGGTCCTACGGCTGAGATTGATCGGATTAAGCAAACGTTCCAAGAATTGGGTTATAAGACAACTCTTTTACCTGTATCTGCTGCTTTCCACACACCGCTGATTGCTTTCGCTCAAAAATCATTTGCGATCGCCACTAAATCCATCACTTTACAACCCCCCAAAATTCCAGTTTTCAGCAACGTCACGGCTATTCACTATCCTCAAGATCCGCAGGGGATCCAGAAAATTCTGGAAAGTCATATCGCCAATTCTGTGCTATTCAAGCAAGAAATTGAAAATATCTACGCATCCGGCGGTTATTGCTTCGTGGAATTTGGGCCAAAACGCATTCTCAGCAACTTGGTCAACGAAATTTTAGGCGATCGCCCCCACATTTGTCTAGCACTCAACCCCAGTCCCCAAAAGAATAGCGATCGCTCCTTACGGGAAGCAGTCGTCCAATTGCGTGTAATTGGAATGAATCTCACCAATATCGACCCTTACAAACTTCCCGTAACCTTACCCCCATCCGATGGGAAAAAAGCTCTGTCTGTGAAACTAAATGGGATAAACTACGTTTCCGAAAAAACCAGAAACGCCTTTACCGAAGCTTTAGAAAACGGACATCAAGTAGAGCTAACACCTCCCATCCATCTGAACAACGGACATAACGGACATCAAAAAATAACTGTGATCGAACCCCAACCAGAATCCCTTGTACAGCATCCTGGAGAAAAGATGCAAACTACACCAGATCAACCCATTAATTACCACCAAGCCCTGACAAGTCTAGAACATCTCCTGAAGCAGTTCCAGCAAAATCAAAGTGAAAATTTACAAGTTCACGCAACTTACCTAAATCACCAAATAGAGTACGCGAGAACATTTTTCCAACTAATGCAACAGCAAAATGCTTTATTTACCCAAAGTCAATCTGTCGCTGAAGCTGGAAAAATCAAAGCAGTCGTCATGGAAAGTTTGGAGCGGAGCATGTTACAGTTTCATGCTCAACAAGGTGAAACCCTCCGCATCCACCAACAGTATATGGGGGAACAGATTGAGTACACCAAGAGTTTTTTCCGACTGATTGAGCAAGAGTACTCCCAACTGATTTCAGGTAAAATTAGCTCTCCTCAGGTAACACCAACTCCCCAAATAGACGATTTACCCATTAGGGAATTACAGGATTTCATTCCAGTCACAGCATCAACTTTACTAGAACCAACACCTGTCAAACCAGAACCAATAATCAATATTAGCTCATCTGTTCCAGAAGTAATTACTCCTATTACTCCTATTACTCCAGTCGAACCTCAAATTGTGGAACCAGTTGTGGAGCCAATAGCTGAGATTCAGACTGACATGGATATTAATCAAATCAGTCAAAACCTGTTATCCATTACCAGCGAGAAAACTGGTTATCCCATCGAAATGCTGGAATTAGATATGGATATGGAAGCAGATCTGGGAATCGATTCCATCAAACGGGTAGAAATTCTAGGAGCATTACAAGATTTATATCCCAACTTACCCAAACCCAACTTGGAGGAAATTTCTGAGAAACGCACTATTGGTCAAGTTGTGGATTATCTTCAATCCCAAGTTTCCACCAAACCATCAGTCAGAATTCCTAATCCTCAAGTTTCACAAGTAATTCCAGTAATTCCAGAAGTTCCACCAACTCCCCCAGCTTCTAGCGAACCCATCACCCCACCATCCATTCCTACCAATACAGAATACGCTGATTTAGCTCAAACCCTCTTAAATATCACCAGCGAGAAAACTGGTTATCCGGTAGAAATGCTAGAATTAGATATGGACATGGAAGCGGATTTAGGGATTGATTCGATTAAACGAGTCGAAATTTTGGGAGCAATGCAAGACTCATACCCCAATCTACCCAAACCGAATGTGGAAGAATTAGGCGATTTGCGCACGATTGGTCAAATAGTTAATTATCTCCAGCAGCTGGTAGGAGGTGAAAAAAAAAAGTCCCAGTTTAGCTCCCCAACCAGTACAACGTCTGTAGAACCAGAGGTAAAGCAGTGGTTTTCCTATCCACAAATAGTGGAAACCCATCTTTCTCGACTTCCGGTTAAACTGAAAACTCTCCCACGACCAGATTTTTGGGAAACCAAATTACCAGAGGGACACATTGGCTTAATCACTGATGATGGTTCCCTCACTACCACTAAATTAGCTCATGCTCTCATCGCTCAAGGTTGGAAAGTTGTAGTTCTGAGTTTTCCCCAATCAATAGTTCCCGAACAACTACCTTTACCTGTTGGCGTTATTCGTGTCACTCTCTCCAACTTAACCGAACCACATCTCCAACTGTTATTACAGAGTATTATTACTCAATATGGACCAATTGGTGCTTTCATTCATCTCCATCCTAAATTTACTCCTGAGCCAAAAGGTGGTATTCCTTATTTAGAAACGGAAAAGGCGATTGTTAAACAAGTCTTTTTAATGGCGAAATATCTGAAAGCGTCTTTAACCGCATCTGCTAATCTAGAAGGACGGACTATTTTCTGTACGGTCGCACATTTGGATGGTGCTTTTGGTCTAGGACATACAGAAAACTTTGGGGTAATTGGTGCTGGTTTATTTGGATTGACTAAAAGCTTAAGATGGGAATGGTCAAAGGTATTTTTCCGCGCTATTGACCTGAATCCTCAGTTAGACCCCCATCAATCAGCAGAATATATCGTCGCTGAGTTATATGACTCTAATAGAGCGATCGCTGAGGTTGGTTATGGCTCTCAAGGACGGGTGACACTCGTTGCTTAGATTCGTAGTTGCACTTTAGTGCTCAGGAAAAATTAAGATTGTGCTGAAGCGCAACTACGGATTTTGATTTTCTTTGTATTGACTTTGTTTCTCTGCGAGGATTTATGACAGTAATAGACCAAATTAATCCCTCATCTGTTTTCGTGGTCAGTGGTGGAGCTAAAGGAATTACGGCTGAATGTACGATTAAATTAGCGCAACAGCTACCAATTAAGTTTATTCTGTTAGGACGTTCTGAATTATTAGCGACTGAACCGGAATTTGCTCAAGATTGTTGGGAAGAACCTGCGCTAAAAAAGCGCATTATGCAAAATTTGCTCTCTCAGGGTGAAAAACCAACTCCCATTATTGTCCAGAAGATATTTAATCAAATTCAATCTAGTCGAGAAATTAAAAAAAATCTCGCAGCAATTACAGCAACAGGGGCGATCGTAGAGTATGTGAGTGTGGATGTAACTGACACAGTAGCACTTTCTGAAAAACTCAGTGCGATCGCTCGTAGATTAGGCGCGATTACCGGAATCATTCATGGCGCGGGGAATCTAGCTGATAAATTAATTGAGAAAAAAACTGAACAGGATTTTGAGAAAGTCTACACTGCGAAAGTTAAAGGTTTAGAAAATTTACTTTCTTGTATTCATCCTGCTGATTTACAGCATATAGTCCTATTTTCTTCCGTGAGTGGGTTTTATGGAAATATCGGTCAGAGCGATTATGCGATCGCCAACGAAATCCTGAACAAATCAGCCCATCTGATGAAACAATACTATCCCCAAGCCCATATAGTAGCGATCGGTTGGGGAGGTTGGGATAGCGGAATGGTCACACCAGAACTCAAAAAAGCTTTTGCGGAAAGAGGAATCGAGACCATCCCCATAGATGTAGGAACACAAATGCTAGTCAACGAACTACATCCTATATATAAAGATGACACCCAAGTAATCATTGGACAACCAATGACATTACCTGCTCCACCTGTAGACACCCAACTTAAAACCTATCGGATACATCGGCGCATCGTATTATCAGAAAATCCCTTTTTACTCGATCATGTAATTTCCGGTTCACCAGTTTTACCCGCAACTTGTGCTAAATCATGGATGGTTCATGCTTGTGAGGAAGTTTATCCAGGATATCGATATTTCAGTTGTCGAGATTTTCGCGTACTCAAAGGAATTACCTTTAATGGAAATCCCGCAAATGAGTATATTCTAGAATTGCAAGAAATGGAGAAAAGTAGTGGCGAATTTATTGAGTTTCAAACCACAATTCTCAGCAAGACACCGGAAGGAAAAACCCATTATCATTTCCGCGCCACTATTAAAATAGTGCTGAATCTACCAGCAGCACCTTTCTATGAAGCTATAGACTTAACAGAAGATAACATCATTACCACCAGAGGTAAAAACTTTTATCAACAAGATGAACTCTCCCTATTTCATGGACCATCTTTCCAAGAAATCGTCAGAGTGATCAATATTAAACCAGAGAAAATTACCGCAGAGTGCTGTTGGGACAAAATTCCTGACCAACAACAAGGACAATTTCCGGTAAAATGGCATAATCCTTATGCTATTGACTTGAGTACTCAAACTTTGTGGGTCTGGTTAACTCATTTTCATCAAGAAATTTGTCTACCAGGACAATTAACCAACTGTTCGCAATTCTTAGCTACTCCCTGTAACACACCATTTTATGTTTCCTGTGAAATCAAAGGTAAAACAGATACTGGAGTTACAGCTGATTTCATCCTCCATGACCAAAAGGGAAAAGTATATTCACTCCTCCTTGGAGCCAAAGCAGTAGTTTGTCCACAACAACTATTCAAACGTAACTAATTTGTCCGTAGTTGCGCTAAAGCGCAATATCCTTTGGGGAACAGCGTAAATCCTAAATAACCCCAACTAGGATCTCAAAAGTGGAAAAAATCGCAATCATTGGTTTATCCTGCTTATTTCCAGATGCGCATAATCCTGAAAAATTTTGGCAAAATCTCACCAATGAAAGAGAAGCAACCGCACCAATTTCTGTAGCAGAATTAGGGATAGACCCCGAAATATTCTATGATGCGCAGAAAGGAAAACCAGAAAAATTCTACTTCCTCAAAGGCGGGTTCATTCGCGACTTTGAATTTGATGCGAGTGAGTATAACTTACCCACAGCCTTAGTTCAAAGTCTAGATGATAGCTTTAAATGGACACTTTATGCAGCTAAACAGGCAATAATTCATAGTGGTTATTGGGGAAATCCCTCTGCTTTAGCCAAATGTGGTTTAATTTTAGGTACTCTAGCCTTACCTACCAAATCTTCCAATCAACTGTTTGCGCCCATTTATCAGCAAACCATCGAAACCGCTATTGGAGAACTTTTACAAAATCAAGATTTTCGGTTAGCGGGTGGAGTAACTTCCCCCAAGGTGTCTCCTTATAATGCGATGGTTACTGGCTTACCTTCAGCAATTATCTCTCAAGCGTTTTCTTTGTCTGGAATTCATTCTTGTATCGACGCTGCTTGTTCCTCATCTTTCTATGCGATTAAGTTAGCTTCCCATTATTTGTGGTCTGGTAAAGCTGACTTGATGTTAGCTGGTGCGATTAGCTGTGCTGACCCCCTATTTTTGAGAATGTTGTTTTCGGGAATTCAAGGTTATCCCGAAAATGGAATCAGTCGTCCTTTAGATAAAACATCGCGGGGGTTAATTACTTCTGAAGGGATTGGACTGGTGATGTTGAAGCGTTACAGTGATGCGGTGAGAGATGGCGATCGCATTCTCGCATCTATTTGTGGTAACGGACTCTCTAATGATGGAAAAGGTAAACATTTCCTCAGTCCCAGTGCTCCCGGACAGGTTCGCGCTTACGAAAGAGCTTACACAGAAGCCAATTTAAACCCACAAGTAATTGATTATCTAGAATGTCATGGGACTGGTACTCTACTAGGAGACACCACCGAATATAATTCCGTCGAAAGTTATTTTAGCCAATATCGAGCAAAACCTTGGTTGGGTTCTGTCAAATCCAATGTTGGTCATTTACTTGTTGCATCTGGGATGGTGGGAATTACGAAAGTAATTTATAGTATGTCCCACGGGATGATTCCAGCCACAATTGGTGTGACTCAACCTGTAGGAGTGGACGATCAAGTTATTTCTCCCGCAAAAATCGTCACTCACTCTACACCATGGACAAAATCGGGGGTGAAATACGCAGGATTAAGCGCTTTTGGTTTTGGTGGAACAAATTCTCATCTGATTTTAGAGCAGGGGAAGTAAGCAAATGAGCCAGACACAAGATAACGCAGTTAAAGTAGCTATTGTCGGAATGGATGCTTTTTTTGGTGGATGTAACGGTTTGGATGCTTTTGAAAATAGCGTTTACGACAATAAACAGCATTTTATTCCCCTACCGGAAAATAGATGGTATGGTATCGACAAGCAAACGGAGCTTTTACAAGAGTACGGTTTAACTACGGGAAAAGCGCCGGAAGGAGCATATATTCAAGATTTTGAGATTGATGCTCTAGCTTATAAAGTTCCACCAAATGAAATTGACAAACTTAATCCCCAGCAATTATTAATGCTGAAAGTGGCTGACCGAGCTTTAAAAGATGCTAAAGTAGCGCCAAATGGTAATGTCGCAGTGATTATTGCTGCGGATACAGAATTATCCGTTCATCAACTCCCACAACGCTGGAACTTATCTTGGCAAATTAAAGACGGTTTAAATACAGCAGAAATCACTTTACCGCCAGAATTGATTTCCCAATTAGAGACAATTGGGAAAAATAGCGTTCACCAACAAGTGGATACGGGAGAATTTCTGAGTTACGTCGCCAACATTATGGCGAGTCGCATTTCTTCTTTATGGAATTTCTCTGGACCTGCTTTCGCTCTCGGTGGTGTGGAAACTGCTACTTTCAAAGCTTTGGAATTAGCAGAGATGTTACTTGTAACTGGAGAAGTTGATGCGGTAGTTGTTGGTGCTGTTGATTTATCCGGTGGTCTAGAAAGTGTTTTGTTACATGCTCAGTTAGCGGAAATTAATCGTGGTGTCCATACCTTGAGTTTTGACCAAAAAGCCAATGGTTGGCTGGTGGGTGAAGGAGCAGGTGCGGTTGTGTTAAAGCGATATGACACCGCATTACAAGATGGCGATCGCATCTATTCGATAATTGATGGGATTTCCCTTGGTCAATCTCCCTCTTTTGCGATCGACAGCCATACAATCGCTCAAGTTTCTCAAAAAACCCGCCAAATTGCAGGAGTCTCAAATTCCGACATTCAATATTTGGAAGTTTGTGGAAGTGGAATTCCCGATCAAGATGAAGCTGAGATTAACGGAATACTCCAAGCTTATCCTCCAGGAAGCGATCGCTTATATTGCGCCATTGGTAGCGTTAAAGCAAATATTGGTCATACTTATGTCGCTTCTGGAATGGCGAGTTTGATTAAAACGGCTCTTTGTCTTTACCATAAATATATCCCTGGTGTTCCTAATTGGTCGGGAGTCAAGACACCCCAAGTCTGGTCAGATAGTCCTTTTTATGTTTCTAATGAGTCCCGACCTTGGTTTTCTCCCAAAAATGGCAAACAGAGAATGTTGGCTATTAATAGTATTGGTTGTGATGGAAGTTTTGCTCATGTGATTTTATCTGAGCTCGTCCATCAACCAACAGCGCGACTAGAGGTAAATCATCGTTATTTACAGGAAAGACCTTTTTATCTGTTTCCGATCACTGGGGATAATACTACAGAAATTTTATCAAATCTGGAAAGTCTCCAACAGGCGATCACCAATGTTGACTCCTTAACTGGTTCCCTCAAACAGATCGCCACTCAAACCTGCTTAAAATTTCAACAACACTCCACATCTAAATACGCTGCTGCTATTTGCGGACGGAATCAACAGGAATTACTCAAAGAAATTGAGTCTACCAAAAAAGGTGTGACTATCGCTCAAACAAGTGGGAAAGATTGGGTAACTCCTATGGGAAGTTACTTTACTCCTCAACCATTGGGTCAAGATGGCGCGATCGCTTACATTTATCCAGCAGCAGTTAATTCTTATGTGGGAATAGGCCGTACATTATTCCGCTTATTCCCGAAAGCATTTGATGATGTAATTATCAGAAGTCTCTATCAACGCGCTGCTGATGTGGAATTATTAGTTTTTCCCCGTAGCTTGAGTAAATTGACTGTACGAGAATTGGAGGGTTTAGAAAAGAAATTACTCCATGACTCCCTCGCCATGTTTGAAGCGGAAGTCTTGTTTACCAGATTAATCACAACGATCATCAACCATGATTTCCAAGTTAAACCCAAATATGTTTTTGGTTATAGCTTGGGTGAAACTAGTATGATGGTAGCTCAAGGGGTTTGGAGTAATTTCTATCAAGTTAGTAACACCTTCAACTCATCTGCTTTGTTCGGCGATCGCCTATCAGGACCGAAAAATGCTGTCCGGGAATATTGGGGAATAAAAGAAACCGCAGCAATTCCCGATGACCAGTTATGGAGTAACTACGTACTCATGGCTAGTCCTGAACAAGTCAGAAAATGCTTAATTGGCGAAAACCATGTTTATCTCACCCAAATTAACACACCAGAAGAAGTCTTAATTGCGGGAGAGCCATCTGTTTGCGAACGAGTGATCAAGAAATTAGGCTGTAATGCTTTCCCAGCACCTTTCGATCACGTCATCCATTGTCCACCAATGCAATCAGAGTACCAAGAACTGGCTAAACTCTACACTATCCCATCACGGACAATTCCTCAGATTACTTTCTATTCCTCATCAGAATATCAACCAATTCCGATCAACTCCCAAGCCATAGCGCATCACATTGGCAAAGGATTATCTCAAGAATTGGATTTTCCCCGTTTAGTCAATCGAGTTTATGATGATGGAGCCAGGATTTTCATTGAAGCTGGTCCCGGTGGTGTTTGCTCTAGATGGATAGATAAGACTCTCGGTAATCAACCACATTTGACAGTCTCCCTCAACCGTCGTGGAATTGATGACCACACTTCCCTAGTTAGAGCTTTAGCCAAATTGCTCAGTCATCGAGTCAAATTAGATTTATCCCCACTTTACGATCTATCTTCTCCAACGTCAACTCCTACAAAGAGTCATTCAGCGACTTTGAAGAAAATTCAATTGGGTGGTCGTTCCATGACTGCTGGGATTTTGACTGAAGAAAATCAAAAGCTGTTTAAAAGTAGTATGGCGCAAAAACAGCAGCAAGTCACTCCTAATTACGGAAAGCGGAAAATCATTAACTCCCTCAACCCATCCGACAAAATTACTTTGAGGGAAGTTTCGATTCAACCCATGATTAATATCATGGATAACCGTTTGAATTTACAGGAGGAATTAAAATCCTCTGAGTTAACTAATATTTCTAGTTCCACTGATCAAACAATTTTTACTCAGCCTGTGAATCCTCTAGAATCTAGTAACATATCTAGCCTAAATGACTGGAAAATTCCTCAGTATATAAAGCTGAGTGATAATAACTCTAAATTGACAAAAACACATACTGAATTTTTGCAATCTAGACAAGACTTTAGTAAACAGATGAGCGAGATTATTCAATTACAGTTGACCTGCGCTGAAAATCTGCTCAAGGAAGAAAAGTAGGTTTGTAATTCTGCTCGATTCGCAAGAAGATTGTGAATCGAGCGCAACTAGAAACGAGGTACAAGATTTTATCAGAAAACCTTACGTTAAAACAATCTTACCCCCTGTTCCCCGTTAGAAAGTTCCCTCCCCTAAAGGATAGGTATTGTGACAACTGTAGATGCGGTATTGAATAAGCAAGATAATGGATTGGAATTTCCACCTTTGTCCAATCACGAAAAGCAAATTTGGCAAGGTTCTTTAAATTGTGTGGCTTTTGAACCAGCAGCAATTAAAGAAAAGCTCTTAGTTATAGATAAACCTTGTTATGTGATTAGAATTGGGAATAAAATAGGTGTCACCCATGATGGTTATTTGGCTCATAGTGAACGGATTTTAACAGGACAAGCGGAATTGTTGATTTCAGTTCCACCAGTCAGTCTAGAACAATTTGGCGATCGCAGTTTTTTAACTAATTACGGTGTTAAATACGCCTATTACACTGGAGCTATGGCTGGTGGAATCGCCTCAGAAGAAATGGTGATCGCCTTAGGAAAAGCACAAATACTCAGTTCATTTGGAGCAGGTGGTTTAAGTCCAGATCGCTTAGAAACAGCAATTAATCGTATTCAACAAGCTTTACCTTACGGTCCCTACGCATTCAACTTAATCCACAGTCCTAACGACGCTGCGATTGAACGCCAAGCAGTAGAATTATATCTAAAATATCATGTGAGAGTAGTAGAAGCGTCGGCGTTTTTAGATTTAACCCCCAACATCGTTTATTATCGAGCTGCTGGTTTAAGTTTGAACCCGTCCCATAAAATTGAAATCGCCAATAAAGTAATTGCGAAAATTTCTCGTCGGGAAGTTGCGACCAAATTTTTACAACCAGCACCCATGAAAATCCTCCAAGAATTAGTTCAACAAGGACTAATCACGGAATTACAAGCAAAGCTGGCGCAGCAAGTACCAATGGCTGATGATATTACCGTTGAAGCTGACTCTGGTGGTCATACAGATAATCGTCCTTTGGTATGTTTACTTCCTTCCATTACTGCTTTGCGTAATGAAATTCAAGCTCAATATCACTATGCGACACCAGTAAGAGTGGGAGTAGCTGGCGGAATTGGCACGCCAGAATCAGCACTAGCCGGTTTAATCATGGGCGCAGCTTATATAGTCACTGGTTCCATCAATCAATCTTGTGTAGAATCTGGAGCTTCCCCACACACCAAAAAATTACTCGCTCAAGCTGAAATGTCCGATATGGCTATGGCTCCAGCAGCGGATATGTTTGAAATGGGAGTCAAAGTACAAGTACTCAAGCGGGGAACAATGTTTCCCATGCGATCGCAAAAACTTTATGAATTATATCGCGCCTATGATTCTATAGAAGATATACCTCCAGAAGAAAGGGGAAAATTAGAAAAGCAGGTTTTTCGCAAGAGTCTGGCTGAGATATGGGAAGGAACCGCTGCTTACTTATCCCAAAAAAATCCCGAAAAGTTGGGTAAAGCCATCAATAATCCCAAATTGAAAATGGCTGCTATTTTCCGTTGGTACTTAGGATTATCCTCTCGTTGGTCAAGTTCTGGGGAAATGGGTCGAGAGGTAGATTATCAAATTTGGTGTGGACCAGCTATGGGGAGTTTTAATGACTGGGTGCGTGGTTCTTACTTATCTGAACCAAGTAATCGCCATGTAGTTGATGTTGCTAACCAAATTATGCAGGGAACCGCATTTTTATATCGTATGCAAAATTTAAAAATGCAGGGATTGCAAATGTCTACTTTTTATAGCCAGTATCGACCAATCCCTTAGTGTGGCATTTTTTCTGATCAAATGCTGAGGCTAGGAAATTGATCCATGAATAAAATAGTTCCATCATGGGCGATAAATTTTTCTAGAACGCAGGCGACACATCTAAAAGCCCACAACTAATTGTTGTTGACAGTAAAACTGGTATTTACCATTTTAGGCAATTTCATGGCTAGAAATTGTCTTCAGGTGAAATATTTTCCTGATGTAGACTATTTCGTGACCCATTGGAGATGTATACATGATTTTAGACAAAACCCTTACTGCTGAACAGATTCAAGATTTTCTAGTCACTAATCTAGCTGAACTGCTGAAAATCAAAAAGACAGAAATTGATGTGAATGAAAATTTAGAAAATTATGGTTTGGATTCCTCTCAAGCCATGATGATCGTGAGTAAATTGGAGCAATTACTCAAATTTAAAGCCAATCCTGTACTACTTTGGCATTATCCTACCATTGCTTCCCTGGCTCAACGTTTAGCTGAAGAGGTTCCTGGAACAACTCAGGTAAAAGACGTTGAAGCTAAACCATCTAGTGCTGGAAATATCGCACCACCAGTACTGGATTTAGCCGCAGAAGCAGTACTAGACCCCACAATTCAACCACCAACTAAATCTGCTGTATTTGTCACTCAGCCCAAAAATATCTTCTTGACCGGAGGAACAGGTTATTTAGGCGCTTTTATCATCAAAGAGCTATTAGAAAAAACCCAAGCTACTGTCTATTGTTTAGTCCGAGCTGCTAATTTCGCAGAAGGTCAAACTAAATTACAAAAGAATTTCCAACAATATGCTCTTTGGGATGAAGCTGATAGTCCCCGCGTAATTCCAGTTATTGGCGATCTCTCACAGCCATATTTAGGAATCGCTCCTGAAGAATATCAAAATCTCGCAGCTAATATTGATCATATCTATCATAGTGGCGCTTCCCTGAATTACGTTTACCCCTATTCGGCGATGAAAGCAGCCAATGTCCTGGGAACTCAGGAAGTGTTGCGTTTGGCTTGTCAAACTAAGGTCAAGCCTGTACACTATGTTTCTAGCGTCGCTGTTTTTGAATCAGCTGCTTATAGAGGTAAGTTGGTCCAAGAGCAAGATGAGTTTAATGATTGGTCTGGTATTTTTCTCGGTTATTCTCAAACCAAGTGGGTCGCTGAGAAGTTGGTCAAAATTGCAGGCGATCGCGGACTTCCGATCACCATCCACAGACCCCCACTGATTGCTGGAGATAGTAAAACAGGTGTTTGTAATACTCACGATTTCATCAACTTGATGACTAAAGGTTGTCTCCAAATGGGATGTTTCCCCGATGTGGACTATATGCTCGATATGTCTCCTGTGGATTATGTCAGCAAAGCGATCGTTTATCTCTCTTTACAGGAAAAGTCCGTTGGTAAAGCTTTCCATCTCCAACATCCCCAACCCGTTTCACTCAAATCCCTAGTCGATTTGATTCGCTCATTTGGTTTTGACTTAGAAATAGTTCCCTACGAAAAATGGCAAAATGAGCTAGTTACCAAAGTCAATTCTCCAGATAATCCTCTGTACACGCTCCACCCATTCTTATTAGAGCATTGGTCTGATGAGCGTCTTACCATCCCAGATTTATATCTCGAAGCTAACAGACCAATCATCAGTTGTCAAGCAACCCAAGATGCTTTAGCAGGAAGTTCTATTGTTTGTCCGCCAATTGATTCAGAGTTATTGATGACTTACACTTCCTACTTGATCCAAACGGGTTTTTTAAGTTTGGTTTAATTTAGGCACATTCTCTCCCGCCAGAGCCGCACGGCCCCGAAGGGAGAGAATATAAATCCGACCAGTCCCTCTCTTCGTTACTAGTAAAATGAAGAGAAGCTTTGTGGGAATTACTTTTTATATTAATTCCAGATTTAATGATTCTCCTCCCTCCTAAGATAGATATTATATGGTGAGGTAGCTAACGGTGAGGAGTAGTTATCACAGAACATCAAATAATACTGTATTCATATAATTTTCTGCCCAATCAGCCCCAAATGCTTTTTCTAAGACGCGACGGGTCTTATCGTTTTGTTGTTGTTGATAGCAGTAGTTGCGTTGTCCAGCGAGAATTTGCTCCTGTTTTTCTGGCGCGACACTCACAGCAGCGATCGCACCTTGACAATGAATTTGCAAAAACTCCCCTACACGCGAGAGAAACATGGATTCCTCTGATAAAGTTGTCGGACGGATAAACAGACAAAAATCAGAGAAGATATTTCCCCATTCTGGTAATTCCCGATGTTGGTCAAAACTCAATTTCGGTAATTCAGTTAAAGCAGTATGATAATTTGGTGGTAAACTGCGATCTAAATTGACTGGGGACAAGTCGGCGATCGCTGCACTAATTTGACCTCTTCCTCCGACTAAATCACAACCAAACAGAGGAATATCAAAATCAGGACGAGGAAACATAACGCAATGCAAAATATCCAGCATATTTCCCACCCGCGCCAATTCCAAGTGCATTTTGCGAAACTGTGGCGTTTGATAACAGCGATTTTCAATGATTAACTTTTCGCCCTCTAATCTCCCCTCTACATACCCCAATTCAGCAGGTAAAGTATATGGCGATAAATCTAAGTATTGATGCCATATTTCCTCAATGCGATCGGCTAGTTGTCGAATCAGTGGGTGTTGTTGTTCTCTCAGAGAAGGATGAGTTGTAGAGGACATAATATTATTCTATGGCGCTAAGTTTAAAATTTGGCGATATCAAAATCAGATCCACCAATTTCTCTATGGATGCTGGGTCATTATATCAGGTTAAACTATCAATATAGATGTGAAATAAAACAATTTGTGATATTTTTGCGGGAGGACATGATGGAAGAATCAGTCATTTATCAGGATATTTTGCAGAAAGGTGAACTCAAGGGTGAAAAAAGAGAAGCGCTGAAATTGATTACAAGATTGCTAAATCGTCAGCTTGGTCAACTTAATTCGTTCCTGATAGAGCGCATTCAAGAATTATCTACTCAACAGTTAGAAGCTTTAGTAGATATTTTGTTTAATTTTACAACAGAGCATGATTTAATCCTTTGGTTAAATAAACAGGAAGAATTAAGAGCTTAAGGATAATTGATGACTTGTTTGGGCGCATTGCACTATCGCTACACCCAGTCAAGTCATCAAAGCGCTCTGACAGAGGATTTTTACCATCTATACCTAATTTTGTTATCTAAAATTGCATAAGATCAGCAAGTCTAGAATTATAAATAAATGTTCAGATAATACTGCTGTTGATTTTTGAGTTCAAATATCTATGGGTGTGAGTTCACGGTATTGGCAAATAGTAAAAATTGATGCAGGTTGCAAACGGTAATATGACCAGAAGCACCCTACCAAGTGCGAAGCGAATTGTTATCTGTAAAGCGGGTGGTACAGTAGTGATGATTTGCTTAATCATCACTGGCGTGGAAGCCCAAATAAGTGCTACCCACATCATAATTACGATGCCTTGGAAACTCTGATTAGTGGCTGAGGATTGTTTTTGATGATGTTCTATAGCTGGTGTGGTCATATAAAATTTCTAGTTTTATTGAATGTAAGTGTAAAGTAGATTTCAGGATCTGACCTAAAGCTGAAAGAATTTGCTCATAAGCTGACCAGCTAATATTGCGAAAAACTACGCGCTGTTCTGAAGCGGTAAATTCTGAGGAAATACTATTTGTTTTAAGTTCTGTATCAATCATATGCTCGATTTTCCTGTTGTAGATAAGCTCGGAGATCTTTACTAGCTTTTACTCCATATAATTGATAGTCTCGGAAAAATTGAGCCAGCAATTCTTTAACGTTTCTAGAAAAGGTTGGGCTATTTTCCACTTCAACATATTGATTTTTGATCAGTTGATAAATTCTCAAAATTTGCCCATTGTAACGCCAAAACTCTGGAACTCCCATTGTGGCGTATAAATTTAGTTTATTGATATCAGTATGAGTAATATCTACTTCCACAATTAAATCTGGAGGTGGATCTTGGTTTAAATCAACTTTTCTCCCAGCTACTTGGGATTGGTTTTGGATATAGTAGCAGTTATCAGGTTCGGCTCCTTTTTGTAAATCGGGACGGTTTAAAGTGGTTGACCCCATTGTTTTGATTTGTAGATCCAGTTCCTCAACTAAAATCCAAATAAATAACTCAATCAATCTCACTGCGCTTTCATGTTCTTCTAAGGGCATAGTGATTTCCAATGTACCTTCGTCATAAGTCAGTCGAGAGGAACGGCTTTCGCCTAAAGCTCTTAAAATTTGCTCATAAGCTGACCAGCTAAGATCATGAAAAACCACTCTTTGTTCTGCTGGTGTGTCAATTGAAGCAATATTACTGACAGGCGATGTTGTGTCAATCATAAGTGTAGGAAATGAGTTGATCCTGGATTCAGGAAAGAGGCGATGGTAATTTAATGTTAATTTAATGGTTGATTTTTCCTATTGATCAATTCTAGTCGATCCAAAATTCATCTGCGCAGTGGACAAAAGGGCTGGCATATGTATTAATTAATTTTAGTTGGTTTATTGTTCCAGATGGTTTCTTGAGTTTGGGATAGGATTCTAGCAATATCTACCTTGGGATAGAGGAAAAGTTCTCAGGGCTTGAATTAATATCGGGGTATATCTAGGAAATACCACTCTCTATACAAATGTATTCAGAGAGCAGAGGTTACCTATTACATATTCTCTCCCTCTGGGGCCGTGCGGCTCTGGCGGGAGAGAATTTGGCTAGTCATGATTGCTGAAATAAATTCATTTACGACTATGATAAATTATGTTTTTCAATATTTTGCAATTAGCGATCGCTCTCTCAATCAGGTAAAACAAGACCTTTGGGGCGATCGCTCAAAGTTCCGACCTAAGGAAAGGTGGAAAAATGACTTCTACTTCTAGTCAACAAACTTATGCTGAGTTATTGCTTCAGTATCAACCAAAGTCGATTAAAACAGAACAGGAATATAACAGAGCTTTAAAAGTAGTCGAGGCGATGATATCTTCTGAGTTGACAGAGGCTGAAACTGAGCTTTTTGAGTTGTTGGTTCTTCTGATTGAGAAATACGAAGAAATTCATTATCCGATGGGTAAATCTACACCTGTGGCTACTTTGTCGTCTTTAATGTATGAATTTGATATTAAGCCAACTTCTTTAGTTGGGGTTTTTGGTTCCCTTAATCTGGTGAACCAAGTGATTAATGGTCAAGGGAATATTAGTCAATCTCAAGCAGAGTTACTCGCTAAGTTTTTTAATGACCATTATTCTGGACTTTCCTTGACAGCTGTTGATTTCATTAAGTGACAAAATTGCGGATTCATCAGAATAGCATCGCTAAATTTGCATTGACGAAAACTTCGTAACACTAACAAATAATATATCTAATCCAATTCACTGTCTGCTAGTGTAGAATTTGAGCAAAGCATTAAATGATCAACTGTACAGCTACAACTTGATCGGTTAGCGGGTAATTGTAGGGGAAAGGATTAGTATGTTTTTCAATATTTTGCAATTAGCGATCGCGCTCTCTATCATCGGGTTTGGTCTAATAGTTCCTGTAGGGAAATACTTAGTTAAGATTTTCACGGACGAAACCGATACGATATTTGAGCGTGTTACCTATCGCTTATTAAAGATTGATCATAGCGAGCAAATGTCATGGCAAGAATATAGTCAAGCAATTCTGATTTCACACTCTGTCTTAACGCTTTTATTCTATTTGGCGCTGAGATTACAAACCGTTCTTCCACTCAACCCGGATCGGATTTCTCCCGCTCCCAGTCCAGACCTCTCTTTCAACATGGCTATTTCCTTTGTGACTAACACAGCTTGGCAAAGCTACGCTGGTGAAACAACACTTTCCTACTTTAATCAAATGGTATCGATCACCAGTTTGATGTTTATTGCGGGAGCAACTGTTTTGGCGGCTGGAGTAGCTGTGATTCGGGGAGTTAGTCAAAATGGATTTAACCATCTGGGTAATTTTTGGCTAGATATAACCAGAATAATTTATCGATTATTTTTGCCAGTTTGTTTAATATTATCACTAATCTATGTTTGGCAAGGAGTACCGCAAACTTTAGAACCATCGATAACCGCTACAACCCTTGAAGGTACTACTCAAACCATTGCTCGTGGTCCTGTGGCTAGTCTAGAGGCGATTAAAAACTTAGGACAAAGTGGTGGAGGCTTTTTTAACCAAAATGCTGCACATCCTTTGGAAAATCCGACTCCTTTGACAAATATGCTGGAAATATTCTCCATGTCTTTCATTGCTCCCGCTTTGATCTATACATTTGGTATCATGGTCAAGTCTCGGCGACAAGGATGGGTATTTCTTGGCGTATGCGTTGCTCTGTTTATCGGATTTTTAGCGATCATCCTCCCATCTGAACAAATTGGTAATCCTTTATTCACGAATGTGGGGGTTGACCAAGCACTCTCTTCTGGGCAAAGTGGTGGTAATTTAGAGGGTAAGGAAGTCAGGTTTGGTATTGCGCAAACGGGTCTATTTTTAACTACTACCACAGCAGCTACTACAGGTAGTGTTGATGCTATGCTCGATAGTTTAACTCCTATGGGAGGTTTCGCCCCTTTATCAGAGATGTTGCTGAATGTGATATCTGGCGGTAATGGTATTGGATTAGTTACACTGATTAAATACGCGATCGTCACAGTATTTCTGGTTGGTTTGATGGTAGGGCGGACTCCAGAGTTTTTACAAAAGAGAATTGAAACCAAAGAAGTCAAACTTGTCTCCTTGGCTCTACTAGCTCACCCATTTTTCATTCTCTTTGGTATTGCTATGGCTTTAGTCTGGCCCAAAGCATTAGATAGTTTAAATAATCCAGATGCTCACGGTTTGAGCGAAATTTTATATGCTTTTGCATCAGCAACAGCCAATAATGGTTCATCTTTTGCGGGATTAAATACTAATACGGTTTTTTATAACACCTCTTTGGCATTGATTATTTTTTATAGTCGCTTCCTGGCTCCGTTATTACCTATGTTAGCTGTGGCTGGATCTTTAGCAGTCAAACCGAGAATACCCAAAAATGTAGGTACTATGTCTACAGATACTCTATTTTTTAGCATCCTTTTTTTAGCATCCATTGTGATTATTGGCGGGCTGACTTTTTTCCCAGTTTTAGCGCTCAGTGCGATCGCCGAGCAGTTTCAGTTAAACGCACTCAAAGTTTTTTAGCTTGATCATGAAAATGATGGGGAACGAGATGATCACTCCATTCCCCGAGGGTTATCTATAGGTTTACAGTAACGTATTCACTACAGAGGAAGGTGCTACTCCGTTTTGCGAATCAGGAAGGGTAGTTGGAGAGTTCTGTGGTTGAGTTTCTTCCTGAACGCCACGGGCCCTGATTAACTGAATTGCTCGCTTAACACTTTCAGGTAGGATGACCACTAAACTTCCCGAGGGAGCTATATCTAAGGCTTTATTGATGGCGTTAGTTTCATCCAAGATGGATTCGTAGCGAAAATCCGGTTTAACTTGTTTAATTCCTTGCGCAATCAAATCATTGGCTGAACCCCTCGGTCTACCCCTGGTGTCATCATCTTCTTTAATTATGATGTAGTCAAAGAAATTGGCGGCTAATTTACCTAAATTGATAAAGTCTTCATCACGGCGATCACCCGGTCCACCGATCACGCCAATTTTTTGTCCAGAAGTCCAATTCCGCACAAATGAACCTACAGCCTCATAACTAGCAGCATTGTGCGCATAATCTACTAAAGCGTGATGCTTACCCAAATTGAACAAATTCATTCTACCTGGTGTTTGACTCACTGAAGCCCGAAAAGTTTTTAACCCCTGGCGAATTTGTTCTATACTCACATTTTGGACAAAAGCCGCCAAAGTAGCAGCTAAAGCATTAGCGATCATAAAGGGTGCTCGTCCACCCATTGTCAAGGGGATATTTTCGGCTCTTTCAATCCGATGAGTCCAATCACCTTTAGCAATGGATATATAGCCATTTTCGTAAACTGCGGCTACTCCACCTTGTTGAATGTGTCTACGCACGAGTTCCGAGTCTGGATTCATAGTGAAGTAAGCCACATTGGCTTTTGTTTTTTCCGCCATAGCAGCAACCAGGCGATCGTCAGCATTCAAGACAGCATAACCATCGAGATATACTGCTTCTGCTACCACACTCTTGAGGTGAGCCATTTGCTCAAGGGTTTCAATATCGCCTATACCCAAATGGTCAGCACTGACATTCAAAACCACGCCTACATTAGCAGCTTCAAAACCCAATCCAGACCGCAGGATACCACCTCTGGCTGTTTCTAATACAGCTATTTCTACTGTCGGATCTTGCAAGATGACATGAGCACTTTGCGGTCCTGTGTTATCTCCTGCTTCTACTAAGAAATCACCAATATAAGTGCCATCTGTAGTTGTATAGCCTACGACTTTACCCGTCTGTTGACAAAGATGTGCTATTAAGCGAGTTGTTGTTGTTTTGCCATTAGTACCTGTAATGCTGATTACAGGAATGCGGCTGGCTATATCCTGAGTAAATAGCATGTCCATCACTGCTCCCGCCACATTGCGGGGAGTACCCTTGCTGGGAGCTACATGCATTCTAAAACCAGGAGCAGCATTAACTTCCACAATCACACCGTCTATTTCTCGCAGAGGAACACTAATGTCAGTGGTAACAATGTCTAATCCAGCAATGTCTAATCCGATAATCTTGACAACACGCTGCGCCAACCAAGCATTTTCTGGGTGAATTTCATCAGTCCGATCTATCGCAATACCTCCAGTACTAAGGTTGGCGGTGGAACGGAGGTAACAAACTTTATCTTTGGGTAGAACACTGTTAAGAGTATAGCCTTGGCGATCTAACAATTGATAGCTAGTGCGATCTAGTTCAATTTTAGTCAGGACATTATCGTGACCGTCTCCGCGATTGGGGTCAAGGTTAGTTTCTTCGATTAGTTCGGCGATCGTAGACCTCCCATTACCAACAACATGAGCAGGTACGCGCTCGGCGACAGCGACAACTTTACCATTGACCACCAATACTCTGTGGTCACGCCCTACATAAAATCGTTCCACAATAATAGAGCGGGAAACAAGTCTGGCTACTTCGTAAGCTGCTTCTGCTTCCGCCCAAGTTCTAATATCGATAGTTATACCGCGTCCATGATTACCATCTAATGGTTTAATGACGATGGGATAACCGCCAACATTTTCAATCGCTTCCTCCAAATCATCTAAGAAATTAATCACTGTACCTCTAGGTACTGGAACACCATTGGCAGCTAAGATCCGTTTAGTAGCTTCTTTATCACAAGCTAATTCAACTCCTAGAATGCCTGTACTATCTGTCATTGTCGCTTGCATTCGTTTCTGATTAATGCCGTAACCCAGCTGAATCAAGAAACGAGCTGCTAAAGGCATCCAAGGAATACCGCGTTTTTCAGCTTCCTTGATGATCGCCTCAGTGGAAGGACCCAAGGAAGCATCACGCCAAAAGTCTTTCAGGTCTTGTATATCTTGTTCTAATTCTGCCTTGGGATAGCGACCCCGATCTACAATACTTTGGCATAGCCGAACTGCTGCACGTCCTGCATAGCGACCCGCTTCTTCATTCAGGTATTCAATGATGACCTGATAAATTCCAGGTGTAATCGTTTCGCGGGTACGACCAAAACCTACATGCATTCCAGCTAATTCCTGCAGTTCTAAGGCTACGTGTTCCACGATATGGCCCATCATTGTGCCTTCTCGGACCCGCATCAAAAAACCACCACGACAGCCAGGGGAACAATAATGACCCTCCAGACTTGGCAGCGCCTCTACTAATCCTTCATAAAAACCAGGAATTTCATTCGATGGCCTGTCGGCCAGGTCTTCTAAATCAAGGCGCATGACGATCAGCTTGTGGCGTCGAATGCTCCAGTAGTTTGGGCCGCGTAAGGTCTGGATCTTGAAGATTCTCATGGGAATAGGTAGATGGAGATTCGGAACCAAAATTCTAGTTTCTTACCGGAATTGACCGCTAAACTGTTCATGGGTAACAGTTTTTCTTGATATATTTGCTGAGGAACTAGTTTTCTGGTAGCAGGGAATGGATATGCGGTCAATAAGAGTTTAGTCTTCCAATACTCTATCCTATCAACTAGAGATGCGGTGTACAGATGGTAATACAGTACGTTGATAAAGGTGAAAACGATCGCCATAGCTGAGGATATGTAAGCGCAAATTATGTATCGTCAATGGTTCATTAGCACTGACATGGGGTTCATTAGTATGGGTAACTTCTGTGGGGTCAACAATGGTAACACTGCCTTTACCCATGACTTGCAACCAACCATCCCGTTCAAATACAGCACAT
>Ga0209611_10001136_pt1 | contig 44054 bp, 38 predicted proteins | sample S1TSphgellanicum_3_FD_187693 | JGI IMG/M metagenome (GOLD analysis project Ga0209611, IMG submission 187693) | Host-associated microbial communities from peat moss isolated from Minnesota, USA - S1T2_Fc - Sphagnum magellanicum MG (SPAdes) (version 2) | ecosystem: Host-associated > Plants > Peat...
TTATTTGATCTAAAATTTGATATTTGAATTCTGAATTACTATTTTAGAATCTTAAATTTATATTTTAATTCAAAAAATTATTGAATGAGTTTCAAGGGTTTTTTTTACGAGTGTTATCCATAATAAATCAATTTTATAAATAATTATAAATGATTATGTTTATTAAATCTTAGTGACACTAAATGATTATTGTTATAACATAGATTTGTATATTCTTTAATTTATATTCTTATATTAGAAGAAATGAATTAATTAAAATAATGTGACATTACTTTAAAATCATTGTAATTACTTCAGATAAGAATTAATTAGTATGTGCATAATTATTTTCTAATTGAACATAATTATTCACAATCTTTAATTTATAACTTCAAACCTGAATTAGAAATTGGAAAAAATATAGTGTAGTTAAAATAATTATTTTATTGATTTTAATTTCATGAATTATTATATAATAATATTATCTTAAAAAAATCTATGATTAATCATCTATGATAAATATTTCATAATAATTTTATAATAATTATGAAAATTAATGTTATGTTTGACAAATTATTGTATTTATAGTTAATAATTACCAAGAGAAAAAATTTACTTGACCTATAATAATTTTTACAACAATAAATGTTATTATATAGTAAATAATGTAATTAGTCGAATAATAATTTAAAAAAATTTTGTGTAAGAATTTACTTTTTTATAATAATTTTTAATTCATTATTTTCAATTTAAAAATAATTATTAAAAATATTAATTTAAAATTATAGTCATTAAATTAGTTTCACATTAATTATATTATATATAATTCGATCAGATTGTAAAAAATAATAAAATATTCTTAAATATTTTATTATTTATGAGTTATGTATTAATAACTTGTGAATAATTAGATAGCTAGTTTGTTAAATATTAAGAAGTTATTACTTATTTAAGTAATTGATAATGAATACTGAATGTTTGTAGTGTATAGTTTATAATTTAAATATATGTAAATTTTCTCATTATTAATTAAATGATTATTTAATTATCTAGTACTTGAATTGTTTAAAAATATAAAAACTAAGAAAGTAAGATATGAAGAAAGTTTTGAAATTACAACTTAGTTTGTAAGGAAGTTGTAACTTCAAAACTTATCCCATATTGTTTGTTCATCATTTCTATTTTAAATAGTATATAAACAAGGGAGGTGTGCTCGTCGTATTTTAGATTAAAAAATTTGCCCACATGGGATGAGCTACTGAAAAAGCTCAACCCAAAACAAAAAAACAAATAATGCAATTCTAAAATACTTATTTCCCCAACCTATTTATCTATATAGCTAAATAGGTACCTAGTTTGACCTACCCATTTAGGTCGACCTATGTACCTACCTACCTAAATACCTATTTATATAAGTAAGTATTTAGCCTAGGAAGGTAGAATCTACCTACTTACTTTTTACTTAGGTAGGTAGGTAAGGATTGTACGCACCTATTTATGTACCTACCTAGGTACCTACCAACATAATATTAATATTTTATTAAATTAAATTTTTTACATTGGGCCACGTGACATATTTACATTGGGCCACGTGTCATAATATAAGATCATCCAAGTATTTGAATTGAACGTCTTAGATTATTTCAAAATAATAATAATAATCATATATTAAAACACGTGGTAGCACATGATTTGTTTTCAATTGTGACCAAAATAATTGCATTTTAGTCGCATATGACAATACGTATACATTGGAGTCAAAGGATGAAATGTATTTGTTGACTTTTTCTTTCCATATAATACCTTTTGTCATTTGCAACTAATTTATCACATGCAACTTGTCTTAGGCGACTAAAAGGATTTTAGTTGCAAAATGTCTCTTATGACTAAAATTTAGTCGCAAAAAGTAGTCGAAAATACATGTTTTTCTTCTTGTGATGGGGAAAGGATGGCTTTTCATGATGTTGTGTAAGATGCCTTTGCGTCTATCACAAGGGACGCAAGACTTCACGTTTTATGGAACAAACCCATGTTTTTTCGCCACCTATTTTTTAATTTACATGTCGACAAGTCAACATTGTGATTTCATTGGATGGTGTTCAAACATCGGTTGACATCATCATTGTTGATTCCATTTGAACAAATTTGGTTTTGTTGGTAGTTCTATCTTGTGGAGTTGTTGTCATAATTGCAATTCAAACTAAGGATGGCCTTTATCTTTATTGATATCTAACAGACTAGTTTCTCCTTCTAGCCATAGAAGTCCTTAGGTGTTTACATCAGCAATTTCCTTCATTGATGTGCCAACATAGCATGGAGGACAAAGGGCTTTGGAAGCCTTCTTTTTTCAGTTTTGGATTCATTTTATAGGTAGAGGGTGTCAATGGCATTGCAATGAACACAAGCAACCTCTATTTCGAAGTGTGTTGTTCGAAAAGGTAATGGTTTTTCTAGGCTAAATGTTCTTTCATGTGGTATTCCCCTCTCCTTATTTGATATGTTCCTTACAATTAGAGGGGGGGTTTGAGAACTTGATTTGTTCATGTTCCCCTTGTGGCCGCCCTGGTTTGTGGTTTCTTCTTTTTGCATGGACTTGGGTTCAATAATCAAATAAATGACCAGTTCACAAGAGAGATCCATTCAATCCAAAGAGTTAAGGAATGACCCTATTGCCAACAAACCCCACACAACTAATACCATAGCCTAGGTTCAAGGGTCAATATCCACATTGAAAAGGTTTTTTTTTTAAATTCAAAAAAATTATTTGTTTTTAAAATTTGAAAATTATTATTTTTTCACAATCGACTATGCTATTGATATAGTGAAATTATTCAGATTGCATCCTTTGATAATTATGATGGTTTTCAACACCATAGCTTCATATTTTCATGAAAATTTGTTTCACTATTTTAAGGATTATTTAATAGCGAAACTGACCCTAGGATAAAGTAACATATCAATGTCATCCACATGTTATGGTAGGTGTTTTTTTTTTTTTGGACATGACCATGTCATAAACCTCCCAAACCATCCCGGGGCCCTCACTCCACTTTTGGTACCATGGTAAACCTCTACAAGAGATGGTGTGCACATTTCTCATTTCACAATTTTCAGACCAATAGAGAAAAAGTTATTGAATTTAAAGTGATTCCATCTCTAAAAATTAAATGAATTTCCTTTTTAAAAAATTATTTTCACAAAGAACTCTGAAGTTAAGTCCACCATGATGGAAATAATATTGGGATGGGTGGCTTTACTGGAGGTTTAAAATGCATGAGCCAACAGCCACATGCACCCACTAGTACCTAACTTAAGTTGTGTGGCATGACTCTTAGTTCAGATCCTTTTTGCATTTGCATTGCTGACTTGACCCTAAACCCCCCCAAAACACCCTTTTGTTATATGAAAACTCAAGCCCATGAAGCTTTAGTCAAATTTGGCTACAAGATAAATATGAAAGTTATTCCTTAAAATAGTCCTTCTATATTTTTGGCTAAACTACTTGAACCATGTATAAAAATCTGAGAATTTTTCTTAAAGTTAGATAAAAAAATTCCCAGCCCTGTTGAAAATCTCCAAAAAGCACTGAATTTTAGCACTTTTTATTTTTAATTTCTCTTTATTTTTGGCTATGTAATACAGCCAGCCCGAAAAAAAAAAGGGAGTTACGGGCCCCCATTCCGCGTGCCCGAAAAAAAAAACCCCCCAACCCCGCCCTGGTTACCTGTATGAAAAATCACGCCCAGCGAGTCAGCCGGGACCAGTCGGCGGAACCCACGAGGTCGGGTCCTTTAGCGGCGAGCGAGCGCATAGTAAGTAACGGCGAGAACGAACGAAGGAACGGACGCAGGCGATTGTTTGCGCAGTACTTGCACTTGGCCTGTCGCCATTTGAACTTCCGCAGTTGTGTGTCTCTCCTCCTCTTCACCTCCTCCCTCTTCCATCGCGCTTGTCACGGACGTACATTTTCTTGGCTGTTGTGGTCTTTGCTTTGTGGTCGAGAAGGTTGCGAACAAGTGCAGAGATGATGGCGGTGGTGGTCACGGGGGTTGGTAATTCGTTTATCACCACAAGAATTGCAGCGGCGGTGTCGCAGTGCACTTTGAGCAATAATAATAATAATAATAATAATGCGGCGTCGTCTTGTAGAGGGGGTGGGGGGGGCGGCGGGAGTAGCAGCAGCAATGCCATGTTGGAAACCAAATTGTCGATGCCTACTACCGGGAGCTCAGTTAGCTACGGCGTTGCTCAACCTGCTGGTGGTAGAGGAGGAGGAGGAAGCGTGCGGATTGTTGCGATGACTGTTACCATTCCGCAGAAATTCAGGTGAGGAGGACGATCTGGACGGATGGATCACTGTGTTGGATTGTTTCTTCGGGTTTTGTAATGCTCTCATTTGCTTTAGAGACAGGTGTTGTTACAACTCATGCGCTGGTTGTGTCGTAATGAGACCCTGATGTATCACAACCTCAACTGCGACACAAGAGGTTCACTGGCGCTTATCAATTGACCAAATCATGGTGGGGTCGGTCCATCGATGATTGCACTAGTCTGCAAGCAAGCCAGTGAGTTTGCAGTGCATGCTTTGTGATGAGGATTACAGAGAGGGGGGGGGTGCGCTTGTTGATCTGATGGCTAATGTAGGATCTTTTAATTCGGTTTTTTCTTTCATCGTATGCATGTGAATCAAGAAGGAGAATGCCGCATGATCGTGCATCAGATTGACGTTATGTTGTTGATTTCTTCGCAGAAGAGCCGAGTTTAACAGTCCACCACAGGAGATTCAGCGTCCCAAGGTCGCGCACTCCCTAGCACCTGAGAAAGTGGAATTGTTCAAGTCACTGGAAGGTTGGGCGGAAAGCACCCTGCTACCTTATTTGAAGCCCGTTGACAAATGTTGGCAGCCTCAGGACCATCTCCCGGAACCATCCTGTGAAGGTTTCTTTGATGAGGTGAAGGATCTACGGGCAAGAGCTGCATGCCTCCCAGATGACCTCCTTGTCTGTTTGGTAGGAGACATGATCACAGAAGAGGCCCTTCCCACCTATCAAACCATGCTCAACACCTTGGATGGGACCAGGGATGAGTCTGGTGCCAGTCCGTCTCCCTGGGGCATTTGGACTCGCACCTGGACAGCTGAGGAGAACCGGCATGGTGATCTGTTGAACAAGTATCTGTATCTGACAGGACGGGTGGACATGAGGCAGATTGAGAAGACTATTCAATACCTGATTGGATCTGGTATGGTAAGTTACTTATAAATCTGTGCAGAGTTGTGACTTAGCTGCATGTGTTGCACTCATAGTGGCCGTCATCTGCTACTCTTGATCTCATTTTCCACTTCACTCCACTCTGCAATGTCATGTTGTCACTGGACAACTGCGTATGCAGTGACAACATGATGACTGCATTATCATCCGTAAGTTCGAGTTCTGCTTTTTCTAGTTTCCTGTGGTGCAGTTTAAAGGTAATGAGCCTTATCCATGTGTTTGCAATAAGGTTTTTCTCCCTATGTTTGCAGGACCCTGAAACAGAGAACAACCCCTACCTAGGTTTTGTTTACACTTCATTTCAGGAACGGGCAACATTCATTTCCCATGGCAACACTGCACGACATGCCAAGCATTTTGGTGATGGCAAGTTGGCCACAGTCTGTGGATTGATTGCAGCGGATGAGAGGCGACATGAGAATGCATACACCAAGATAGTGGAGAAACTTTTTGAGCTTGACCCTGATGGTGCCATGCTGGCATTTGCAGATATGATGAGGAAGAAGATTTCAATGCCTGCTCACTTGATGTACGATGGACAGAATGAGCACCTCTTTGATGACTTCTCACTTGTTGCTCAGAGGACTGGGGTTTACACTGCTCGGGACTATGCTGACATTATGGAGCATTTGGTAGACAAATGGAATGTAGCCAGCATTCAAGGGATTTCAGGTGAGGCTCAGAATGCACAAGAGTACCTGGGTTCACTGCCTCCTCGCATTCGGAGGCTTGAGGAGCATGCACAGGCCAAGGTGAAGAAAGGTCCAAAGACTGGAAGTTTTAGTTGGATATTCAACAGAGAAGTTGCCCTTCTGTGACTGAGGAGATGCAGCATTCCTTGGATATGGTCCTCTTCCTTTAATGTCAAGACCAAATTTTGGACCTCTCACATGGTTGATATCTGGGTCTCCTACACTAGATTCAGTTTCCTTCCCCAGTCTGCACATGGAACAGAGCTATGTTTGAATGGCTGCATGCAGCCGCCATAAGAAACAGAGTTGGAAGCAGTGGAGAGGTATGGTCAGGTTTGTTCTATTACTGTTTGCAGTTCTACAAAAGTGCAGTCTGTGTTGGAGGTCTTCATGTTGGGTGATGATATCATTCTGTATTCAAAGAGGAAATGCAAGGATGGTGGTGGAAATTTGCATCAAACAAAGTGATTTGTTAGATGTGTGAGGCTGGTGGGTTTTTAGCTTTCATCACAGCTACATTTGAACATGTGGGCATGTGGAAAGGATTAGTACATTAGGAACGAGCATTATTTGATCGCAACAGTGGTAATATGCCATGGGTACCTCTGCTGTTGACCCCGTCCAAAGTTTTGTGCAAAGCTTTTTCCTGATGAATCTCACTTCCTTTCACTTAGTGATGAACCAGCAGGCCAAGCTATGTGCAGCAGCCCTCTGAAGGAAGACACCTAACTGCCCAATCAAACTTTTGCTCTGATCTCTGGCTGTGCAAACGGTGAATCTAGTCACATGAAAAGCAGGGGGTATGACTTCACACAACACACCTGCTTAGTTGACATCAAGATGCCAGATTGAACAATGCAACAATCTGGTGTCTGTTGAGTACACTAGCTGCGCAAATCTGTGAAAGAAAGGGGAAAAAGGTGAGATAATCGCACTGCTCAGGTTCTGTATCCCACTATCGAGAACCCCCAGAATCTTTGCCAGAAATCACAAGGCACTGCTAGAATGGAGGTTGTTGGTGTTTCTCTCCCATCAATAATCAGCCAAGTTTCCAGAAGATGAATTTCCTTCTGTTGTACATGCTCGTGTGAAGTCTTTGTCTAGCTAGATGCATGGAGTTGGAGAAGAGAAAATAAAGGAACAAATACATTGTCTTACAATGCTGCTGCTGTACTTACTGCTGCATTCACAAATTACTGTAAATTTTTGTTTTCAGAGCATGGTGGTAGTGGTGCCTTGCAATCTTTCCAGTCCTTGGATTTGGAAATCCCACAGAGTAGACAAGGAAGAAATTTATGGCCATAACACAGTTTGCAACGAGCCCATCCTACTTTGCCTTTGATGCCTGCAAGTCCTGAACGGGTAGAGAAACCTCCCTCTCCCATGCACCTCCCACAGCTCATCCAGCCACCTCCATCCCCGCACAATCCACACCAACCAAATCCTGCACTTGGCACTGAAGAAGAACAAGAACAAGAACAAGAAACAGGGGAAGAACTAGAGTTTTGAGTGACAACACGTTGCTGACTATCATTAAGCTTTCTTCTTGTTCTCGTTCTTATCCCACTCCTTTGTGTCTGTGTGGTATATAGACTGCTCATCTGCAAAAAAACAAGAACAAAGGAAAACATTAAAAAAAGAACAGAGATGGTGAGAGATTGAATTCTCAAGCAATTCGTGCATAATAAGCATCACTGCTGAAACCACCCTAAAAACAAAAACAGTGTAAGAAGAAGAAGAAGAAGGGTAAGAAGGACAGACACCATGAAGTGCTGCTGATGATGATGAGAAGCAACCATCCTTGAAGGCAAACCTCTCTTGAAGAAATCCATGGTATGGTTCAAATGGCAAAGCTAAAACCCAACATCCTTGATATACTTGGTTGGCATCCAAGCTCATAAAAATTCAGCCATTATTGAATTAACGCGCTCACAGAAGAAGCTAGGTCAATCCTCACATCAGAAGAAGAAGTAGAAGAAGATCAGTACTCCTCTAAGCTCGTCTCCCAACAATAATCAAGCACGAATACTGGTTGATGAATGTCTTCAGCGTTTAGGGTTTCATCTTGTGTTCAGGCGGTAGAGTCAGAAAGGAGAATTCATGCAAACCCTAAATTAGGTCCCATTTTAAGACCAATAGGTGCTGCTTTGACTCTCTTCATCTTCATTTTCAAATCTTCCTCAAAACAGATGCAGGGTTTCTTTGGTTACAGCATTTTTATGATGAAAGGCATATGGAGCATGGTTTTGTTCTGAGGGCAACCATCCATGTGCAGGTAAGGCACTCCAGAGAAAGGGTTGTAATGAGGCAGAGAGGACATTCTTTGTGTTAAACACCAATGGCAGTGGCAAACAAATTCTTAAGCTCCACTCAGTTTTAACAACACCACCAAGAGGCAGTGAAATTGAAAAGTGGGCTTCCTCACTGACTTTTATTGTACCAGGAAACAGAAGTTAATATTCTGCCTCGCGAAGGCAACAACAAAAAGAAGAATTCCCACTTCAGAGGTCCCTTATCTATTAAATAATGGGGTCATGTAACGCTAGCAATACTACATGGATCTGTCATGAACTGCTGGATAAACAAACAATTTCTCTTCTCATTTGCTATCTCACAGCTTTAGAAATTAGGGATATTTGAATGTCTTGATGAATAGTATTTGAGACAAATTACATCTAGGTTGCAATTTTGCATACACAAATGAAAACAATTGCTACTTTCTCAGATAGAATTAAACTGCTGTTCCAGATTCTGCATAACGCTGAAGGCCTTGTTCTAAGGCCTTCAAGTTTACACCATCCTCCACCAACATGCTTGTTACTCCCAATTGTGATACCTGCTCAAGTCAATAGACTGGAACTGAGATAAATCTCCACAAGTAGCAGCCTCTTCAACAACAGAAAGTGCTGTCATCCACCCAAGGAAATTAAGAAGAAGAGAGTACCTGGGTAGTAAATGACAGGACATGTTAACATGTACAGTGAACAGCAGCACAATTTACTGTATATTGCGGCTCAAAAAGAGGAAAAGTAGACTCACCAACTGTATATTGCGGCTCTCATCATCAAAGAAGAGCATAGATTTATAGGGGATGCCTGTATTCTGCCGAATCTTTTGGAAATGCTCCACTTTGTGAGTGTAGCTGGGATATATTTGCTGGTTCACAAACATGGTTGTCAGACAAGCCTACAATGCTCATGATCTCAATGCATAATATCTCTTCTTGAACCACAATCAACAATAGCCAACATGGTCAGCAGAGACAGGGCATGAGATTGAGAACAACCCCAAGTTTCATGCTCACCATGTCTGCAAAGAAGGATGGAACGCCCAGTTTGTTAAGGAAACAGTTGGCAATATCTGGTGTGGGTGTCCTGGATGCCACTGCCATTGTCACCCCCTTCTGCTTCAGTGCATTCAAGATTCCCATTGCCTCTGGATAGAGAGACGGATTCTCCTTCTTGCTTCGGCATTCACTGTGCAACACAAAGCCGCGAAATGTCATTGCACAAATGCCAAAACCAATATGTGACACACACAAGGATGAAAGATCGCACTAAACAAATAGCATGAGAGCAAACTAGAATCATGATGGAGAAATATATCCACTGTGAGCTGTCAGTGAAACAGGTGTTGATCCTTGATGGGATAATAATGTCCTTATGGTCAACTGCCTGAATTGGGATCCTCCCATGGATCCCTGTCCCACTGTCAAGAGAAAAAGACATGGCAAGGAGGCTGATGATCATTATCAAACAATTCTGTGCTTTTCATGATGTCTTTCACCATACCCATTATACGGAAAAAATTATGATTCCAAAGAGGAATAAAAGCCCCACAAAACCACCCTTTTCTTGCAGAAAAGGTGATCTTGCACAAGAAAATACTACCTAATGGATGATGTTCTGTCAGAGTCAAAGCAGAAATGAGAGGACATACATACTGCGTGATTGACAGAAAGCGAATTCACAGGAGTTTTTCCAAACGAAAAACAGCATAGAAAAAACAACAAACTTTGTCCACAAACAAGGCAAAATTTACGCAGCCCAGCAGAAGACTGCTGAAAAAACTCAAATGTCCTCCCTGGAAGTTCAAATTTGTGGCGTTCAAAATACCCAATTCAATTCAATTGGACTGCTTCTTCTTCTTCTTCTTTAGAAAGACAGAAAAATCACAACTTGGAAATGGGTGACAAGAAACCCAAAAAATGAGCACGGTGTTAAGCATCGAGAAAACTGACCACCAAAACGGCCATAGCGTGTAGTCAAGATCAAACACAACTAGGCGTGGCAACAGCGTGCAACTGTGCAGCAGCCTCAACGCCTCCCCCATCACCTCCTCCTCCTCCTCTTCCTTACCCATCACCCAATTGTGGACAGCAGCACATCGTGCGCCTTCTCAAAGCTTCAGGTGCTTCGTGGAGGAACCAAACCCTAAAAATCTTTTGTCAAAGCTTCAGGTACTTTGTCGCGGACCAAAACCAGTGTTGGCCGGACATTTGAGTTTTCCAATACCCGGCCGGGTAGGTTATTCAAAAATATATACGTACAAAAGGGAATTGAATAATTGGATTTTGAAAAATTAGCGGACTCCACTTGGTATCAAATTTGGATCTTTAAACCAAACTCATATTTATCATTTTGTCTTGGTAATTATTTTTGACAATAGAGTTGTCCATAAAGTCACCCTGTCTTCACCCTGTCTTCACCCTGTCTTTGGGCCTGCTTTCACCCCCTGTCCCCTCTTTCAGTGGTATCTTGCAAAGTATGGAAATTTTATTAAATCTCAGTATGAAATCATGAAACTCAGCATTTAATACACAAGGTTCGAGAGTATTTATAGTAGTTGTACAAGTAGGAGCAGTGAAAATAGCAGCAGTATGGAGGCGCTCAGGAAAAAGGAAAGACAGGATGAAACTCCGTTTACCACCAAAATTGGTGGAAAAACTAGTTTGGGTCCCAGTTATTTTTCGTTAGTAAAAATTTTCATTCCCAGTTACGCATTTGATGCCCTGTTATGCTGAATTTCGCCGTTCTCAACCCCCTAATCGCGGGACTTTACGGATAACTCTAATAGCAGCTTATTATTTGTCAAGTAATGGTCGAGGACTGGGGCGTTCTTGAAGTAAGCACCCTCTCAAGGGAGCCAAGGGACACCGAGGAATGCCCTTCTCCAAGGGCATCACCCAACATAAAGTGTCATGATGGAATTTTCATTTTATTTTTAAAAATTTAGTAGCTAGTGAGTATCATGAGTGGGTGTTTTTTCCTTCAAAATGCCATGTGAATTTTTAAGCTTTATGTACAACATTAGAATTTTTTGCCCAACGTTTTACCCATGATTTAGAGGAACATTTCCATTGTAATATCCTATAGGCACTTTTATATTAAATTTGAATAGCAGGCTAGTGTAAAACCCATGTTGCTTTGCAAATATGCCAATTATGGCTAGATATTATTCAAATGAATTCATTACTTGAAATTCACTAAAAACATTTATTAGCCTAGGTGTAGAGTAGGAAATAGTATATCAATTTGAAAGCTGTATTTCTAAAGGTTTGTGCAAGAATTATATTTTTTGCAAAATTAGATTAATATAAAAATAAATTTGTTACTTGCAATGGAAATGCTCTAAGAACCAATTTTTGAAATATCTTAAAGACGATAAAAGCCCACCCAAATTTGATAAAGTATTTGTTGCAAAAGCAATTATTCAAGGTGAAGCCCATTATGGGTACAAGGTTGGGGCGTGAACACTTTGATGTGCACGGATTCTTTTTGGGGTGGGCACATGTGTTGGAGGAACATGGTGTGGCTCACATTTATGACAGCCATGTTTGTATGGCAATGACATGGCGCCTATGTGGTGCTTACATGGCACCTAAACAACATCCATGAACACATAGGGGATGCATGTTCCCAACATACAGGTATTGTAAATTCACTTGAGAACCTATCTCAAAGTATTGTAAACATACATGGCATTGTACTACTTGGGAAAGTATTGTAAACATACAAGCATTGTAAGTTCCCACTTGAAAACCTATGTCCCTTCATGGGAACACATGTTCCCATTTTGGGTAACATTGTGTGTTCCCACATGAAAACACTAAACATTCTTAGTTTTGAAAACATTGAATTTCCCAAACATGAGGAAGGAGAATTACCACTCAGCAACCCCATGTCCTGTCCTGATGATACTTAGTCCCATGGTAGGGAACAAACATTTCTTCGTGAAACCTTTTCTATATTTGCATTGGTTTTGAACTTTTGTGTATCAAAGAGCATGACATTCCAAGGACAACTTTGATCTTCTACTTACCATCTTCTATTTAGTAAAAGGTTGAGCCATATAGGTTAATTAGTTCAAGTGGATAAGGGATGGATGGATTTCTTTTAACTAGGATGTGTGGAAGGGTTTAAGATAAGGATATTTAAAAAGATAATGAAATCTAGGAAGATAATGATTCAACCCTTGTGTGATGAATATCTTCCTTAGGTTCCTTATTTATCTTTCAAGGAGAAAAATTGTGAATCATTCCTTTGTATGATTCTAGATTGGATGTGGCTAAATGAGTTCTCTTGAAGAAGAAGTGTCTATGTGACAATAGAGATAGAAGTGGAAAGTATGGAAGTATCTTGTCCTTTGATTCTTGCAATGGAAAATGGTTGAAAGTATATTATATTGTTTTGCTTAGAAGATGTTAAATAATGGGGGAAGGTAGTACACATTAAGATTACATAATGTTTTGTTATGTTTTATATAGTAGTTTATTGTTTCTTTTATAAAATCAATAGGAATATTATATCTTTATTTTTTGTCTTTAGAATAGAAAATACCTTCTACCACATGACAGTATCTACCATTAAAAAACAACAGCAAGTAGGTAGACATGAGATTTGGGGTTTGTAAGGAAGGTAACATTGTTGTAAACGGTAGGTAACAACCACAAAGGGTTTGCAAGTAATGCAAATGGTAGGCATCAACTACTAAGGGTCTACATGCACTATAGATGGTAGGTAGCAACTATTGAAGGTTTGTAGATAGTTGAGGGTCTTTTTTCAAGTTTGTCGATGATGATATGTGCATGATCATGGTTGTTGCATGACAATAATTATTGCAGAACGATAGTTGTAACATGACGGTAGGTAAACATAAGACAATTTCTATTTTTATGTTTTTATTTTACAACCTTTTTCCTTGACAGTAATTAGGTTGTCAAATTCCACAATTTAACAATGTGACATTTTCAATTGAACTTCTTGAATTGGAGAATAAGAATGTGGCTTCAACATGACATGTGATTTTTTATATTATTGTTCTTTCCCCAACAATCTTGTAATTAGTTATTGTTTAACATGATGTTGGTTTGATGACAATGACATAGGAAACATAGGGTGTTATCTACAATATGTTAAACATCAATATAGTGTTCCCATTCCAACAAATAACATGTATGACACTTTTTGGTTCCAATTTTCCATGTCCATTAAACACATTCTATTAATGTCATATTAAAGGACCTTAAACCTCTACATATAAGCCAAACATTAACACATTATGTTATATAACTTAGATAAAAGTAAAATTTACTATTACACATGATTTAAAGGCTTTAGTAGTTTCTTTCATGGGTGCCCTTCCATCACCCACCCACCTTAATGAGTAATCTAAAATACACATAAAACATAAACCTAAGAAAATAAACATGTATCAAAAGTGATCAAAATGTAGGAACAAAAATAATGAATTTTCTTTCAAGTAATCAAGTTTTTTTCTCATGTGACATGGAGGGAGGGTGAATAAATAAAACAATTGCAATTTTGTGTCAACAACAAAGACTTGTTGATGTAGGTTTTCTCCCACCATATAACTTGGTTCTTGACAAACAAAAAAAGTTATTAGACTTATTTCAAAAATTCATAAACATGAAATAAGCAATCATCAACTTAAAACATTTTTTAGATCCAATGTTTAATCATATGAAGCATTGAATATTAGGAACAATATTTGAAACATAAATTGCATAAACATAGGTGTAAGATAAAACCTTCTTATGCAAAAGTTTAAGCTTTTGACATTTTTTTCGCATTTGTACATAGCTATGTGGTTCATCATCCATAGAACTTGCATTAACACTTGTGTCATACTTACCTTCCTATGAGACTTACCCATGTCTACTAACACCATCATAGTAGATTTCATGTCACCCAAGCATCATAAATCATTTCAACAATTCATGGGTAGGACAAGGATCATTGGTCAACAACTTCAATACTTCTTTAGTAGACAATGTGAACTAATGTGTATAATATACATTTTGGCCTTTATAGTTAAGCATTTGTTTTAAATCTAATATAAATGCTTGCAAGGTGAGAATTTGTGATGATGGTTCATGAACTTTGCAAAGTTCCAATCAAGACAATTACAACTTGGTTTTTGACAAACATAAACCATGTATCGACCATGTTGTAATCTACATTTAGGTGGGTAAGTAAATAGGTAAATAGGTAAGTAAGTAGTTAAATAAGCAAGAAGTTTTTTTTATTTTATTAGAAACCTAGATAGGTAGGTAAGTAGATAGGTAACTATCTAATTACCTACTTACTTATGTACCTACCTTTTTACCTACCTATCTACCTGTCAACCTTATGAGTATATTTATTTACTTACATATTTAAGCTACTTATTTACCTACCTACCTACCAATGTAAGTAGGTAAAAATATAAATTAGTTATAAATAGGTAATTAAAAAGGTAGATATCCAATTAACTAGGTAGATTAATTAGGTCAATAGGTTAGGAAAGTAGGAAAGTAAGGTACGTGGGTAGGTTAAGTATGTAGATAGATAGATAGATAAGTAAGTAGGTAAAATAGGTACTTAACTTAGGCCTAAGCTAAGTAGGATTTTATTTTATTTGGGTTCAATTACCTTTAAGGTCAAGGCTTTTTTATGTGTTCATCCTAAATGACATCTGGGATTAGAATGTTTCTAATGCACACCTAGTTATATAGTTTACACCATTGAAGTTAGGGAGCACAATTAATATGGGATATTTTTTTAGTTGCAACTTAGTCACATACCAATATGTGACTAGGTTGCGATTAAAAAAGTGTTTCCCATATCTTTTGTCTTCCATTTTAATTTTGTGGACTGATAAAGAAATGTACATGAAACATTGAAAAAACATGACAAAAGGGTCCAAGTATGGTCAAGGTACCCCATTTGAAACATAAGGATTCACTCCTAAGACCTCCAAATTCTTTTTTTTTTTCATAAAACCTATGACATATCTTAGATTTCTCTCTCTTTTCTCATGTCAAATTAATTAAATTTGTTCCAAACTTTATATATGGGCATCTAAAATATATATTGCTTTCATTTATGAATGTAAGAATAATAAAATTTATCCAATGTGGGCCATGTTCTATCAATGGCCCAAATTCCCAAAATTTTCACTTTTTGAAATTTTGTACATTGCAATAGGGCACTTGGTTCTTGTCACGATTAAACATTTTATATACATTATCAACTAAGGTGTTTGTGGTAAAAATCTTGAAGCAAAATGATTTATTTAGACATTCCTTATGGGTCCTTGAACTTTTTTTTCTAAAACAAAGTCCTAGAAAAGTTTTCCATGACTTGTTAGGAATATTTAAATTTGTTAAGATTTGAAGTTCTATGCATAAAATAATACCTTAATAATGTATGTTTTTATGAAAAGAAAAAACTTTTAATATGAATGTGTTATTAAGTTTCAACAACATGTTCAAATGAGGGGGGTCCACTAAATATAAAAGAGAGAGCCCTTTTTGATACCCCAACTATACTCGAACCCAAAATTAAAAGAAAGTGTCATTTGGGATGAACCAATCAAAGAGACTTGATTATAAAGGTTGAACTTAAAATAAATAGAAATATTTACCAACTACCTATTGAGCCTACCTAGTTATCTACCTATATAACCTATTTGTTTAGGTAGGTAGGTAAGTAAATAGCAAGCTACTTAACCTACTTACTTATATATTTATACCAAAATTTAGATAGTATGCCACATGACAAATTTTTATTACACCATGTCTCACAATCTCAAACCATCCATGATAGATGATGAAGATTTAATTTCATATTGTAAATTCATTTTTGCCAAAATTTAATTATCATGCCACATAACATTAGTCAATTGGGCCATGTGTGACATTAGGTTACATTTAAAACAAATGACCAAAATTAAAATTTTATTTAAAATTTTTAAAATTTGGAAATTTAGTTATGTTCCCATGTGGTAGCTAATAATTGGTCTATAGTGCAATTGTAAAATAATTAAAAGTAGTCACAAGGGATATATGGTTGGTTAGTGGATGAAAACATGTTCATTGACCATATGTTTCATCCCATGGTCGTGTTGACATCACAATGAGGTCAACATTTGTGACTATAGGTTACATGCAACTAAACTTATACAACTAATGGAATTATAATTATAATTATTGGTTGCAATGATTTTGTAGTTGCAAAACAATGTTTTTTTTGGTGGAAATTCATGTGTCCACAATAATCCTTGGTAAGGACTTTAACCTTGTGACAATTGGTTCCTTTTATTGTGATTGCACCCCAATGCTTAAAGCCTCAATTTCATTGTTTTGTGGTATCATGGTGGTTTCATATTCATTTTGAGCTCCTTGCACACATTGTATATTGAAATGCACATTAATGGCACCTTCAAAAGACTTGTAAACCTTTACAAATAATCCTTCATGTAAGCATGGTTATTTGTTCATAGTCTTTGCATTAGGATGGATGATGACAACAAATGTGCCATTTTCAAGAATGTATGGAATTGGGGTTAGTTATAGACTTGTCCATGTGACTCATTTGTATTTCTCCTATTCCATAATTGGGTTGATTTTTTCATCCACTATTGTGTATCTTGGCATAATTGTGCATATTCATCAATTTGCAATTCACTTTCTTCAACTTGACATGTAATGGGTGGAGGGTTTCTATGCACCACACCCATTATGACATGTGAATTATCTTCAATTTTTTTGTTAGCCACCAATCGTATTCTTCACGGTATTGTTTATTGCCATAATGCATGGCCATCCAATCATCCACATAGGTTTTAACCTCCTCCAACTATCAAACCAATGCTTCCTTTTGCATTGACAAATAATTAGTCCTTAGGCGAAAATACCCTTTTTAGCAAAAAAGTTCACCAATTCATGCCATAAGTGCGAAAAGATGTTAATGTTTGGGTATTTGGTATTAGGATTTGATTAAGCATCGTGTTTTTTTTTCCTCCCCCTTCAGCATTATGTACGTTAGACCTTTCGAATTTAAATTGCAAAATCATTAAAAGGGGTCATGAGGGAAATATATGAGAATGATTTTTTAAGGCACAAAAATGGCTATAAACACACTAAAAGGATCAAGGGCATCAAGGTCAATGTCCTTTTTAAAGACTACATTTGACATATGGCATTCATGTGTTGGTCTATCTCCTTAATTAAAATTTGCATTTTTATTCCTAGTTTATAGTTGTATGCTAAATGTAATTACTTTTTGCTACATCTCTACATCTTTGTCTATAACATATATATTATGCATCCATGCTTTGAATAACATAAAACTAAATACCTTTTGTCAAAAACACATTCTCAAAATTTTCTCATGGTCAAAAGCACATTTGAAACAAATGCACTCAAGTTCTTTTGTTTTTTGATTCATCAATATTAAAATCCTTTCCAATTTTGAAATGGAATGGAATACATTTGAGAATGAAAAAAAATGTTTGAAAAATCAGATTGTCCATAGTTGTTTTGAACATTGAAACTTTGTAAGCAATGGAATCTAATTTCTTTTTTAAAAAAGAAATCCAATTTATTATGATCCCCTTGTGATTTATCAAAAATAATAAATGAAAATTTTTAGTATTATCCACACATAGTGTGACTCCTTTTACTATGTTTGCACCTTTTATGGACAATAGTTCATCAAATGTGTCCATCAATTGAAACAACATGCTAGGTTTGGGGAGTGGCAAGAAACATTAAGAAAGTAAAAAAAATAGTGGGAATGATGGGAGAACATTAGGGGATTGCAATGTCATGTCTGAACGATGTTGGGAAAACAACAAAAATTCCCCTAGTGTTTCTCGTCATCCCTTGATGTACACCAACATCCCCCTATCATCCCATCAACATCATTCAATTGTTGTGTTCTTGTAAAGGACAATCCTATTTTTGGGCTAGTTTTTTGTTAAATGTAGTGAGGTTTGTTGGGTGGCTTTGTGTAAGGCTCCTAGCATAATGTGACTACTCTATCAATTGTTTATGTACATAGTGTTATACATATATGCAAATAATGGCAAAAATGTTGTGTTGGATCATATTTGGGGTTACATAGTTGATCTTACAAGTTACAAAGCTTTGATCAATTCTATAAGTGGGTCTAAACACACTCAAGGGAACCAATTGATTATTTAATCCAAGGACTAGAAGTCCTTTTGGAATCCTTTCAATTTTTTCATAGAAAGGATTTTTATTTTTTTGGGGCAACTTGTTACTAAATATGCCTAGAGTTGCCTTAATACAACACATGTTGTGTTTTAAACATTGTTAAATGAATATGAAATCTCAAAAGTTTGCAAATATGCAATTTTATTTTGAAAAGTGATCATGATTTCAAATCATACCAAAATATGTTAGCTACTTTGAGGTTTAAGGTTTTATATTATAAACTACAATTTTTTTAATGTATGCCATCCCATTTACATGTGGTAATTTCTTTTTGACATTATGAGATTTTGGAATATATTTTGAATTTCTATTTTTTTCAAATTCCACATTTTTTACGTTGTCAATGTCTTTTGAGTTTTTTTTCAATTTTTTCGATCAAATTTCTTTATTGAGAGAATTCTTAGTTTAGTATTTTGAATTTTTTTCATTATCTAATGAAGTTGTTGTCCAAGTACAAAAGTCCTTTACCGAAACCAAAAATTAAAATTAAATCAAATGAATTTTTATTTTGAATTCCTCAATAATCATTTAACACAACTTTAATTCCATGATTATCATGATTTTCACATGGTAATGTATAATTAGATATATAGAATTTGACAAATTTCATTGGGATTTGACATGGTTTTTGGGCCCTAGTATTGTGATCGCACCTAAATGATATGTTTGCTCTTAAATAATTCATTTATGGAATACCCATATGAACATTCACATTTTCCCATTATATGTTGTCAATTTCAAGTTGCTTTTAACATGGCATGGTAACCTTTTGCATTGGCATGTTTTTTTTCTTCTACCAATATTTAGTTTGGTCTTTCTATGTTTTGATTACAACTATAGAAATCTCATTTTGTTTTAGATATTGAACCCAACATAACCATTGAATTGAAGTTATTCATGCATGTAATATGTTGGAAGATATCTAAAATCTTGTAGATTGATATGTTCTAGTGATATCTTCATGTGCTTATAATGAAGTGTATTCTAAGTTTATATCTTTTGATTATCACTTTTTCTAGTAGCATTTTCAATCAATCATGTAGGATGGGTCTTGATTGCTGGGCAACATAATCTTTGACAATACATACTTTATCATCAATCTAAATTGTTTTGGATATAGGATATGCTTATATGCAATATAATCACCCTTTTTAGTAGTAATCTTAGTAACTATTGACCTCAAAAGAAAGTCAATGTGATTAGGAGTTGAAAGAGACTTAAGTTTTCTTTCCTTTTCAAGTCCTTCCACCATGTGTGCCATTGCAAATTGTTTGGGTAATGCTTCAATCCTAGGGTTTCCTATTTACTATATTCTTGAGAGGTTGAGTGTTCTTGCTATGTGTAGAATATATGCATGCACCATTCCATTTTATCAATGATAATCTATGTTGTGAACTTATGTAACAAGTTCTTATGCATAATGAATAGGTTATGGGCCCACCCATGGTGTTCCATGTGTGTTTAGATTTCTTTAATTGAACATTATTATTGAAAAAATGGATAGGGTTGTCAAAATGTTTTGACCCTTGATCTATTATCTTTGATCTTATCCTAAAGAGCTTAACAACATTGAACAATTCAATGGCAAAGGATTTACCATGCTGAAATACAAGATGAATGCCATATTTTGTGTGAAAAAACTATGGGAATTGTGGATTAAACAATATAATGAAAGCCAATGAGAACTAATGTTGTGTCAAAATAGAAGTAGAAAAGGGGTGACCTAGGACAAGAAAAATAACCAAGTTCATTCATAGTTGGAGCTCTAGATGAAAAAATAATAATTCCAAAAAACATTTGGGTTATTTTTCACAAATATTATTTACAAAAAAAAATTGAATGAAAAAATTTGAGTAGTCCAAAATAAGATAATTCATGTGGAAGTGGTGATTGTTCAAAAGCATACATAATTGTGCAATGATATTTAAGTTTACAAGTAGAATTACAAAAAATGCCAAAATGAGTTTCTATAAATAACCAAACTGGTTTCTTTGCATGATTATTTCCAATGCATGTGATCTACTACTCAAACTAGAAATTCTAAGCCTAATGAATATAAAAAATTAGCCAAATGGTTAAAAAAAAGTTCTTTCCCTTGCAACTTTTTGGTTTAAAATTGCAAGCCTTTGAAATTTTGATATGATTTGTTTTTTCATCAAGTTTATCCAATGAACTTGTATCAAGGAAAACATGATTTTTTTGTACAAAAAGTCTAAAATCAATCACATGATCTTAAGCATGTTCCTTTTGATTACTTTTTTTTAAAAAAAGATAAAAATATTCATATAGTTAGTTTAAAAGACTCAAAAAACATTTCCATCTAGTGTCCTTGAATTGTTTTAAAATATTTTTATTAATTTAACAAGACATCATTATCAATTGGCATACACCAACCCATTATGATTATTATCATCTAAATTAAAATCCAAAGTTGGATTTTTGAGTCTTTTTATTAAACATTCCTTTTTTGGAACCCCAATTCTAAATTAGCCCAACCCAACACTTGTCCAATCTCTTGTCAAGCCGTTGCCAGGTGATTGTTGAAAAGCCTCATCAGTTGTGAAATTTTATAGTTTTTAGAATAAATTCAAATTGGTACATGAGAAGAAACTGACTCAAACCATTCACCAACTTCAAGAATTTTTTTACAAATGCAAGGAGGAGGAGGGAGAAGACATAGTTGATTTTCTTGAACAATTGGAAATCATCATAAAACAACTTAAAGGCATGAATAACAACAACTTCAATGATTTAACCATGACCACCAAGGTCTTGCACAACTTGCCAAACAATTTGAAGCATTTTAGATTAAGGCAAGGATTTTGGTATATTAATGTTGCAACTTTTCACCAAAGAAAGTGGGTTAAAAATTCCTAAGGGGGGGAGATTATATAATGAAGAATGAAGTAAAAGAAAGTCAAGCAAAAGAATGGTCAAACATTCAAGCCATGATGGTTGGTATCAAATCAATTAAGCACAAATATAGAAATGTGTGGATTTTAGATATGGGATCCACTCAACACATGATAGAATATGGCACATGCAAGTTCAAACGCTATCATGACACAAAAAGGATCAAACAATGGTCCATGGAGTTGAAAATTTTTAATTCCAAATTGTCGAAGTGGGAAACATTGACATGTTGGTGAAGATCAATGACAAATGGCACATGTCAAAGTTGAAGAATGTTTTGGATGTTCCAAAGTTGGGAAAGAGCATTTTCTTGATTAAATGAGCCATCAAGGCAAGTGCAACATCATCCATACAATAAATGCATGTTAATTAATGCACAAGGGAATAATTGTGATGGAAGGTTTAACAATTGGTGGCACTTACACATAAGCCCACAAACCACCCCAACACAAGGTTTATTTGGTTGATGTTAAGAAGGAGATGATTGGATTGTCAATTGGATCATTTCTTGCGGAGAGAAAAGGAGTTGCTATCAAGAGCTTTGAAATATGGCACAAAAGGTTGTGTCATGTTAATTGCTAGACATGACATAGGGTGAAAGCATAATCAATTAAACACTTCGTGATACTTGTATGCATAAATGGAAAATAGTCATAAAATACACCTTCATATAGTAAACTTTAAAACATTATTTATTCCAATGATCAATATGGGCATGTTTTTTTGACTTTATGCCAATGATATTAAAAAATTGCATGTTTAATGTCCATTTAAATAGATTTTTCACAATTGCAAATAGATTTTTCTCTACTTTTTGGGCACATGTTTCATAGAAAGTAGGAGAAATATTGGATTTTTTTAACTTTCTTGGATATTGTTGCTTTCAAATATATTTATGTGTTTTCAACTTTTACTTTGAAAGTAATAATATATCAAACTTTCTAATGTAAAAGTATTTTTGAACACATTTTGGGTAGTATGTTTCAAAAATACTTTTAACCTATTTTTATTATACGAAGTTTCCCAAACTTTGTATACAACAAATTGTAAACCCACTGTTGAGCAGCATGATGGTTTGATAATGATTGAAAACATTTTGACTCTACTTTTTTGCATTCATGTGCAAAAATATGACTACATGAACGATAACTACTTTTTGTGTTTAATTGATTGTGCTTTCACCCAACAACACAAACAACGGAAAGAATGGTAATTGGTTTGTTGTTAGCCAACAAGAAGGAACCACCATTTTGTGAAGGCTATGTGTTTGGGAAGGCAAAATGAAATTCATTTGCAAAAAAAGGATGTGAAAATTCGAGTAATTAAGATTGTAGATATAGTCCATCTCAAACTTTGTGGTCCTTTTAACACAAAGTCAAAATGAGGGGTTAGTTACTACATCATTTTAAAAATGATCACTCATCATATGAAGTCTTATGTAATATAGCCAAGAAGTTAGATGCACTGTCTTGTTTTGATAAATACGTTGGATTCATGAAAATAAACTAGACAAGTTAAATAGAGTGGGTGAATTTATAATGAACTTGGGTTTTGGGTGTATCTTGTAATTGTTGATGCAACATAAAATCTAACCATGACATCTACTTCAAAGCAAATTGGAGTAGCCGAAAGGGAAAACCAAACCATTGTTGAAATGGTTTGGAACATGATTTATGATAGTGGATTGCACTTGAGGTTATGGGTTGAGGCAACACAAACCGCATTGAGACATGCACACTAAAAGGCAAGAGATCATTCAAAACATGGACAAAAGAAAAACCACTTGTGATCCATATGAAAGTTTTTGGTTGTGATGCATATGTTCATGTCTTGAAAGAGCTTCGGAAGAAATTAAATTCCAAAAGTGTGAAGGGAGTGTTCATGGCCTATAATTTAACCAACAAAACATATTGTTTGTGGCTGAATGATAAGAAGAAGAAGATTGATGAAAGTCGTGATATCACTTTCAATGAAGAAGAAATGTCAAGCCAAAATCCAAACAAAGACACAGAAGCAACAATACATGTGTTCTTAAAGACTAATGAACCATTTAGAATTTCAACATTTAGAATTTCAACATACGTGTTCTTGGAACAATTGTTGGTAGTAGTGAAAATGCACCATTGTCAACAACAATGGAAGTTAGTTTCATGTTTGTCGATTTTAATGATTCATCAATTTTAATTTACTAATGAAATTGCGCATTTGAACCATCAAGAGGTCACAAACAAATACACAAGGCACAAAGCAAGTGGAACGTCAAGAAGATTTTTGAACTTTAAATGCAAGATTTGGATGAAGCAAGAAGTTGGACATTGAAGGAAATAATGACATCATTTAGATATTGAGGAGTTGGGGCTTAAGCTATGAAAAAATCATAGTTGTATGGTGATTGGTTCTACCTTTAAAAAACTAGACATGGGAAAACACATGAGAAGAACACATAAAATGAGCCATAGAATTTTTACAATCCTTTGAATTTTATAAACATAGAGAAATGACTTGAGACAATACAACAAAAATACAATTCATCTATGGAGAATGAAATGTGGGTACTTGAGGAGTTGCCCCTTGGATGAAAGAAGATCGACTCCAAATGGGTCTACAAATTAAAGTACAATGTGATAGGAGAAATCAACATATATGCAAATTCAAATTTTTTGCAAGAGGTTAGACTCCAATTTTGGCTAGGTTGGGGTTTTTTGGAGGAACAATCAAGTTTTAGGTCTAATGTTTTTTAATGAAAGGGACAACTTGTCAATTCCATGTTCAAAGAATATTTTTAAAAATAGAAACCCATCAATTATTTAAATTGTTAATTCCTTGGGTTGATAGTTCTAAGCTTTACAAGGGTCATTGGTTTCAATTTCAAGGTGGGGCCAAGTCCAATTTTTTAAAAATACTAACATAAGAATTTTTGGTAGGGATGTTTTTTCAAAATCTTGATTCTTTTAAAGAGAATGCATCCTTTTGGTCTCATTCTCTTGCAAGTTACTAAACTTCAAGAAATGAGTTGGTTTTTTATTTTCATCGTGAAATTCATAATGAGTGGGAAGGGATTGGAAAAAAAACAAAGTTAGGAGTAAGGAGTGAGAAGTAAAGGGGGAAAAACAATAAAGTCATGGGAAAGAATCTTTGTGGTAAAACTCACAAGGAGTGAGAAGCAAGAAAGAAAAACAAGGGGTGTGTCATAGTACCACTTTGCCAATCTTTGAAGCTTAGTTTTCATCTTAAGGGTTCTAGATTTTTCCATTCTTGGTTTTCAAAACTTTTAGTAGCTTTTCATCACACCAACTATTGATGATGCTTGTTATTACCAAATGAATGATGGAAATTTAAAAAGGGACGATTAAAGCATTTAATTAGTTGTATAGGAGTTAGACATTTGATTAGTTGGACATGATTAAAACATTTGATTAGTTTGATTTTCAAATTACTTTTGGAAGGAAAGAATTTAGGATGTAATTTTGGAATTTGATGAAGGTTGAGAGACTATTTGTTTACATACAAAGAGAGATTTAGAGAGTTTGCTAGAAAGAGAAGACAAATTCAATATGAAGTTTAGAGTTTTGTTGTATTGTAAAACACTTGATTTTCATGAATGATTTATACACTTAACAAACGTTTGATATGTTCAATTCTGAGAAACGAAAACAATAAAAAATTGACAAGTAAACATTCAATTTACTCTAGAACTGAATGAACAACTATGAATGAACAACTAAACTCTAATCACAAAATTATGATTATCCAGAATAATTCCAAATCTGAGAAATAATCACATGAGCTGATAAGCTTGGTTAACAAAACAAATCTACATGTAGCAAAACCCAAAAGAAAGGAAAGAAGGAGAAATGAAGGATGAATGCAAACATTGTGAATATTTTAGCTGCTGGAATTGTACAAAGTGATGGGTTGTGGGTACTCCCACATCTGCTTGCTATCAAAAACAAATTGGTAACTAAATGATGCCACTTTCAGCACCAGGCCAACTTAATGTGCTTCCCAAAGACAGAGAAAAGGGGAAGTAGAAGAAACCGAAGGCCTAACCAGAAGGACAAGGTGTAGTTGAAGCTGGACTTACGGTTGAGGATTCACTTCCTGTTTTTGTCCCCTCCATTGGGAGGGCTGGATACAGAGAAGTAAATACCTCTGAAGATGTCCTTGAAAATGTTAATGGTCTTATGGAAGGCAACTGTCGGGAGTTGAAGCAGCTTTTGCACACTCTGACAGGAGAGAAATAGCCGAGATCCTCCAACACAAGTCGATTATCACAGCAGTTGGCACAAGAAATTTGCCCACAATTGCGGCAGTAATGTTTGTTTTCTGATGTCAACTGTTTTTGACATGATGTGCACATGTCCATCTGCAACCAAACATACAAATCAATATATACCGTCATCGTTGTTCAGAGATCAAAGGATGATGAAGAGTCTTTCATATTATGATTTTTTTCCTTCAGGCTTCACATTTCAGCTGCAAACAGCTTCAAGGGGCAACAGAATGGTGTTGACTTACCTCGATTTCTAGAGATGGGTTTTGAACAAAACCATCATCCGGCAAGGTCCATGAAATCAAATTTCCACTTGCATCACCGCTACACAATTGTTTGAGGTCGTTACCTAGAGAGAGTGCAGTTACAGGCTCTTTATGCCAAGTGAGCACTTTATAAAGAACGAGTTGATACTCGGGAGGACTGCCAATACTACTACTACTACTACCACTACCACTACTAATACTAATACTATTCTTCAAAGCATCAGGGGTTGTTGGGCTCAGACTTCCAGAGCTTCCATAACTTCGTGATCGTGTTCTCTTGAAGTCTGACAACCCTGCAATGCTCGCACTTGCCTTTCTGTCCAGCTTTGAATTTGTATCTAGCTCCATGTGCCAGAGTCGGATACATCCATTTTGGTGACCTGTTACATACCAACTTGCTTCCATCCAATCTGACAAGTGTGGACTTGTGATGGAGAGAATTGTATCTGCTGAAATGTTTGACATATTCACAGCTGCCAGACAGTCTCCATTAATACTCCAAACTGCTACAGTCACTCCAGCTGCTGTGACAACTTCACCTGTCATGTCATTTGCATGAATGGCTGTTGGAGGATTTGAAAGCTCAGGCAGTTGACGCACATACTCGAGGCTACTCAAGTCCCAGAAAATTACTGTCCGGTCCTTAGAGCCACTCACCACCAGACTGTAGGGTTGGGAGACTGCAAGACAAGTGATGGCTTGTGTGTGTGCACATAATGCCTTCTGTAAGTGAAGTCTCCTTTGATTCCGCAGACCATCTTTCCGTTGCCGCCACACGGAAACAACTCCATCCTCTCCACCTAATGAAACAAAAAACTCATTTTATGTTTTTGAGACATTCAGGTCATCAACAACTTGACTTGTAAACCCAAATTCAATTCTTTTAACAGCCCCAAAAAATCACAAGAAAAATTACAACCCAAAAAAATGACCAAAAAAGTTATCACCCAAAACAGATTCTGTGATATTTGCATGCTCACAATGATTTTGTGCCACATAGAAACTGTGCCGAAAAAGAATTTCAGGGAAGCATTTGTGATAGCATTTTACCTGTGACAAGAATGCGTCCATCCCGACTGAAACCAGCGCATAGCACAGGCCCGTCATCATGAAGGTTTTCATGAGTGGACAGAAGCTTGTCTTGATCATATGAGATGATTCTGAGGCTTCGGTCTGGAAATCCCCACGCAAGATATTTACTGTAGCCAGGTGGCTTCAGGACACTGTTGGCACCTGCTGCATACACTTTGTCTTGAAACATCACAATCTGTGACACTTTTGACCCCACCCGTCGTAGTTCCTGGCTCAAACAAAAAATGCCACAAAATCACATTTTATGATGTGAAAAGAGGCTAACAGTTTTGCTTCGGAGATTCTCAGCACTTATGTGTGAACCCTGCAATTGAACAAACATGTGGGGGCATATGTGGGAATTGGAATATTTAGCATGAAGCTCAAATTTGATACTCCATGTGTACTATTCTTATTCCTTTCAGAAAAACCATCCATTAATTACTCAAATTTTAACCTAAACCCAGTGTGGGTTGTTCCTAAATCAGAATCACATGGTTTGCATCAGATACACATATGCTTTTAAGAATGGAAACTACACTCTTCGATTAAAATTGAAAAAATCTGGGAATTTTGTAGCCAGCAATGCTTTGGTTGCAGGGGATTATTATGGTTTACCTGAGGGGCAAGCAAATGATAATTGCGGAGCACAAGTGTAAGAGGCTGTTTTTGCACCCACTTGCGCTTTGGGTGTGGTTTCACAAAGAGAAGGCGGGGTGTTTGGCCAAAGTGATTAATTTGAGCCAAAATAGCAGCCTTCATGGATGGGTCTGGAACCCTGTCAATATCGACTGCTCCCTCATACGTCAAGTGGTAAAACACATTCAATGCCTCAACTGCTGGCTGTTTTTCCCAATCCAGCATACAAACCCCCACAAGAAACAACAAGAAAAAAACAACACCCCCAACTCCATCAATCAAGCCCAATGGTGGATTTTGCAATAAACCTCTCTGCAAAGATAAGATTTTCGTGCTTTTGATTTTTCCTCAGCTGACAAAGACATAAATTTGTTCAGTGTGCAGAAATGCAATTATTAATGCAATGCCAAGAGAACACACACTATCTGGGGGGAAAGTTACTAACTTTGCCTCTCTGCTTGTAGCCGAAGATGAGGTCAATCCAATGGTGCAGATTCTCTGAGACATACTGTGATTCCAGAGCTTCCCTGTGTTTACGAACAAATTCCCGTGCACTGCCCTTTGCCCATGGTGGCAACAGCACATCATTTACCTGTACACCAATCCAGCCCCACAATTCCCTGGTTTTTTGAAACATTCATTGCACAGTTTGAGATATTATGAGTCTGAATCATAAAACACAAAACTGGAATTCTGGGTTCATGTACAAATGGGATATGCTTCAGGTGAATTTTCAGAAGAATTTTCTGGAATTTTTTTTTTTGTAGAAAATGCTTACCCTGTCTCCTGACTGTTTGACTCCAAAATCAAAGTCAAATCGATTTTCCAGAAATTCGGGCAGGTAGAAGAACTCAGGAATAAGCTCTTTAACGTCTGCAGTACTGCCTTGACTGGCACTCAGCCAGGTATCACGGATGCTATTGAACAAACGGTCAGCATGATCAAATGCCCCACCCTGCAACTGCCTATTTTCCTGGCTGAAAGGAGGCAGCCGAATCAGATAAAACAATACACTTCCCGCACTCGAGTAATGTGACCCGTAATGAAATCTCGGGATCTCAGGATCCTCCCAAGTTTCATATCTGCAAAACACAAAAAGAAACTACTTCATCAAAATCTCATGGAAGAATGTGCGATGATGGCTTCCTAGAAATGAAGCATTCAGAGTGTAATCCAGATATGAAGAATTCAGAGTAAACCCATTTTTACCTCTTTCTGAACTCCCGCTCCCGCTCTGGATGGAGAGCACCCATTGGCTTGTCCAGGCGGCGGAATGTCTCTGGGTTTGAGAGATCAAGCTCGTCACTGCTATAGTCTTTCAGAATCCATGGGAACACTGGGTATTGTGTAAGGTCATTATAACCACGGCCCGCCAATGTGTTTAGGTGCATCAAATACTGAAAGTTGCTGATTTCTCCTGTTTGCCACCTATTTTTCATATTGAAAAAATGGAACAACAAAATGGGTTAAATAAAAATAAATCCAATTTTCAACAGAGAAAAAAAATTCCACTTCATAAATTTCATGTTAAAGGTGATGGGTTAAGTCCCAGTTTTTTTCCCTTTTTTATTCTTGGGGTTGGTGGTACATACCTCTTGCTGAAGGATTTGGCCATCAGTTTGAAAAGACGCCCACCTTCACTGGCTTCCTGTTTGGATGCAGCTGATATTGTTGTGTCCAACCTGACCAAAACCACAGTGTGGAACATTCCATTCCACAAGTTTAGTCTGGTGAATTAGAGATGGAGAATCTAGTTTGAAGGGAAATTGCTGACTTCAAAAAATGAAAATTCTCTACCTTGGTTCTATAGTAAATAAGCAAATAGGAGAAAGGTGTTGTATATATCAACAACAAGCACATGGGTGAAAGGCATAACTGTATCAACTATACACACAATGGAGAAAGGTGTTATGCATACCAACAATAAGCACATGCGAGAAAGGCATTATGTACATCAAACATTAAGCACATGGGAATGGATTTTTAAGGTTTCAAAGCAAGTGCAATTCTTTTCTACAAGAGTTTTGAGGAATCTCACATGCTATTGCGTGGGAGGTTCATGGCAAGAAGGTTTTTGAAGACCTCATCCCTCTCGCCTTTGTGGAAGACTAACAGGTCATTGCATCCGTCCATACTGAAAAGCTCAATGGCAACTGGTCTCAATTGATATCGTCGCTTTAGGAGCTCATGCACACTCTCCAGTTTCCACATGCGCCATGCATGTGGCATATTGCGACCTGCTTTCACCTGTTCCAAGACCAAAATTATCATATAAAAAGAGTTAGGCTTTTTTATGCATCATGATCACCACCAAGTAACGTCAAAATATTATCACAATAAAAATATTGCACCAGTGTGAATGAGTTGACAAACAAAATAAAACCAAAGAAACCCTGCAAATCTTAAATTTAAAAAAAAGAAAAAGTGAAGGAAATAAAAAACCCTACTTTCTCCTTTCCCCATGCACCTCCACTATAAGCCCAGGCACGACCACCTGGCCAAGCATTGTCCATGGTCTCCAATTGCTTTGTACTATGAATATCAGCCACACCAGCAGAATTGGTGCGAACACCTAAAGCTTGGTCAATAACTGATAAATCACGCTCCTCTAACTTCTCCTTTATACAACCAGCTTCGATTATGTAATTCTCAATGACATATAGGCATTTCTCACCAATGAGGAAAATCCCATCTCGTTTGTCCAACCCAACAACACGTTCACAGTTGTAATGGAACCGGATCCTCTCTCCTGGTTGCAAGTGTGGTCGGATCAAGTACTCTCCATCCTCGTGCATTTCCTGTTCCAGGTAATTTGGACCTTCTTTGAGGTTTTTGATCATGGCTGGAGATGTTGACTCCACTGGTGAGCCTAAACCACCAGCAAACTCTTCTCCGGCCAGTTTTGGTGATGTGATGCTCATGGCTCTTTCTTCAATTGGTGGGTCCAAACTGCTACCAGCTGACTGCTCATCACTCCAGTGAACCCGTGCCGATAACCTATCTTCATCTTCTTCTACCCCATCAGCTTTCAAAGGATCACCCTCACGATCACCCTCCTCATCCTCAAATGATGCTAAAAACTCCTTGCTTGCGAAACCCAGGTGCTTTTGGCTATCAGAGCCACCAGAAAACAAGAGGTAAAACTGGTCATGGTTTGGGCTCCCTTCATCAGGAGGAGCAATGACTGAGAGATCAACCGCAGCAGTTTCAGACTCGTCCGGTACCTACAACAACAATAACACAATCATACCAAAATGGTTCAATACTACTGTCACTGAAAATCCTCCTCCCATCAACTCTGATCATCTTAACACAGGTTTAGGGTTTCCGGTGGGTGTTTTTGACCAGAGCATCAGGTCTACATTAGGTACCTACCTGATCAAAGCAGCCCCGGCCAGTATCTTCTAGCTTTCTTTTGCGGCGTTCAAGCTTCTTGCGCATACGATAAGGGCCTTCAGTCAGACATAACTGCCATTCAGGCTCTTCATCGACAACGGGTGCACTTTGAATGGGCCAAATGCCACGCTCATGAATGAGCTGTTGAACATGATCGGCCCAACCACTTTCAGCATGCAAAACCCACCCATATTTATCTTGACGAAGCACTCGTAACTCTGCTGCCATAGCCTCTCTCACAAGCTCAAGTGCCACCCGTCTCTCCAACACTTGCTCCCAATGCCGAGTACCCATTTTAGTGCGGTCACGTGAGCGACGTGACATTTCTCTCTTGCGTCGTGTCTCCATTGCCTTGATTCTGATCCCTGGGAACCTAGCAGCCCCAGAAACAAAGTCACGCCATATGCTTGCTGCTCGTTGCTCAAGTACTCGTTGTACAGTCTCCCATGACTCCTCAAGCCAACTGTAGAAATTTTGAACACCCGCCGCCATCAGCAGTCGATCAAACCCACCGTGCAAAACGTCCATCAACACGCCACCCTACATGCACAACACATGCAATATCAATTTGCAAACAAAACAATCCAATGGCAAATGCAGGATATGAGCAAGAGGAGCGAAAGGAAGTGGAACTCAAGCACAAGAGCTTCTTTTTGTATTCTCGAGTCCTTGCTCCACTTGGGTTTGTTGGGGTACAAAGACAAACAGACAAAACTATGTACCTGCATACCGTGACTAATGAGAATTTCTTCGAGAGCTGGGATGCGCAGCTTCAATAACACCTTCCAAACATCAATTGCCAAAGTGCGAATGCTTTGTTCATTGTCCCATACCATATGGAACAAGTTCACACACAGGGTTGACATCAATTCTGGGTCTATGTTACTTCCACAGAGAATAAGCTTCTGGTTAGCAAGCAAGAGCCGCAATACAACTGCTTTGTCAAGCCCTCCTCCTCTTGTATATCCAGAATCACCTTCAACAAGATTTTGATTGGTGACATCAGCGAAGGTGCTCTCTTTGCTTAAAATCAGGTAGTCATTGTTCTTTTGGGTCGGTGTAATAAACTCGTCCTTGGTGCCTCGGTCACTCTTATTATTACTATTGGCCACAGGTAAAAAACAAAACATAAGCATGCGATTTGTGTTTTTAAGGAGTGCTTGAACATATGCTTCCACTTGTCGGCTTGTTGCCCGTGTGAATAAGAGGTTCTTTGCAGCTGGAGTTGCATCTTCTACCCTTTGATCCATATTTGCCAACTGAAGCACTGCAAGAAGGAACTCAAGCACACATAATGCTCCAGGTGGCTCCATGAAAGCTCCCATGTACACACGGTCAACCAGTAGCCAGCTCAGTGTGTCCAGGTTGGTAGCCCACCTGTGAAAGAGTGCTCTAAACACTTCAGAAACACACAGTAAAGTAGAGCACATCATCATCACCATCATCATCACATATAGCAAGCAAGCAAACAACAAATGCATGGAGCTCACTTGTGCTTTTCAGGCTTTCGACAATGCTCTGCAGCATCTCCAGTTAAAATGCGCACAATTTTGTTCATCATGCGCCGCAAGCAAAGACCTTGAAAGACTAATGTGGCATCAGAAGAGACATATAGGGGAACAGCCTCAAGGACTGCCTCAACCATACTCGTTGACTTTGCTTGCTCTGTCAACAAGTCTGCCAATACCTCAGCTATTAGATCCAACACAGCTGATGCAGCTACTACACATGGGCCACCACCACCTCCTCCGGCAGTTCCTCCCAAAGCCTCAATTTGTAATAGTAACTGGACAGAAACAGGAGGAAATAATGGAGTCTCACTGGCAGCAACACTTGTTGATGAGAGTGGACCAAAGTCACCAAAATTGAAGTCAAAATCAGTGGTTGTTTGAGATGCAGAAAGGGAGGAAAATGCAGAAAACGAGCGATGTCGAACCCGTGATTTGGTGGATCTTGGAGGTGTTGGAGGTGGGGAGAGAGTTGACTTGGGTTGTCTCGTTTCTGAAAAATTCAGTGATAAGCTATCTGTTAACCATGAGCCTATTGGAGATCCCAATCCAGCTGGTTTTGGAGTGAGAAAAGTGATGCTTGACATATCAGAAGGCGTCGGTGATATGGGTATCTCAATAGACAAACCTGTTGGTGGTGTACCTGCATCAAAACCAAGACACAAAAAAAAGTAGTCAAAACACAACATTCCACAAAAGGAAATCGTTTTTCTTCCCCAAAAACTCATTATTCTGTAAAAAAATGTATGGTTATTGTTATTACCTCTGACAGAGGGAGGCGACAATGGCTTCTCTGAAGGAGAAGCAGCAGCCCAAACCTCCTCATCAAAGTCATCTGTTACTGAAACCATGGGTGCACTTGTTTCCATTGGAAAATCTGTCTCAACCCGCAACTGTGAAACATTGAGTCTCTCACGTTTCTGCTGGCTGAATGAGATGATGGGTGGTGGCAGCAGTTCTTCGCATGCAATGGAATTTTCACCTGGATATTCATCGAGTGGTCCAGATACTAGACCTTGTGCAGCTTGTATAGCAGCTGCTGATCTGGTGGGCATAAGAGGAGAAAAAAGAGGAGCCACAACATTGTAAGACAATGAAAAACTGCAAAAGTTAACCATTTGTACACAAATGTCAAGCCTTTCTCATTCACTCAATTCACTCACTCACTCACTCACTCCATCATTCAGTGACAAAACAAACAAGCTTACCTGACGCAAGTAAAATAAAGGTCAATACAAGACTCCAGGAAATCTGTGCGGCAACATGCGACAGAAAAAGGGTGACACAGTTTTGTAGCATCAACCATGAAGCGCAAAAGTGACGCAACCATAGCTGGCGCTGCCACCTCTCCTCCAATCAGGCGTGCTGCATATGTTTTGTGCAAGAATGCATCTCCCTGTTGCATTTGAAAGAAGTAACATAATTTAGAATATATATATATATAGAATCATCTCCTTGGCAACAATTATGCAAATTTGCATACCTTAAAAAGCTGTGAAGTCACCCAGATCATACTCATCTGGTATTTGATTACTGAAGTAGAATATTGTTTTGTTTTTGTTGGGTTGTTGTTCTAGGTACTGAACTCTGCAAAAAACATTTACTGATAATAATGCCAGTCTAGAGAGTTCTGCAATGGGAGTGTAACCTGCAATGTTCCTCCAGAATCTGCTGCTGTTGAATTGGCTGCCACTGTTCCATAAAAGCCTGAAAAATCGCCAGATTGTTGGGTTGATTCCGATTGCACAATAATCTGGTTAAATGCCGCCTTGGACATAGCAACTATGGATTCAAGTAACTCTGTAAAGAAAAGCTCCGATTTATTCCCCTGCCTCGGAATTAGGGCTTGAAAGTCCAATAACCTTACCTGTTGTTAACCAAGTAGACGTACAATGCAAAAATGCAATTTTAGAAAAAAAAACTGCATTATCCCCAAAAGGTCCTGCTTAAGAAAAACTAGGAAATCGTATTTTGACAGACTTAAAAATCAGATCAAATTTGATGTGAAAAATATAACCACAAAAATGGAAAAAAGTTTGCAGGTGGAACAATGCCATTTTTTTTCTTGAGGTTTTAGGATGTTAGGTACAGGACCTGGGTGCTGAACATCAATTTTGAAAAACGGGTTTACAGTTGGTGGGTTTAAGGTTTAGGGTTTAGGACAAAGGGCTAATGATACCTCTGGCTGGCGGGGATACACCGGTCGGCCAAAAATGATACTGAAAAGAACATAATAGATTTCTGGGCAGTCATAGAAGCTAGGGAGTACATGGGCCAAAGCTTGGAATCCACCGGAACTCTTAAAACGAGCAGCAAAAGTGGGTGATGGTGCAAGGCAGACGCCAAGCAACGTCATTACCCAGCGCATACTAGTTGGGTGAACAGCCTCATCCAATAGAAATGTGATCAATTTTGATGACACAATCTTATGCCATGTATCCAGCACATCATCTGCCCGAATCGTCATTTGCAAATCAATGAGCATCTCCAGTAGCATGTTCCTCACAATCACCTTTTGAAAAAAAATTTTAAAATCACATATTTAGAATTAACCAACATGTTTGAAACCAACATGATAACAGAAGGGGAAAATAAAAATAAAAATTCCATACACAAATCGATACCTTGTTAAAACAAATTTCACATAAAATACTATGGTACTACAATAGAGGGATGAGAGAGGATTGAGAGACCAACCTGGGTACCCATTGACTCACGGGCAATGTGAGACACACCCCGCGGCACATGTGGAGGATCAAAAGTCATGACCACAAAATCTGCCACATATTTCAACTCGGAAGGCAAAAACCCATCTTCCAAAATAATTCCCAAAAGGACCACCAGCTTTTCAAGTACTGGGTTTGTGACATCACCACGTTGCAAAGTGACCAATAAATGCTGAACGAGGTTGAGCTTGCGAAGGACGGTCAGATTGTGAGATCGGTACCTATGCATGGATACTAAGCGCTCAATAAAGCCCAGTAAACCCAACTGGATGCCTATGGGTGCAGTCACCCATAATGTCCAATCAAGCAAAACATGTTCCATCATTTCCGGGTTTGCAAGCACAATGCAATTGACATCTTCAACACTTAAGTCACCTATGCCTTTGTTGACATCTGATCCACTACCGATAGTACTGTCAAGTGGAAAACCTTCAGCATAGTCAAATGCGGAGCCATAATTGGAAGATTGGTCATCGTGGGTTTGGGGTGATGAGAAACCAAACAAGTTGAGTGCGCTATCGATACCCAAGCTTTTGCTTGACAAATGCTTACTCTTTACACTATTGTCTTGAATGTGTGTGGTGGTGGGGTTATGGGCGACTGGTTTCTGAACAAATGATGCTTCACAAGAGGCAATCTGAAACAAGAGGTGAAGATCATCCATGTCGAAGACTGCCATTCGTCGGTGAAGGAAAAGTGCAAGCAAATGGTAACCTCGGCATGCCTGCATATCTCGCACATTACGGGGATTTGATTGGAGCATACAGACTAGTACTGAGAGAGCCAGGTGTAGCATCTCACTCGTATCTGCAGCCTCTAACATAGCCAGGACAACTGATACACCGCCTACTTTCCTCATACTGTCAGCAATTGAACATGGAGTGCAAATGTGGATGTCTCCATATATCCGAGCAAAGCGTGGCAATCCTAAGCAGAACACAACCAAGAAACAATGGCACAATTTTAGCAACAGTTATGCCACGACTTCTGGAAAGCAAGCATGACTCGTTATAAATAACAGAAATAAAGAACTAGTGAAGCAATATTTACCACCAAGAAGGGAAGCTGCTGCGGACATTGGGTCAACCAAATTGACCATTGAGAGAACAGCAGATGGAATAACACCATCAAAGTGCAAGCCATCAAGTGCAAAAATAAGATGTCGACCACAAAGCTGTGCCCAAAAGCGGGTGAGCTTTTCAAGATCCCAAATGACACCACTCCCTGCCGACAGTGTGATGCCAGAGTCTGTCCGACTCAAACCTTCAGCCTTGAGTGTTGCCAGGAGCTCAGTGTCCAGACTTTCAAGTATCATCAAGTTCCCACCACCACATGCCTCATACGGTATGTACTGCAACATGTCCGTATCCTGGAAAAGCCCTCGGTAGCCTCGCCCCAACACATACATGAAGAAAACTGCTTGCGCTGAAAGCACTTCATCAAATAAGTAGCAAGATCCAAGCTGCCATGTCATTGGACATACTTCTGATAATGATGGTGGAGTCCCAATTGTCACCTGTTGTTCCACCCCAAGAAAAAAGAAAAAGATCACCAATGAGTTGATGAGTGCTTGTAACTTGTAACTTCCATTGCCAACTCTAGAATTGATACGCAGAGATAGATAGAATTCATCAGTTAGTTCTGAAATTCAATATGGAGACAATAGTTTGAGTTATAACCTGGAGTGACTTTCCAACAGGTGGCAAAGAGTACCCAAGTTTTCCAGTCTGTCGCAAGCTTCCATTCACATATAGAGATGCAATACTAGACTGAAAAAGCCCAGCTAGTGCATTTGGTTTGTTGTGCACTATGGCAAGGTGATACCAAATGCCCTGTTCTATTCGAACACCTTTGAAACAGATATATGATGTTGGGCTAGTGGCTAAAGATAAAACGCCTGTGTCATCCAAAAACAGTTCAGCACAAACACTGATCTTTTCCTCTGTAGTTCCAACAGTGAAAATGCGTAAAACAGATCCTGCCGCACATGACCTTGTTCGCAAAAGTCCCTTGGAATTATTTGCCGATTCTGAACCTCCTGCTGATGATGATGACTTTGTTGCAGTCTGCGAACTGACATTTTCAAATCGAGCCCAACAAGCAAATGAGTATCCAGCAGCAGGTGGCCAGCTCCTATCGCCCAATGGTGTTCGTATGCACGCATACCCCAAACGTGACATTTGGAAATCCATAAATGGAGAAAAAGAGACACACTCGTTTGTTAATGCCACAGATTGACTCATATGCTCTACCATTTCAAGAAGGCGTTGACCTGTTTGTCCAGCAGAACCATCTTGGTTCGTCCAGATATATTGTGCGAGTGTTCTCATCTCAGTGGATGAAAGTCTGTACAAAAATTGAAGAACAAAACCCACATGACAAAACATTACAAACATGAGACCAAATTGTGTGACAAATTCTCTAGATTGCTAAAGCACATAGATTGGCAACAGGGAAGATGCAGCATCAACAACTGGTTTTTTTTCCCCCCAACCTTTGCTAGGAAGATGGGAAAGAAGGTAAGAGAAAAAAGAGTAGTGGGTGATTTGGAAAACATTTGGTTTTCAGGGTGATGGTAAGAGTGGAGTTGTCTTCTGAACATACCTGAATGCTCCAAGCACTTCTATGATTTCTAAAGCATATGTCAGAAGTATTGATGGTGTGCGTAACATCAAGTTCACTGCTTCCAGTAGCACACCGACACAGCCTGAAACCACCCCCCATCAACCCAAAACATCATTTCCTACATGTGTGTGTCCATCATCAAACATCCACAGGGGTGGCAGTGTTTCATGCATTGCACCACTAGTCAAGCTAGGAGTCTCAGTTTGTAAGGAGTAGTAGTTTCAGTCCATACTGAATGCACACTTCTGTTATTTTACTTACCAGCAGCAGTCAGGGCATCTTGATTCCGTGGGCTGCTGCGAACAAGTGTCCGAACATGGAAAAGAATACGTAGTTGAAGCTTCACTGAGAACAGTATAAAGCAGTGAAAGAGAAGTAGAATTGCAGCAGGATTGAAGACTTCATCCTCTCGAGTGGGGGTGCTGCTGTTGTTGTCTGCGTAGTTCACGGAAAATTTACCATCGATACCTGGAATTCTGAAGCTTGATGATCCCTGTCCTCCCACAATCTCTTCTTGCTCCTCCACTAAAGCAGGAAGAGCTGGTGTGTTTTGGGATGGTGAATGGACATGTTCAAGTGCAACATCAAATAACAGCTCTGTGATCTTCTCCTCAAATTCCGCACAAATGAGCCCAGAAAAATTTAGCACCAGGTGCTTGAAGCTTTGTGAGGAAATACACTGATGCAGCCTGTTGCGATTGATTGGATTTTCGGACGCTCCAATTGTGACAACATGGAGCAAAGCATCCAACAGCTGCATGCACATCTCGACAGAGGTTCTTGTGGCCACCACAGTACCTTCCTCCTCATTCCTCCTGTCTGACAAGGAGGAGGAGAAATCTGAACCTAGTAGTAGTACTTCTGAATGATGATCATCATGGGTTTGCATACTTTCCAAGACTGCAAGTGGAAGCTCAAACCCATTCCCTTCCCCAAACACATTTTTAGCTGCAGGATTGGCACCAAGGATTCGCCAAATTGCCCAAAGAATGTCCTCCTTTGCTTCTACATCAATATACCAAAACTTTCCAACAGGACTTGTGACTTTTCCTGTCTGGACAATTTTGATGAGCCCCTTCAACTCACTGCTGTGCATCTGAACAAAATCACCCATCACCGAAATTTGTCTTTAGGATTAGGGCTGAAAAGGATCCATGGGAGTTTTCATCATTGCACAAATTTCTACCAAGACGGAAAAAAGACAGAGAAAAAGGAGACAGACAGACACATGGATCATTGATCTCACACCTGATTAGAGTCTTCACAAATCAGACATGAGAGAACTCGTAGGACTCTCACACGATGTATTGAAGAAGCCAGAAGTGGTAGAATTGCACCAACACCATTGGCCTTTCGGAATACTGCCTGATTCCCTTCCATCTTTCTGAGGAGGTGAAGGAGACAGTCCCATGCTAGACCAACAGTGGCAGTATCATCAAAGGTATGAAGTTCGCCTGGCAAAGAAACTAAGTCTTGTTGTTGTTCTTCTTCTGCTGCTGCTGCATCTTGGGTAGCCAAATCTTCTTGTGGCTGTAGAAGAAGAGTCACGGCGCCTGGAAGTTCACAGCGCTTCAAGTCATCAAGGAGCAAATCAAGTACCCCAACTTCCCGAAAGACCTTCTTATATTGTCGATTGAAAGACAGGAGCTTTTCAAAAAATGACAACACAGTGCCACGTAATGGTGATGCATATGGCTGTTGAAGTAAATAGCAGAGGGAAAGAAGCTCTTGTTCTGGAACACAGTTCACAACTGTAACTGCATACTCTAAGATCTTCAGCAACCGCTCTTGAAGCACAAATGGGTAGTGACCCATGTTCTGGAGAAAGAGTGGGATCATTCGCAACTCCTGAACCACTGCATAATTGTCCACATGGCTTGCAAACAATCGAAGCAAGCGGTCCAATATTTCAAGCTGTAAAACACAGTTTTTGCTCTTCAGAAATACATCATGTAGAACCTGTACAGCCTCTATATCATGAACTTTCCCCTCCAGCAGCTCCTGCTGCTGCTGTTTCTGCTGTTGTTGTTCCATTGCTTCCAAACTAGTTGTGGTGGATGATGACCCAATGGCTTCAAAGACACCACGAGAACAAGATCGATTTGAAGTTGTTGTCATCAACCTCCCAGATCGAGCTCCGATTCCTGATAAACTTCTTGTTGTCATCATCGGTGGTCGTGCTGCCCGGTCACCCATCTGAACCAAATCCACAAGGATGTCCAAAAGGCGAATCAATGACGGCAGAAGAGGTCGTTCACTCAACTCACCACTCAGATCATTGTTGTCGTCCTCCTTGGTGCAATCTCTCCCTTTAACTCCATTCACAAATGAAAAATCTTGTGCAAGAGCCTCTGTACCCTCATCCTTCTCATCTGCTGCTGAATCAATCCCTCCTGCAAGCTGTACAGCTAACTGAACCAAATAATTGTAGCCTCCACCTTTGCGGAAGTTATCTCTGAGATGAACTCCTTGCGACTCTGAAATGGTTCAAATACACATAGGCACCATCCACAACACCACCCAATTCAAATGTAGCTGGGATTGTATTCATCTCTCTCATTTGGCACATTGCAGTGGCATTTTGGGACACAAATATTTAGGGTTTAGGGTTTAGCTGCTTCTAGCTGTGAAGGAAATAAATTATGCCCAAATAAACCACACAATTTGAGAGATGGTGTTTTAGTTAGTGGAGCTTTCCGGAGACGACACCTCCAAGATCAGTGAATAGTAGTAGTAGTAGGAGTAGTTAGCAGGATGGAAACAACATTAGTGGGGAGCATACCTGGCTGACTAGAGAGGTGAATGCAATTAGCAATGAGTGAAACAACCCCGACATCGTAATTAGCATCATCCATCTGGCTCAGAGAGTTTTTGAGTGGCAACAAAAGCATCTCAATCTGCAAAAATTTCAGCAAAATTATCAAAATTTGTTTTTTCTGTAAGATTGGATCAGGATGTAGGATGTGCACTCCTCCTCCTCCTGCTCCTAGGAAAATAAACTAGTATCCAGAGCAGAACTAGAAATAGATCAAATTCCCTACAATGGAGAACTCTTAAAGGGTACCACTAGAGAAACAGAAGCAGCAGCAGGCAGCAGAAAACCTGTTCTCCATTTTTCCTCAATGATAATCAGAGGTCCAAGCCCTAAACCCTAAACCCTCACTCCCCTCAGAAAAAGCTCGAATGAAACTACTACAATAGCAGAAGTAAGGAAAGAAGGGTTGTGATCAATTTTGTCTCACACACCAGTTGATGGGTCTGAATGTACTGTGCAGCACTTCCATTATCACTCAAAAGAACAGAACCCAATATCTGTACCACAGACCAACCAAACCATACACAAGGAAGGGGGTTTAAGATGGAGTCAGTGAAATTCTCAGACCCAAAAGCAGCCTCTTTTATCCAACCCACACTGTCTTGTCTTGCTACTGAAGCTTTTTGAATTAAAGAAGTTCAGATTTAGCATTTGGGTTTTCAGTGATTTGGGGGGAAATTTTTTTAATTTATTTATTTCTTTTCAGTTGAAGAATCTAGCACCTGCATAACATGGCGATGAAGCTGTGCCACATGGAGAGGAATGTTTTGCTCATTTGTGTGGACTCCCAATGCCACCATGTGGAACAAAAGCTGAAGAGAATCACCTTCCATAATGCTTTGGGCAGCTCCAGGATGCAATGCCAGAGCTTTCATGATATGAACCACACCTGCTTCCACCTATGTAAATACAATCCCAATGCCCCCAAATTGTAAAACATGTCATTAAGAAGCACTAGAGCATGGGTTTAGGGTCCAGGGTCTTCTGATCCCTCCAGCAGCTCCATAGCAAGAGAATTTCTGTCACGGACAATTTCAAATCCATGGTGTAGAGCAAAAAAGCTTCTTCAAAGGGAAGAAGGAAATTGAAGAAAAGTCTTCAGATAATGATTTTTAGACCATATCCTAACATAACATAATTTGCTTAAAAAATTCAGCATGATGGCAATGCAAAAAAAAAACTCTCAAGGCAAAAATGACCAAAAAAAATCTCTCACCAGGGCTCGTTGTTCCTCATCCATAGTTGCTTCCTCAATTGCAGTATTAACATTGTTTCCTTTGATTTCCTGCTGCTTGTTGTCAGCAGGCTCTTCCAAAGAAGCACTGGAATTCACAAATGCAAAGCTTTCCTCATCTTGAATTTCAGGCTTCTTAAACCCCTCAAAAGAAGGACTGTGATCATCATCAGTTACCCATATGTCCTTTGAAACAGAAGAGCTACGGATAAGTCGATACAAGATCTTGATGAGTGTCGGGAACAGACCCGCATCAATCAGTGGCTGAATGTCCAATTGCTACACACCCAACAAATAAAAATTCCTCAGTGACTTAATTTCGTAGGTTTTTGATTTATCCCTGGAATGCCATAGCTGATCGATTTTATTTTATTTTAAAAATTTGGGGGGGGGGGGGCTTAAGGGGGGGATTCCTTCAGGCAAATTACTGGTAGTACTCTTAAGTACAGACTAGATGAGAGAGAAGCAAAAAGACATACTGGAGACACAAGGCCTTCCAGAGCAAACAGCAAGTTCCCACCATTCTTTGATTTCATCTGCAAAACACACACAATAAACATTCTCTTTTTAAAAAATCATCTTTTGAGCAATTCATCAGGAACTAACTCCTGCAATTGAAAGTTGCATATCTTGCAGTAAAGATGACATAGTTTCCACAAATACCAAAATACGGTTTCAAGAGTTATATGTGTCTTTTTTAATGGTTTAGAGAATTACTAGAAAATGAGTGACCTCTGTTTGCATGTTTTAATCTAAAGAGGGTGGTCACTGGTGAATTCACAAAAGAGGCACCTTTTCTTTCTTTTTATTCTCTTTGCTCTTTAAACAACAATGAATGCCAAAGACAAAATCATACTACAATTGTAAAACACCCATTTAAGATTTTTAATCTAAACCAACAGTTCAATGATTATGATGATGATGATGATAATGATGATGACATTGGCCGAAATGCCATGGCAATGCAAAAATTTGAGACCCACTTACATTCCCAGAAGCAGTGAAGAAGTGCAACATATCATTTGTCTGGAGCTCTCCATTTGGACTAGTTTTGCACAGCTTGTCAATTTCTGCCACCAATGCTCGTGCCACTACAAATGCAAAGCATCGCACATCCACCAACCTGGACCACCACCAATGCAAAACCCATTCTTTCATTTACAAAGAGAGAGATTCATCCAATCTGATAAACCACTACTACTGATCAGTGCCTCCAGTAGATGACATAAGGTATAAAAATTGCATCAAAGGTGAAGAAGAAGAAGAAAGAGCATGAAGACCACTACCATGCCACCAATAGATATCCCACCAGCCAGTAAAAATAGAAACAATCCACATTTCGTTTCCATGAAAAACTTACGATAGAGCAAGAGATGCAGGATCTCCACTCTGTCGTGCAACTCTGCAGAACAAACTGACTGCAACCTCCAAGGCTTTTTCCTTCTCCTACACAACAAAACACAATAGTAAATCCCACAGAGTGAGAAAGACACAATAGTAAATCCCACAGAGTGAGAAAGAGACAGAGATAGAGAGTTCTGTTCTTGAATCAAACAAAACACAAACTGAAAAGAAAAGAAAAAGAAGATAGCCTGAAAATCTATAAAAGGCAAAACAAAGAAATAAAGTTGGGCCACCACAAGAGCTGCAAAAACAATGCAAAGAAACTTCAACCCTGTAATAAAATAAAATATAAATCTAAAAAAAAAGTGCTGCAAAAGACAAAGCTGCAGCTCTCAATGTATGTACCTGACCTAACACAAAAAGCTGAAACCTAAACCCTAAACCCTGGGTGTCTTGCTCACCATTGCAGCAAAAAACTGTGGAGGAGGAATTTTACATTTGCTAGAAAACAAAAGAGAAAAAGTATGATCTGCAGCAAAGAATGTGAGTTGCTCTCTAGAGATCCAAGCTCAAAATCCAGGGCACATGAGATCAATGTGCATTTGCTTAAGAGAGACAGAGAGAAAGATGGATCTGCAGCAGCACAAAGAGAAGAATTGAGTGACCTACCTTTTCATTGTTTGAAGATCGGAAATCCTCCCATGCAATTCTGAAGTCCTGCTCCCACTCATCTTTCTCTCTGTCCCAACCGAACCAAAAAAAAAAAAAAAAAAAAACACA
>Ga0209611_10001137_pt1 | contig 44020 bp, 32 predicted proteins | sample S1TSphgellanicum_3_FD_187693 | JGI IMG/M metagenome (GOLD analysis project Ga0209611, IMG submission 187693) | Host-associated microbial communities from peat moss isolated from Minnesota, USA - S1T2_Fc - Sphagnum magellanicum MG (SPAdes) (version 2) | ecosystem: Host-associated > Plants > Peat...
TATTCAAATCAAAAATTTGAAATTCAAATAATCTTTTAAACAATTGAAATAACAATTTTCAGATTCAAATATCAAGTTTCAAATTCTAATATTGTTTTTAAAAACTACAATAGTAGTTTTCATAATTGAAATATCAATTTTCAGATTTGAATTAAAAATCGAAAGTTCAAATATTAATTTTGAGATTCATTATATGAACAATATACATACGTATGCATATATATAATTTTAGTACATACATTAAAATACACCCGTATGTCATTATAGAATACTTTTAGGATGCAACTAATTTGGTGACTACTTCAACTAATGGGACATATCAACCTATTAATGGATGAAAATGAATGTAAAATCGATCCAATCAATAGGATGAAAAATTTAATAGTTGCATCATAGTTGTGAGAATGACCAAAATAGTTGAAATTTGGTTTTGTAGTTGCAAATGTTCCCAAATCCAGTCACAAACGACTACAAGTTACATGTAGTCGTAAATGGAGTGGTTACATTTTGGCTGATTTCTACTAGTGCAAAATGTCAATGCAAATAATTGCACAATCTCTTGAAAGGTCTATGATGTAGATGGAAAATTCAACCTCCCAATCACAAATTAAGGCCCAATGATCATGTCATGGTTTGCATTAAAAACTCAAAGTATTGTCCACTGTTTTTTACAACCCCATAATCCATTGCCTTCATCAATATTGCATCAGTGAAATGCATGTGTTATTGTTACTAAAGTTGGGTTCCTTGTGTTGAAATTATAATTTTTTTAAAAAAAGTATGTAGTTAATGTTTTGATTTTTTTGGGTAGGATTTGAAAACCTCACAACAATCTTTCCTTTCCTATAGTTCAAATGGAACATTTGTTAACCATCATAAGCTTCAAAGGAATGGTGCAAAAGTTGAGCTCCAACATGGAGCTATTGTGTCGCTTGTTGGTCCACCAGAACATGGTGAATCTATCATCTAATCATGCATCTGCCACTCCCCCATTTGGTTTTTTCTTTTACCATTGTTGATCTATCAATTACATGCTTAGGAATTTCAATAGTTGACTCTTTTGGTTCTTGTTTGTATGTGCCTTTCAAAAATGCCTTTGCATTTGTCTATAGAACAGTGCCAACAAGGGAAAACATGTTGGGGATAACCTCTCAAAATGACCCCATTGACACCACAAGAGCAGAAACTCTAAAGAGAAAAAACACCCCATATTGTAAGCAATATTACAACCATGAAACCAATAGAAAAGAGGTTGTCATTAACCCTAAATTTTGAAAGACCTAATTATCTCAAAAGCCACGCACCACCACACCATAGTCCTCAATTTATTGCAACATGTTTGTGAATATGGTGCATTTTAATCAAAGCATATTGGAGTTGTATTGCAGACGATGTGGAGGACAAAGGATGTGCCAAATGTAAGCAGAGTCAAGGTCTTGAAAGTGAAGGCCTTAAGATCCCAATTTCATTTAATGATGTTCAGAACTTGCAACATTCAAGTGAAGTGAGCTTCGCAACTTGTAGGCTTGATCATGAGGTGTAGGTGTTTATTTTACTTCAACCTTTGCTTCTATGAGTTAATTGGTTTCAGTTTCAACTCGACATCATTTTTTGTTCAATGGGTGTTTCAATCGGTAGCTATGGTCATAATTTGTTGTTGTATGATGCATTTTTTGTTTTTTGATGCATTTTTTTATTTGACATGGGAGTAGGAGCTTCATCATCAGTTAAAGATAGAAACTCTTACCACTAATAAATTACAAACAAACTACCCTGCATTTGAGGCAGATCATGATGTAGTGGGTGTCTTCTCCCAAGCTATCTAGACTCCTTTAGAAACTAGTCAGTTGAGTAATGTGGCAAATATTTCTAATATGGGAAAAGGTCGTACATTGGTATTGTAGGGTAGTTCTTGAAAGTTCAACTTGTTTTGTTGCACATGAGTTAAAAGAGGTTGAAACATTAATTACCAAGAAGTATGCAACTTTGATTGAAAACATGCAAGCACAACTTTCAATTACAACAAAAGAGCTCAAGGAGTCTATAGTCACAATCTCGCATCAACAAAACATTATTGAGGATTTGAATCAACATATGGTTGTTGCTACCAACACATGCTTTAATGCTAAAAAAATGTTACAGAGGTCTTGAAATGGCCCTAACATTTGCAAGCTACAATGTTAAGTGAAATGGAAGTCTCAAGTAGTCTCTACATGTCTTTGTATTGTAATTATCAAGGTAGCACAATAACTGATATACCATGTTGTTGTTATTGTGCTTGCAGCCACTAGGGAATTATAGAATTGGATAATTGACTAAAAGATGCACACATTTAACATAGCAAAGACAAGGCAATAAAAAAGGCCAAATCCATGGTAGCCCTTAACCGTTTGCGTATTGAATTAGCAAAAGAACTAAGACACATCCTCCAACTTCTTGTTGTTCGACACAAAGAACAACAAGACACCATTCTAACTATTCAGGTTTACACTATAGGTTGTTATTTTGTGACACATTTTCCTTTTTTTAGCTATGATTTGCATTGTTGTCAGCATGAAATAAACATTATATCAATGATCTTTTTGGCTTAGCAAAAAGGTTCTGCCTCAATTTTTTTTTTTGTGGGTGTAATGTCTATACAATATCCATTGTTGGCAAATGTTCAAGATACATGTATAGCAGTCATTACATAGGAATCAAAGATGGCATTGAGATTCTAAGCTAAAAATCTATGGGAGGTAAGTTGTAAAGCAATGTATGGAAAACTTCCAGTAGTTCTTCTAGTTTTTGTTCTCTAACTTTTTGAAACTTCTTTGTGCAAATGCTAAGAGTTATTCCACACATCATAAAACATAATGGGGATTGATCCATTCGAATGAAGAATATTTGTTTGTCCACTATGTGTGGATTGTACACACATGAGGGTGATGGATGCAATAAGTATTTGTAGTATAATGTGTGTACAATTTTTAAATTACTAATGTCTATTTGATTTTATGACAAGATATGGAAAGGGCGATAGTTGTTGTTGTTGAAAAGAATGTTGTGTGGAAGCTCAACTCCAAGAGGAGGTGACCCATAATGTAAATTCTTGGAATGTAAGTAATAACAAATATTTATGACCATAGTGCTAGCAAGCAAGCAATGCGCCATGAATTGTTCTTTTGCAAGATGAATTGAAAGTAACAACAAAATTGTAATTATATTTCATTATCATATGTATAAAGAGGTGTGTATGTGTGTGTTAAGTTAATTTTTAAATTGATTAGAATTTGCAATTTAGAGACTTGTTAGAATTGAGAAGGAGCTACAACAAGCATGTTGAGTGCATGAACATGAGAAGGTTATGATAACTATGGTTACATTCTTAAATTTTTTGTGCCATGTAACTATACTTTGCTTTAAAAAACCTACATTTCAGGAATAAAGATATTATTTGCTCCTCATTATAGATTAACTAGTAGATGATAAGTGTACATTATGAATGTGCAAAATCATTTTCAAAGTATGTTGGCATTTAGTTTGTAATCTAAAGATGTTGTAACTTTAGCTTTGGGCTCACGACCAAGGTAAAGCCTTGCAAAGGTGCGAGCCAAGAGTGAAGCCCGGAAGTCACATTTCATGTTCCTGGGAGTGTAGGAGAATGTGAGGGAATGAACCCACACCCTCCCAAACGGGCTCCCATTTTGGGAGTTAAAAGTCCCCCCACTTTGGGAGTTGGACTCCCAATGGACTCCCGAATCTTCAGAGGGCGATTAAAGGGGTCAAAACTCATTGGATTAAAGATTTCATTACACCATTACAAAGGCTTGAAATGTCGATGTCTAAAATGGGCTCGCATGACCAATTTGGGTATTTAAGACATAAGTTATGGCCAAAAGAAGGGCCGGGATTCAAACTGTCGATTTGATTCCCGACCACTAAAAGTCAAGAATCTCCTTGATTTACTTGCGTGCAGGTGGTGTGTCACATATCATTGGAAAGCTCTTGATGAGGAATACAACGTTTTTTTAGGACTCATTTTAATCGAAGGTTTGACCAAGAAGTTATGGGCCTCCAAAGTGTTAAGAGTCTCAATTTCAAGAATTTTGGGACTCCCAACTTGGGGAGTAGATTTTATCCCCATGTGAATTCACATCCTTTCACATGTAGCATGATGGTTAACGTCCAATCAACATGGAATCACAAAATGCTCATAAGATGAGTGTTGTCCTTGGGTGGCAAAAGTACAAACTCTAACAATCGTATGTAGAAACATAGTGAACATTTTCCAAGTTATGATAACTAGTTTAGAGGGGAGGAGCCTTTGTAGCATAAGTCAAAAAGTAAATAAGAGGTGAAATAGGTAACTATGATGAGATAAATGTTTAGCATGTGTTTATTTTATTAACACACATACAATTATTAGACAAATAGAAAGGATGGTAATTGATTCCAACATAAAACTAATGTCCAAATGTTAGAATGACTTTAGTTAATAATTTTGAACACAATAGAAATGTTTGATTTTAGAACATTACAATGAGAGGAACATGCAATGTATGACTTGCACAAAAGGTTTTGTTTGTTCATGGAGTAGATGCACATAACCAGGCATTAACGAAGTTCATGTATTCATTCTTTTCATTGCCAACACCAAGATCAAGCTCAAAAGGAGGTACACAAGCTTCTCTTTGACACAAAAGCCCTAGTAACTACTACATTTTCAAATGGGTAAGTGAGTAGACACTTTTATTGGCACTGAAGCAACTAGGCATCTACATGGCATTTGGGTATAAAATTTTGGTTCATTCCCAAACCAATGTGGAGTTGACAAGTGGCTTGGAAATGTTATTTTTAGATGGATGAAATTTTCATGTGTGGTTGGATGTAACCCTAAGTTGTTATATTAGAAAGATCAACACCTGCATTTTGAATTCTTGAATCATTTTCCTCGGCTCACATGTATACAAAATCTAAAAGCATTGAAAATGTTGTAAGAATGTTCAACAATTTGCTATTTTGAAATATAAATAAGTCCTTGGAATGTCATGATAGCACAATATTTGAAATTTGGTGAAGGCAACTTGGCATTAGATCTATTCTAACAAATGCATCAAGAAGGTGTGCAACCAAACCCTATCACTTACATGAGTGTGCTAGATGTAGGTACCAACGTAGATGCACTTGAAGCAATGGATGATGTGTTGTGAACAGTTCATGAAAGCCAATGCAAGTTAGATGGTTTTTGTCCGCAATAGCTTGATGGATAAATTTCCACCTATTGTCCATTAGAAGAATCTAACACACATTATTTGGTTGTTGTGAAAAGGTTGGATTTGTTGCGTCCTGGAGGTTGCCAAGTTTTTCATGTATTGTAATTTGTGTCAACAATCAACTAGTTGTTACCTTCTATTTCATCTCTCTGCAACTAGCTCTATGTTGCCACAATGGAAACATAATCAAATGGAAGCTTCACATGTTTTCAACAACACCCATAAGGTTATGACTGCATTTTTTTTTGTGTTATTTTTAACCATACATCATGAGGATCGATAGGTTAAACTTGTTTATTTTTAAAAAAAATTGTCATGGAAATTGGTCTTGTTGAAGATGATGCAAGATTTTATAGTTGTTACTTCCTCAACAATTCTGCTATTTATTGAAGATCAATACTACCTCTCATTAAAGTATCTTCTTGTTTTCTTTGCCTCTTCTGCAAAATCTCTCTCTCTTCCTCATCATCAGACTTAGACATCAGAACAGTTCTTCTAGTTGTCCTAGTCTCTAGCTATTTTTCCTTTTTAAGAAAGATGTGTATAAGGTTTAAAGGCCTTTTGTTCTTAATGAACCTCTCCCTCAGATTGTCTCTTCTTTTTTTTTCCTCTTGAAGTTGTTCTACCTATTTTTTCTTCTCCTATGATTTTGCTCTTTCTAATGGAAACCACTTCTAAAACAAAACTTTTAAGACTATTGATAGAATGGCATACATCCTTTTTGGGTTTTTTTTTTGGCTATTCCTTCAATCATATTTTTTTTACACTTCTTCCATTTGTTCAATTCCTTGACAAATTGAGAATACATAATTGTAACCCAACTAACATACTTTCCATTATATGCTTTAGAGATCATCATAGCAAACTTATTGTGAAAATATTACACCTTATCCTTCTGGTAAATAACTGCTAGAATGGCAACAATTCTATTAGCATACTCTAACCTCATCTTTTTCACAACCCACCGTTCATTGGTGTTACAAATGTTAGGGACTCTATTTGTTATCTCTGCTAATGTTACTATGGCATCAGACATTTTTGCCTAGTCTGCTTTTGTCTTTCCTTTATGGCAGATTTTAAAAACTTATGCCAAGACATGTTTGTTTATTATTCTCTACTTGTCCCCTAACATGACCTTGATTCTGTTATGTTTAGGATTCAACTTCCAATTGATTAGAAATTCAACTAAAATGTTGTGGCGGGGTGTTTTCCACTCAATCTCAAACAAGCTTACTAATCCAACTTTGTTTACCTAGGTTCTTTCTTCCTCACCAGAGCTTGACCAAAGCAAAACGTTCGTCAAATTACTATTCTAACCTTGCTTTGTTGGAGTAAAAATATACTTAACCTCATCATCTTGATGAATATGCATTTTTTTCCCATGCAAATTTGCAACATTGCTTGCTGACTTGTTCTCTTTGTCACCGCTATAAATTTTGTCTTTTGCAACTTGTCTTATGCAACTAAAAAAATCTCACATGCAACTATTTTGGAGTTGCATGCAACATGTGCAGTTGCATGCGACATTTTTTAGTTGCATAAGACAAGTTGCAACTAACAAAATTTCTACTAATGTGTGTGCTTCTTATTGGGATAATGAATTTTATCTATAATCTACTCTTGAGTATAGTCCTCTTGATGTAATGGCAATTGTTGCTATTGTTACAAATCGTCCTTCTATTAGTCTTCCTCAGAATCTGAAATAAAAATGGGACCGACTTGCTCACTAGAACTAGTACTTGCCTATTTTTTTGGCTTTCTAAAGCTATATCTCGTGGATGTTCCCTTATAATTTCTCATTTTTTCTGATTGCTTCAAAAACTTTCTCAAACTTGAATATCAAAGAGGATTTCTGAGAAGAAAAAGAATAATAAACTAGAGAAGGAAAAGGCAGACCTCTTTTTGGAGACCTAGATTGTAGAGGCAAAATGTTTGCAAATTTCTATTGCTCTTTCAATATGTCTTGCTCTACTTTTAATTTCTGCAACTTCTTTTTGAACTGTCTTTGTAATTTCTCCATAAAACTTTCTTCAACACTCATTTTAGAAAAAAATAAAATTGAACCTATTTATAAAAAATGAAAACAAAGAATTGCTCTAGTGTTTCCCGCCTTCTAAAACATAATCACCTATTTCATGAAATGACGTTTCACTTTTCATTTTAGGGTTAACATTTTAATGATTTGTATTGTTTTTAGATTATTTCACCTCTTGCTTAAATTCATATTGACATTAACATGGGCTACAGTTAATACCTGCTAACCAAAGAATTCTGTGGACGTGGCAGTGGGTAATTCTGATGACATTTTTGAATCCAATGACCTGGTATATTCTACACTATAGATTCCCTCTAGCCTATGTTGAGTCAATAGATCAGCAAAATTTTGTTTTCATGTCACTGACTTATTTACCCCACAATCCAATAATTATGAAACTATATAACCATGGTTTCGGTATTTGTTCATAACTTGTTGACTTACCATATTTACTAAGGTTTTGTATGATTAGTCCCAATGGTTTTTATTTTTCTCTAATCTTCTAAATCTTCATTAGATGTTTTTTCCATGTAGTTTCATTTATGGATTGTGAAAATTTTTGATCCTCTGAACTCTAAATCCCCTTAATGTTTAATCCACATGTGTATGGTTTCAACTTATTAACATTGACCAATACTAGGTTTGGTTCAAAATTGTTAACAGAAACAAGAAAAACAATATTATTGGGTAAGCAATACTATACCTTAAATGGACCAAACCATCTTTTCTTGAATTCGCCCATATGTGTTTTTTCTCCTTTGGAAAACCATAAGACATAATCTCCAAATTGGAACTTTTTCTTAATATTTTTCTATTGACTCCACAAAAATCTACTCCACTCATTGATTCCCACATTGTTCTGAGCTTCCAATTTGTTTTCCTGTAACTTTTCCAATTCTATAGTTTTGGCTATCAGCATTTTAGTTGGTTCTACATCTTTGTGGTCCCCACTAATAGCCAACATAACATATTTTATTAGCATTAGAGGATGCAATCCCTAGATTAACTGGTAAGGTGTATAACCTATTGCCACCTTGTAAGCAATCCTATATGAAAACAAAATTGTAGACAAATGTTCATCCTAGTCTGGTTTTTTTTCATTAACCAACTTGGTCAATAGTCTACCAATGACTTTGTTTGTAAACTTGTTTGTCCATTTCCACATGGATAATATGTAATAGAACTAACATGTTTTAATAGAAATTGTTTTATTAGATGTTTTATTGTGTCATTGATAAAATGTACTCCCTAATTTATAACTATGGTCAATGGACATCCAAATCTAACTAAAATATACTCATACAAAAATCTAGCTATAACTACTCCAATACTGGTTCTAAATGCCTTTGCTTCTACCCACTTGATTGCATAATCTATAGCTACCAAAATGTTTTTTTTTTATTATTCTTCTTGTTGGTTTTATTAGACATATAAAATCTAAACCCCACTTCATAAAAGGTTCCTCTGGAAGTGTTATTACCAACTTGGTTAAACTTTTTGTTTCGACTCTTCTAATTTTTTGACAACTATCATAACTTTTGCAAAAGTCATGAATATCCTTGAATAAAGTTGGCCACCAATATCCTACATCTAGAATTTTCTTTGTTGTAATATCCACAACAAAATGTCCTCTAGCCACTTTTTCATGAAGCTCTTTAAGAACGATTTCACTACTAGAAATTTTGTCTTTTGCAACTTGTCTTATGTAACTAAAAAATCTCACATGCAACTATTTTGGAGTTGCATGCAACGTGTGCAGTTGCATGCGACATTTTTTAGTTACATAAGACAAGTTGCAAAAGACAAAATTTCTACTAGTGTTTATGCTTCTAAGGTGGTCAAACATCTAAGCATTTTATTGTCTTGTCCCATTTTGTACATAATTCCTTCTTTTAAAATGAAAAGTTTTACCTTTCTAACCAACTTATGTTTTTAAACTAGGTTTAGAATTTTCAGCATTTGACCTATCTCTAAATAGGATTTTACGTCTTGCATTCATATATGTTCTATAGAAAATAATGATGCATCCATATTCTATTCTAGGACACCTAATGGTTCTGAACCGTTTGGTAATCTGGATAAGGTATTAACAACTACAAGTGTTCTACCATGTTTGTAAATTAATGTGAACTCATATTCCAAAAATAACAACAACCATTTTGTTATCCTTCCTGACACCTATGGTTTGTTGACCAAGTACACCAGAACCGTATGGTTTACATAAAAAACAAATTTGTTTATTAATAAAAAATGTCTAAACTTATGTCACAACCCTAACCTTGGGCTTACAACCAAAGCAAAGGCATGAAAAGGTGCGGGCCAAGAATGCAACCTAGGAGTCACACTCACACCCTCAAAAATGTGAGAGAGTGTGATCGAATGAGCCCACACACTCCCAAGTGGACTCTCAAGAATAATTTGAGGGGTTAAAACTCATGATATTGGAATGTTCATTATACCATTGGAAAGCTCTTAAAACATAGATGTTTAAAATGGGCTTGCATGATCCATTTGAGTACTTACAACATAACTTATGGCCAAATGAAAGGCAGATAATCAAAGTGTCAATTTGACTCGCGACCATTAAATGTCAAGAATTGCCCTGAATTACGTGCGTGTAGGTGGCATGTTCCATATCATTGGAAAGCTCTCAAGAGGAATACAACTTTGCTTTACACCTCACCTCAATTAAAGGTTTACACAAGAAGTTATGGGCCTCAAAGGTGGCGGGAGACTTAATTTTGGGACTTTCGACTTGGGAGTCTTGAGAAAAATGAAATTTGGATATCATCTTTATGGTTAATCACAGACAATACTATAAGGGAGAAGGTGGTGACTTCCCCCAAGTCTAGGCCGTGGTGAGTCTTGTTTGTATGTGTATGCTCGTGACTCGTCCATGCACCAAAAGTGTTTCAACTCTACACTAATCAACTTATTGTTTGGTTTGTGCAGGTCCATATAAACAATTGACTCACTTGTCATGTGTCCTAGTTCGCATCTTGTAGCTCCAACATGCCCATCTTACACCCAAAGTGTTGTGAGCTAGGGAATGTACCCCAACTCCTTTTTCTTTTGTTATTTTCACTTTTGAATTCACATTTAAGTCTTTCAAGGAGTTTTGGGGTGTGTCAACTTATGCAAAACATAAACCATTGTTAAGCTTATCTTTTTGTAGTAGTATAATTTTGTTGTGCTTTATTAAGTAATCTAGAGGCATATCCTATAGGCTAGTCATAATTACCAGTTGGGTTTTGTGCTAACATTGCACCTATTACCAACAATGATGCATTTGTGTGTACATGAAACTCCAACTGCCAATTTGGAGGTATTAGAATTAGTGCTTCCATGTACTTCTACTTGATTTGATCCTGAGCTTCTTGACATTCAGTGGTCCAGATAAAGGGTTTTATTTTTTCCATCAACGTAGTGATTGGTGCCATGATAAAGGTAAAGTTCTTGATGCAACATCTGTAAAACTAAACCATACCATTAAAAACCTAAATCTATTGTGGATTGTTAGGTACTGGCATGTTCACTATTGCTTGAACTTTCTTAGGGTCTACTGTTTTTCCTTCTTTAGAAACTATGAACCTTAAAATTAGTTCTAAAAATACCATAAAGGCACATTTTTTGGGTTAAGACTGATTTTATATTTTTTGCATTTCTGAAAACAAAATCCAAGTTTCATCAAATGACTCTTCATATCATTATAAATTGTGAAGTCATCCAAAAATATTTTCATGAATTGGTCTAAGTACTCTTTAAAGGCTTTGCTAATTGCTCTTTGAAAGTTGGTGGCCCATTTTTGACACCAAATGGCATCACCATCCAAACAAAAGCTCCCCAACTTGTTACAAAAGTTATTTTGTATCTATCCTCAAGGGCTATAAAAATTTGATGGTATCCTAAATATCCATCTAGAAATGAATAGGCTTCATACCTTGTTATAGTATTTAATAGTTCATCAGAAAACGACAAAGGATAAGGATTTTTTTTTGTTGCCTTCTTGAGGTTCTTAAAATCCACATAAATTCTCAATTTGCCATTTTTCTTAAGCACTACGACTATGGGTGATAATTATGTAGTTTTTTCTACTAGTTGAATAAATCCAACTGGTAATAATTTGTTAATGTCCTATTTGAAAACTATAATATAATTAATGTTCAATCTATACCTTGCTTGATGTGCTCGTGGAATTGAAGTATCTAACTCAATTTACGTTGAGCCAATTCTGGAAATATGCCTTTCAGATCTTTGTAAGTCTAGGTAAACACATCCTTGAACTCCTTGAATAACATTTGAAACTCTCAGTCTTTTCCTTTGTTAATTGTGAATTAACCACGATGTATTGTGGATTTGCCTATGTGCCAAGATTCAATTTAATAAGCTGTTGTTCTTCAATCAAAGCCCAACTTGCTATCTAAAGATTATGTACCTGTATTTTTGTTGGTGTTTCATCCACTTGAATATCATCTTGGCTATGATGGTAATAGGTTTTTGGATAAACCTTGTCTTCTAATGAAACCTCTGGTCTAACACAAAAGTCTTTTGATTTCATTATTGAAAGCACAACTTCTTCAAATGTTTAATCTAATGTCCCTTGTTATGGATTAGATTTTCAGTGCTTCTAATTTCTAACATTCCAATACTTAACAATGAAACCATTTTTTCTAAGAGTGTAAATTGTGCCAATTGAGAACAATTTTGGTTATGTCTCAAAGATTAGATCCTCCTCTTCATCTATTAACCTTTCCATCAAGTCATAAAAAACAAGTATTTGGGGCCTTCTGGTTTTAACTCCCAATTTTTTACTAATTGATATTTAATTAATTGTTAATTAATTGTTTTGATTGTTCCATTACCTTGAACAATAATGACATTATTACCCTAATCATGTGTAACCTTTGCATCTATGAGCTAAGGTCTTCCTAACAACATAGAATAGCTAAAATCTACCACAATTTTTTTCAGAACAGTAAATGTGGCTATATATGGAATACCATGTATGTGAATTTTCAAATTTGTGATGATTCCTAAAGGTCTAGTCATATTCTGATCTATCATTCTAAGGTGGTATGGAGCTAATCTTGGTTTGGGTAAACTTAACTTTGTTTTAAGGTTTTTTGTTATAATGTTCACACTTGCTATTCAACTCCAAATGGTCCACCCGATCTTCTTGATTTGTCGCCACATAATTCTTTAGGAATGTTGGATAACCAAGTTTACCCTTTTAGTTTTCCCATTTGTTTAGGGTCAGAATGAGGTGTTCATCTTGAACTTCGACCTCATGCATTTCCACAAGGCTCGCCAAAACTTGCTTATGAACTTGGGATTTTGATTTGAGACAATATCATTAGGGAAGACATGATGCTTGAACACGTGCGTGAAGAAGAACCTTCATGTCTCTTGGGCCATGGCATTTTCTTTAGTGGGAATGAAGTGTGCCATCTTGCTAAATCAATCCACCACCGCCATGATCGCATCAAATCCCTTAATGGTGGCAAACTCACCATGAAATCCATGGACACATTTTCCCATGGCCCTTTAGGAATCAATAACAGTCGCAATGATCCTACTTATTTTTTATTGAATGTTCGATTTTGTTGGCACATTAAATAAATCTTCACGTATTCCTCCGCATCATCTTTCAAATTAGGCCAATAGTAGGTTTTCTTGAAGAATGTTATGGTGCACTTTGCACCACCATAGCCCGCAAGGGACCCATCATGACACTCCTTCAAGAGCACATCCGTAAGCCTCCTTTTTGAAAAATAGAGCTAATTTTGCTTATACCACAACAATCCATCCTATAAGTGGAATGTGACTTGAATTTTTTTTGAATGTTTTGTTTCATTTTTGTCGCAACCCTAGCCTTGGGCTCACGACCAAGGCAAGGGCTTGCAAGGTTGTGGGCCAAGAAGGAAGCCCGAGAATGAAGGAAAATGTGAAGGAATGAACCCTCACACTCCCAAAGGAGCTTCCACTTTGGGAGTTGGAATCCTGGTGGACTCCCAAATGTTCAGAGAGCAATTTAAAGAGTCAAAACCTAATGGCTCGAGGATTTTTTTATACCATTGAAAAGCTATTGAAACGTAGATGTCTAAAATGGGCTCATGTGACCCATTTGGACATCTAAAACACAAGTTATGGCCAAAAGAAGGGTCGGGAGTCAAATTGACCACTAAAAGTCAAATATCAACCCGATTTCCTTGTGTACAGGTAGTGTGCCACATATTTTTGAGAAGCTCTTGAAGAGGGCTACAACTTTGCTTTTGACCTCATCTCAATCGGAGGTCTGCACACAAAGTTAAGGGACCCCAAAGTTGCGGGAGTCCCAACTTTGGCAATTTTGGGACTCCCACTTGTGAGTCCCGAAACAAAAAGCCATTTGGATGTGGTCCTCGTGGAGAGGTACAAAATATACTATAAGGGGGGAAGGTGGTGGCTTCCCCCAAGTTCAGGCCATGGTGAATCTTGTGAGTCCAAGTTGCCCATGGTTCATCCTAGCACCAAAAGTGCTCTAATTATGCACTAACCACTTTGTGTTGGTTTTGTGTAGGTCCGTGTGAGTAGTTGATGCTTGTCACTCTTCCTAGTCCCATCCTAGAGCTCCAGCACGCCCCTCTACCCCCCTCAAAGTGTTGCGAACTAGGGAGCGTGCCCCTATTCCTTGTTCTTTCGTTGTTCTTAGTTTGGACTCACATTTGAGTCCATTAAAGAGCTTGGGGGTGCGTCAATTTCCTTGGAAAACTTGTTACGATGGCTCACTAGTTGAACTTCCTTTTGAAGCTTTGTTTCCCCCACATACACCACTTTAAGTTGGTGTTTTTAATTTAACACATCGAACACCACATTATGTTTTTTGGGCTTGTGTGAAATGTTCACATTGAACAAGGCCAATGTGTCTTGCCATCTCACTTGTTTTGATGATAATTTCAGTTGGATTGTGAAATATTTCAAGGTGACCTTGTCCATCCACATCACCACATCTTTGAAACCTATGTAATGGGCCAAAGTTTTAAGGCAATGTATCATGGCCCACATTTCCTTTCCATGTGTTGGCCACCTTTACTCCATTTCACTCAACTTTTTGCTTTCGAATGCAACCGACCTTCAATCTGGCACTATGACTCCTCCAATTGTAAAGTCGAAGGCATTGGAATGGATTTCAAAATCCTTGTCAAAATTGGGCAACTTTAACACCGATGCCTTCATCAAAATGCCTTTCAAGGTTTTGAAGGGCTCATTGCATGCTTCATCCCATTCATAAATTCTAAATGACTTTTGCAAAAGGTTTGTCAAAAGCGTGGCTATCTTAGCAAAGTTCTTAATGAATTTGTAATAATAGGAGGCCAATCCTAGGAATGACCTTAAGGCAAGAACTGACTTAGGTGGTTCCCAATCCAAAATTGCCTTCACCTTGGGGTCATCCATCTTCAAGCTTTCTTAGGTGATCTTATTCCAAGGAAATCCACTTTCGTCACCTTGAATTCACATTTTTCGAATTTAAAATATAACTTGTTTTCTTTCAACCTTTAGAACACCTTTTGGAGATGCTCCACATGTTCTTCCATAGAATTGTTATAGACCAAAATGTCGTCTATGTATATATATGACCACAAAATCATCAAGCCACTCTCAGAAAATGCCATTCATGAGTGTGCAAAATGTGGCGGGTGCATTGGTGAGTCCAAAATGCATCACTAAAACTCATAGTAACCGTAACTTGTGTGGCAAATGGTCTTTTCTTTGTCCCTTTTTGTAATTCAAATTTGGTAATATTTTGAACGTAGGTCAATCCTACTAAACACCTTAGCTCCTAAAAGTCAATTCGAAGTAATGGGTATTGATTTTTCATTGTCACCTTGTTGAAGGTTCTATAATCCACACACATCTTCAACATCCCATCCTTCTTGTGAACAAAGAGGACAGGTGCCCCATATGGTGACTTGTTAAATTTGATGTACCCCTTTGCGAGGACTTCCTCAAGTTGAACCTTAAGTTCCTTTAACTCTTCATGATTCGTTCAATATGGGGCCTTGGAAGGGGGTGCCATTCTTGGCATCACTTTGATTGCATGGTCAATTCATCTTTTCGAGGGCAACTCATCAAGCAACTCCTTGTGACACACCCAAATTCCTTGAAAGATTCAAATGCGAATTTGAAAATGAAAAAAACAGAAGGAGTTGTGAGTATGTTCTTTAACTTGTAGCATTTTGGGGGTAAGAGGGGCATGTTGGAGCTTTGGGATGGGGATTGACAAGTGATAAACAAGTGATAAACAAGTCAATTATTCATATGGGCTTGCACAAACTAAACAACAAGTTGGTTAGTGCATAATTGAAACATTTTTAATGCATGGACAAACCATGGGCATACATAAACTCACAAGATTCACCACGGTCCAAACTTGGGGAAGCCACCACCTTCCCCCTTATAATACTCTTTGTAATTAGCCATAGGGGTTACATCCAAATGTCATTTTTTTCAAGACTCCTAAGTTGGGAGTCCCAAAATTAAGACCTGCCATTTTGGAGGCCCATAACTTCTTGTGCAAACCTCCAATTGAGGTGGGGTTTGAAAAAAAAATTTAGCACTGGTTGAGAGCTTTTCAACTATATGTGACACACCACTTGTGACGCACTCCCAACTCTTTAAAGGACTCAAATGTGAGCCCAAGTAGAAAGCAGCGGAAAAAGAGGAGTCGGAGCACGCTCCCTAGCTCACAACACTTTGAGGGGTAGAGGGGCGTGTTGGAGCTCCGGGATGGGACTAGGAAAAGTTAACAAGCTTTAGTCACTCACACGGGCCTACACATAACCCACACAAAGTGGTTAGTGCATAGTTAGAGCACCCTTGGTGCTGGGACCAGTCACGGGCAACACGAACACACAAGACTCACCATGGCCCGGACTTGGGGGAAGCCACCACCTTCCCCCTTATAGTATACTTTGCAGCTCTCCACGGAGGCTACATCCAAATGGCTTTTATCTCCCGGGACTCCCGAGTGGGAGTCCCGAAATCGCGCCAAATGGGACTCTCGCGACTTTGGAGCCCCATAACTTTGCGAGTAGACCTCTGATCGCGACACGGTCCAAAGCAAAGTTGTAGCTCTCGTCGAAACCTTTCCAACGATATGTGGCACGCCCCATGCAGCTAAGTAAATCGGGTCGATTCCTGACTTTTTGTGGTTGGGAGTCAAACTGGCAGTTCGACTCCCGGCCCTTCTTTTGGCCATAACTTGTGTTTCAGATGTCCAAATGAGCAATACGAGCCCATTTTAGACATCTACACTTCAAGAGCTTTCCAATGATATAAATAACACCACAAGAAATTGAGGTTTGACCCCTACAATCGTTCTCTAAATTTTCAAAAGTCTACCGGGACTCCATTTCCCAAAGTGGGAGTTGCCTTGGGAGTGTGAGTGTTCACTCCCTCACACTCCCTCACACTTTCTTACACTCCTGGGAGTATGTGATGTGACTCCCGGGCTTCCTCTTGCCTTAACTCCCGGCTTCCTCTTGCTTTGGCTTTTGGGTTTCTTCTTGGCTCGCACCCTTACAATCCATTTGCATTGGTCGCGAGCCCAAAGCTAAGGTTGCGACAACTTGCATGGACATAATTCAAGGCAATTCTTGATTTTTAGTGGTTGAGAGTCAAATTGACACTTTGACTCCCATCTTTTCTTCTAGCCATAATTTGTGTTATAAGTATTCAAATTGATCATGCAAGCCCATTTTAAACATTTAAATCTTAAGAGTTTTCCAATGGTATAAAAAACTTTTCAATCCAATGAATTTTGACCCATTTAATCGCTCTCTATATATTTGGGAATCCATACGGATTCCAACTCCCAAAGTGACAGTCCACTTGGGAATGTGTGGGTTCATTTCTTCACATTCTTTCACACTCCTAAGAGTGTGAATGTGACTTTTGAGTTACATTCTTGGCCCGCACCTTTCCATGCCTTTGCCTTGGTCACGAGCCCAAGGCTAAAGTTGTGACACCTTGGGCATCACATTCGAGAAATCATCCAACATTCATTTAACACATTTAGGAGGGTTAACCAAGTTGGTAACCTCCTTTGATTCAAATTCATCCACCACATGCATCACACATAACATGCCACAACTTTCCACACATTCCTTTTTCAAAGTTTTGCTTAACATAAAGTGGATGGTCGATCCACCCACATTGGGCACTTCATGTGCCTTCACTTGAACAATCCTATTTTAGGATGGGATTTTAATTAACCTATTACGCCTTTTTATGAACACATTATATGGGCGATAAATTCCATTCCCAAAATCCATTTTATTCCCCCTAAGGTGGAAACCAACAAATCCATCTTTCCTCTCTAATTCCCAAGTTGAAGAGGCATGTTTCTTGTTTGCAATGTGATAGGATGGGGAACCCCATCTGCAAAGTGCACTTCAAGGGGTGCTTTGAGCTCCTCCAACTAGAATTCCATTCTTTCAACACTATGTCGAGTTAAAAAGTTGTGGGAGGCCCTTGTGTCCAAAAGACATAACACCTTCCACTTAGAAACCTATCCTTGTAAAAGAATAAAACAATTACATTCACCTTGGACTAAGTTGGCGATAGGGGTAATTACCTTAGAACCCCCATTGCCCAATTTGGGTTTGGGGCAATCTTTGGAGTAATGTTCCGCTTCATTATAATTGAAACATGTTCCTTTGGGCTTCCCACTAATGTCTCCCTTGGGTTGGCTACCCTTCAAAGGAACCCCTTTCTTGACAAAATTACTTTTGGGTTTGAAATTCGGGCCTTGAAATTGTTTAGGTTTTTCCCCTTTTGAAATGTTTTGCCCATGCTTCCATTCCCCTTCATGGCATGCCTTTTTATGGGGGAATTTGTTATCCTTTTTGAACTCAAACTTTTCACCTTGTCCCACATCCGAGTAACCTTCCATTTTCGTGATGGTTTTAGACAAATGAGGTGGGCCAATTCTTTTCAAGCTTACGCTTAGCCCAATTTGGGAGCCACATCATAAAATGGCACACCCAATCTAACTCATGCATATGCCGGATCTCAAGCATGAATTCAATGTATGCCCTCACATATTGGTGCAAGTTATCATTTGTTGCATTGACAAGGTCATGGAGTTTACACCTTGAGATGTAATTGGAATTCTTTGGAATGAATTTCAACTCGATGCGTTCCTTGAAGAATTCCTAGGTGTAGCCATGGGTCTTCCCTTCCTCTTGGCTAACCGTCTTCCACCATGTTAAAGCATAGCCCTTTAGATAGGATTAAACAAGTTCCACGACAAATTGTCGCCCAATCTTAGTAGCATGAAGGTAATCTTCCATATCTACAAGCCAAGCATCCACAACCTTTTGATTTTGGACCCCATCAAAATTCCCAAGCTTAGCGGGCTTGAATCCTACACTTTTAGAGGATCCTCTTTTGAGGGCCTCGACCAACCCAATGAAATCAGGCCAATTCATTTTCAACAGAACTTCCAATTGTTTTGGCATGAAAAAAACTATGGAATGTTGCTCCTCTTCACTTTCACGAACATCATAGTCTTTTTATTTTTCATAATTTTCTTGTTCATCCATATTAGTTTCAGGCAAAACATCTAAGGTTTGGGTGGGTTCTGCACCATAACTTCCTCAATTGGCTTTTGATTTCTCTTGGGTGCCATAAAATTACACACTCAATGGATCAAGCTTTTACCAGAGCTCTGATACCAAGTGACACTCCCCCAAACTCCTTGAAGAACCCAAATGTGGATCCTAAAGCAAAACAATAGGAAAAGAAGAGAATTGGGGCATGCTTCTTAATTCGCAACACTTCAAGGGTAGGGGGTGTGGATTAGGATGAACTCATAACCTACACAACTAACAAAAGAGGGCAGTTAGTGCAAGTTGTATGAAAGTGATGCAACAAACTTAGTAGGGACAACTTTAAGCACAAGCTTTACACAACCCACAAATTTTGGGAAGAGGCACCACTCCTTTCCCTGCAATATACTTTGTGCCTCTCCACGGGGACTACATCCAAATGTCATTTTTCCTTGGGACTCCTTAATGAGAGTCCCAAAACTAGGACTTTTGTTATCCCAAAACTTTGGATGTTCATACCTTTTTAACATAACGTTTTTTATGAAAATGTGAGGGTAATAGCCTTCAAAAATATCTTTTTAATGGTGTATAACATGCCCCAACCAGAGCTCATTGACACCTATTTTCAAAGGGTTTATGGTTGAAAGTCAAATGTCCCAATTTGACTCCTGCCCCCTTCATTTGATCATAATTCATGCCAATCAAGTCTAAATGAACAATGCAAGGAAACTTTAAGCATTTAAGCTTCAAAAACTTTCTAATGGTGTCTTGGGGGTTCAATTTGGTGTTTGTTTGCCTTTCCAACCAAGGCTTTGAACATTCATAACTCCCACATGAGTGTAACTCCCAAAGTGGGAGTGCACTTGGGAGTCATTGGGCTCCATCCTTTGCACTCTCCCCCATTTGTGAAAGTGTGTTTCACACTTAAACACACTCTCTTGGCCTCATGTGTCGCAACCCCACTTTGGGATAAGTATGAGGATGAAACTCACACCCCCAAAAGTGGGAAGTTGGAGTCCTCCGAGACTCTAAAAAACTCAGAGCTCGAGTTCAAGGGTCAAAACACCTCTCATTGAAGTGTTATTTATATCAATGAAAAGGTCTTGAAGTGTAGATGCCCCAAATGGCCTCGCATGTGCCATTTGGACATCTATAGCCCAAGTTATGGGCAAAAGAAGGGCCGGGAGTCAAACTAGCAGTTTGACTCCCGACCACTAAAAGTCGGGAATCGACCTCTTTTCGACGTCTGCTGAAGGAGTGCAACATGGCGTTGGAAAGCCCTCGAGGAGAGCTATAACTTTAACTCAGACCTCACTCCAATTGGAGGTTAGAGCCGGGAAATATGAGCTCCCAAAGTCTCGGGATTCTAACCCGGGACAATTTCAGGACTCCTCCTTGGGAGTCTCGGGAAAAAGAGCCATTTGAATGTAGCCTTCACCGAGAGCTGCAGAGAATACTATATGGGGGAAGTTAGTGGCTTCCCCCGAATCCGGGCCGTGGTGAGTTAAGTGAGTCCAAGTGCCCGTGGCTTGTCCCAACACCCAAGGGTGTTCCCGAATGTGAATTAACCCTCTTGTGGTTGGTTTTGGATGCAAATTCGAGTGAGATAATACTTGTCCCTCTTCCTAGTCTAATCTTGGGACTTCCATCCCGCCCCTCTACCCCCTTTTAATGCTAGAAGTCTGGAGTGGCCTTCAAGTCCCAACTTTCCACAATTCAACGTACTTGGACCCTCAAGTGGGTTTAACAAGGGACTTATGAGCGCGTCACATGGTATCAGAGCTCAAGGTGAAGTTCGACTTGCTTCTTGGGAGTTTGGGATGGCACCCACAAGGAGCCCGTCGAAGATCGAGTAGTCCCGCCGGAATCAGTTGGGGAGGAGGAACCAAGGACCCGGGAGGACCAAGATGAGCCCGAAAGTGAGGAGGAACAAAGGAGCTTGGTCCTATTCACCCCGGAATAATTGGAAGTCCTCCTCAAGATGAATAGGCTCGACTTTGGTGAGTTGGTGGCGGCCCTCAAAACGGGGACCTCCAAGGGTGAAAGGTTTCAACTGGCCAAGCCCGGCAACTTCGATGGTGTCCACGACCGAAAGGTTGTGGATGTTTGGCTTGCGGAGATGGATGACTATCTACATGCCGCCAAGGTTGGACGACATTTCGCCGTGGAGCTTGCCCAATCCTACTTGAAAGGCTATGTCGCCACATGGTGGAGGACGGTGAGACAAGAAAAGGGGAAGAACCATGGCTACACTTGGGAGTTCTTTAAGGAACGCCTTGAGTTGGAGTTTGTTCCAAGGAATTCCGACTACATCTCGAGGTGCAAGCTCCGTGACCTTGTGAATGCCACAAATGAGAACTTGAAGCAATATGTGAGGGCTTATTCCGAACTCATGCTTGAGATCCGGCACATGCATGAGTTGGATCGTGTGTGCCAATTTGTGATGGGGCTTCCAACTTGGGCCAAACGAAAGCTTGAGGAGAGTTGGCCCGCCTCATTATCTGAAGCCATCACGAAAGTGGAGAACTTCTCAGATGTGGGGTGGAGTGACAAATCCGAGTTCAAGAAGGACAACAAGTTCTCTCACAAGAAGCCAAGGCATGAAGGGTGTGAGCCATATTGACACAACCATGTGCGATAGTCTCAATTTTTAAGAGTTACATCAGGGTTATTGGAGTGGGGTAAGGTTATTAAGGGCTTTTAACGATTTCATAGGGAATGATGAATGTGCGTGGTGTGAAGGGGGGTTATTTTTTTTTCTGAAATGCGTTATTGGGAATAAGGAGTTGGATTAGTGCTTTCTTTCAGCAAAGGCTAATAACCATAGTTTTAGAAACTTTGTTGCGTAATTAGGGGTGATAAATCTCTAGTGGGTTGGGGGTAGAAGTAGACACCAAAATTTACAGTGTTCAACATAACATTAGTTTTGTTATGGTATTTAGCGAGTAGCAAGGATGTTAGAATTTCTTAAAACAATTGGAGGGATGTTAATGAAAAATTTAATAGAGATAGAATGATCTTCACGCCGTTGAACATAAGGTTAATCGAAACAATTCAACGATTAAATAGATAATATGATAGTGTGCTAATGGCAATAGGAGTCTGATGATAATTGAAACATTTATTTATAATAGGGATAAGCTCAACAAGGAGCTGCAACTACATGTAAGATCCTCAGTTATGCTTTGGTGACAGTTCACAACTGCAGGAAGTCTAGGATGTGTCGGATGGTGCGAACTAGGTAGTCCGCCTTGCTATTGGGAGGCAGTCAACGAATCGGACCACGCAACCAACGATAGTGACCGACACCGGGAACTTAAGACCAGGCGAAGATAGAAGTATCTTCAGTTTCGTAACAACCTTCACAAACGGTCTTGGGTTCATCACTAGAAGCGGGGTCGACCTGCAACAAGACCACCAGGGTGCGAGAGTTCGGAGAAATACGATAGTACCAGGCTCGAGGAGGTTTGACTTCAAGACGAGCATGCACCTCTCGGGGTTCGGGTTCTTCATCACAAGGATGTTGTGTTAAGGTAAGATTTAGAGATGACTTCGGAAGCGGTTCTTCATTCACTTGTGCGACTTGCGGCCCGTAAGATGTGACCATACGCGATGCCATAATTTCAAGGAAAGGAAAAAAGGTCAGATCTTCAATCAAATCAAATTGACAACGAAGGTGTGAAGGACTTGGTACGTTGAGGTGCGCAAACGTAATTTATAGATCGAAGAAAAGGAAAGAAAGGCGTGAATAACGGCTTAGGACCATGGTAAAGTAAAACCGTAAGGTCGAAGGGAAAAAATGAAGGTGTAGGTTAAGTTGGTTGGGGGAAAATGGAAAAGGTGAAAAGGCATTTTTCCTTCACCTCCCAATGGCCACCAAGCTTGGAACATTCCAATGGCCACCAAGCTTGGAACATTCCAATGGCCACTAAGCATGGAACATTCCAATGGCCACCAAGCATGGAATTTTTTAATGGCCACCAAGCTTGGAACCTTCCAATGGCCACCAAACATGGAACATTCCATTGGCCACCAAGCTTTGGATCCACCTTCAACTCCCTTCTCCTTCTCTTTAAAAAGTGGGTTCGGATGATTAGAGGCGCTCTCTTTGCCTCGAGGATAATTTTCATGCAATCTTGAACACTTGTGTCACAAGCTTCTTGAAGAGGAAAATAATGTTTAGTTTTGGTAGAGGGAAGAGGGAAGAAAAGTAGAATGAAGATCTAGTGATAGTGTTGGAAGGTTGGAACTCTAGAGAAATCTCAGAAACCCTCTCAGATTTCATAACATAACTTTTTACTATCGTAGCTGCAAATCTTAAGATTTGGTAAGTTGGTGCGCCTTGTTGTTAGCTTTCCAGAAAACTATGGCAAGCCAGATTTGAACAATCTATGTGTGAGAAACAACATTTTAAGTGACTAGTGGTCTGCAGCAAGGTTTAATTATCATCTTTGTAAAACCCTCTTAGGTTTAGTGGTATAACTCCTTACTATCTTAGCTACAGATCTTAAGATTTGATAGGTTGGTGCGTCTTGTTGTTAACTTTTCAAAGAGCTATGGCAAGCCAAATTTGAACAATCTATGTGTGAGAAACAACATTTTAAGTGATTAGTGGTCTGCAGCAAGGTTTAATTATCATCTTTGTAAAACCCTCTCGGGTTTAATGGTATAACTCCTTACTGTCATAGCTGTAGATCTTAAGATTTGGTATGTTGGTGCGCCTTGTTGTTAACTTTCCAGAGAGCTATGGCAAGCCAAATTTGAACAATCCATGTGTGAGAAACAACATTTTAAGTGATTAGTGGTCAGCAGCAAGGTTTAATTATCATCTTTGTAAAACCCTCTCGGGTTTGGTGGTATAACTCCTTACTGTAGTAGTTGTAGATCTTAAGATTTGGTGGGTTGGTGCACCTTGCTGTTAGCTTTCTAGAAAGCTATGGGAAGCCAAATTTGAACAATCTATGTGTGAGAAACAACGTTTTGAGTGACTAGTGGTCTGCAGTTATGTCGGACATGGTGTCAAGTCCTTAAACATTGGTTCGGATGAATGACAATTTGACATAAAGTCCTAGGATGTGTAGTGAGTGAACTTGGAAATATATATCCATTAATTATAATCATAAATGATGCATAGAAAGTGGCCTACTTAATTTCAACTACAAATGCAATCTAACTTCCAAAATTACATTTGTATTTTTCCTTCATTAGTAGCATTTGTGCTTTCATGCATAATCACCTTGTAGAACCGGGAGTAGAGGGACGGAAAGTCACCTCACAAGGGGGAATGGAACCGGGGGCAAGGAAGCCCAACCAAGGATAAGCCCAAACAATTCCAAGGCTCGGGGTTCAAACCAAAAGGGAATTTTGTGAAGAAGGGGGCTCCTTTCAAAGGGAGCCAACCCAAGGGAGATTTTGGGGTGAAACCCAAAGGAGCATGCTTCAATTGCAACGAAGTGGGGCATTACTCCAAAGATTGTCCCAAGTCCAAAGCGGGGAGTGGGAGCTCTAAGATACTTGCTCTTAATGCCAATCTAGCCCAACCGGAATGTAATCAACTTATTTTCTTGAAAGGGAAGATTGCTAAGCGGGATGTGTTATGTCTTTTTGACACAGGGGCCTCTCATAACTTCATAACCCGAGAATGCACCGAAAGGATGGAGCTCCACTTGGAAGAGCTCAAGGCACCCATTGAGGTGCACTTTGTGGATGGGGTTCCCCATCCCACTACGTTTCAAGCAAAGGAGGTGCCTCTTCAACTAGGAAATTGGAGAGGAAAGGTAGACTTGTTGGTTTCCACCTTGGGTGGAATGGATTGCATTTTGGGAATGGAGTTCATCACCCAAAATAATGTGCTCATAGAAGGGCACAATAGGTTAGTTAGAATACCATCTAAAAGTGGGATTGTGCGGGTGAAGGCACACGAGTTGCCTTGTGTGGGTGGTCCAACCATCCACTTCATGTTAGGAAAAGCTTGGGAAAGAGAATGCGTGCGAGGCTTTGGCATGATGTGTGTCATGTAGGTGTTGGACGAATATGAGCCCAAGGAAGCCACCAAGTGGGTGACTTCTCCCAAGTGTATAAAACAAATTTTGGAAGAGTTCCCGGATGTGATGCCCGATGAGTTGCTCGAAGACTTGCCCCCGAGAAGACGAGTTGATCATGCGATTGAAGTGATGCCAGGAGTGGCACCTCCCGCCAAGGCCCCATATAGAATGAGCCATGAGGAGTTGAAAGAGCTTAAGGTTCAACTTGAAGAACTCCTCACAAAAGGGTATATCAAACCAAGTAAATCACCATATGGGGCACCTATCCTTTTTGTTCACAAGAAGGATGGGATGTTGAGAATGTGTGTGGATTATAGAGCACTAAACAAGGCAACGATGAAAAACCGGTATCCTTTACCTCGCATAGATGATCTATTTGATCGTCTCTCGGGAGCCAAGGTTTTTAGTAGAATTGATCTACGTTCGGGGTATTACCAAATCCGGATTGTGGAAGGGGATGAAGAAAAGACTGCTTGCCGCACAAGGTATGGCTCATACAAGTTCTTGGTGATGCCTTTTGGGCTCACCAATGCACCCGCCACATTTTGCACTCTCATGAATGACATTTTTCGCGAATGGCTTGATGATTTTGTGGTCGTTTACATAGACGACATTTTGATCTATAGTAGCTCCTTGGAGGAGCATGCGAAGCACCTTTGCAAGGTGTTCCAAAGGTTAAGGGAAAACAAGTTGTGTGCTAAGCTTGAGAAGTGTGAATTTGGGGTGACGGAAATGGACTTCCTTGGGCATAGGATAACTCAAGAAGGTTTGAAGATGGACGATCACAAGGTCAAGGCAATTGTGGATTGGGAACCACCCAAGTCGGTGCTAGCCTTAATATCCTTTTTGGGATTGGCCTCCTACTATCACAAGTTCATCAAGAACTTTGCGAAGATAGCCGCGCCTTTGACAAACTTTTTGAAGAAGTCCGCTGTCACTTACGAATGGGAAGAAGCATGCGACGAAACCTTTGAGACCTTGAAAGGTATTTTGGTGAAGGTGTCAGTGTTGAAGTTGCCCAACTTTGACAAAGACTTTGAGATCCATTCCGATGCCTCTGACTTTGCAATTGGAGGTGTCATAGTGCAAGATGGAAGACCGGTGGCCTTTGAAAGCAAGAAGTTGAGTGAGATGGAGCAAAGGTGGCCAACCCACGAGAAGGAAATGTGGGCGGTCATACATTGCCTCAAGACTTGGGGAAATTATGGCTCCAAAGATGTGGTGGTGTGGACCGACAATGTGACCTTGAAGTATTTCGCCACTCAAGCCAAGTTGTCATCAAAACAAGTAAGGTGGCAAGACACATTAGCCTCGTTCAATGTGGACATTCGGCACAAGCCGGGAAAGGAAAACATAATCCCCGATGCTTTGAGCCGAAAACACCAACTTAGAGTGGTGTATGTGGGAGAAACGAAACTTCAAAAGGAAGTTAAACTAGCAAGCCGCCGGGATGTTTTTGCCAAGTAGGTAAGGCAAAGCATCCAAAATGGAGCCAAGTCCCACTTCCATTTGCGAAATGGATTATTGTGGTATAAACAAAATCGACTCTATGTGCTGAAAGGGAAAATTAGGGACACACTTTTGAAGGAATGTCATGATGGACTGCTTGCGGGCCATGGTGGTGCAAAGTATGCCACAACATTCCTAAAGAAGTCCTACAATTGGCCCAACTTAAAGGATACTGCGGAGGAGTATGTGAAGACTTGTTTAACTTGTCAACAAAACCGAACCCTTGACAAAAAGCAAGCGGGTTTGTTACAACCTTTGCCAATTCCCGAAGGGCCGTGGGGAAATGTGTCCATGGACTTCATGGTGAGCTTGCCCCCATCGAAGGGGTTTGATGTCATCATGGTTGTGGTGGATCGATTTAGCAAGATGGCACATTTCATTCCCATAAAAGATGAAGCCACGGCTCAAGAGATGGGGAGGTTGTTCTTCTCCCACATCTTCAAGCATCATGGCCTCCCAAAAGACATAGTCTCGGATTGAGACCCAAAGTTCACAAGTAAGTTTTGGCGGGCCTTGTGGAAGCGAATGGGGTCGGAATTCAAGATGAACACTTCATTCCATCCCCAAACAAATGGACAAACCGAAAGGGTGAACTTGGTGATCCAACAATTCCTGAGGAATTATGTGGCGACGAATCAACAAGATTGGGTGGACCATTTGGAGTTAGCTGAATTTTGTTATAACAACTCGGCACACTCTGCAACTGGGTCCACCCCATTCCAAATGGTGACGGGCAAGTCACCAATTGTGCCCATGACTTGGGCAACACAAGGACAACCCTTGAGTGATGCAAGTGAGGAAGTGCCAATGGTCACACAACTTGATGAAAAAAGGCAGCACTTGTGGGAGTTGGCAAAGGCCAACTTGGAAAAGGCGCACAAAAGGTACAAGGATTTTGCGGACAAGTCTCGACGAGAGGTGAAGTTTCAAGAAGGAGACGAGGTGTGGTTGAAAATCAAGAATTTCCGGTTGCCAGAAGGTTTAAGTCATAAGTTTTTGGGCCCATATGCGGGCCCATTCAAAGTGTTAGAAAAGAAACTTTCCGACACGTATAAGTTAGAATTACCAAAAAATCTTAGAGTTCATCCCACATTTCATGTTTCCCTTTTGAAGCTGGTCTCTCGTGATGCCTCAAGGCCTAATCGAGAGCTTCATTCAAGGCCCCACCGGACTTGGTTCATAATGAACTAGAGTTTGAGGTGGAGGCCATGCTCAAATCAAGGCAACTAAGAGGATGAAAGTGAGAATACCTAGTTAAGTGGAAAGGATACCATCCAATAGATGCATCTTGGGTGAATGAATCCGACATGGAACATGCCCAAGAAGCCATAAAAGAATTCCACACTAGACCGGCAAAGAAAAGACGTAAAGCGTGATGAGGACATCACCTTTTTTTTAGTGGGGCAAAGTGTCACATAAAATGTACCACATCAAGTTGCAAGTGAAATAAAGTCTAAAGATTTCCAAAAGATTGTATCATGAGAAATTTGTATAAGGCAAATAGAATTGCCAAATGGCATGGGACAAATGGAACTATTTTGCGTAGGTCCAAATCAAAATCGGACTCCTATCTTGGGGTTGAGGAAACTTGGCCCCGAAAGAGGAGGCAAGCAAGGTGAGCTTGCGGGGACATGCACATGCCTAAACTGCATCCCAAAGGGTTGGTTGGTAGTGCGGCCAACACAGGAAGTCATGACCCTGTTCGCATACTTTAATCGTGTAGCTTGGGAGTTGGGTTTTGGCAAAGCCCGAATGTTGTTTTTTGTACCTTGATAAGCAAACCTTTTAGTTAAGGCTTGGTTGTTGTGACCAAGGTGCGAGATTGGGAAAGGAGTCATGTCAAGTAGCTTAGGTCAAAAGTAGACTTGACTTGAGTTCCTCATGAGGGGAAGAATGAAAAGTTCCTCCCAAATGAGGAGCTTCGTTAAATTAGGCTAGTTTAATGTTCTTTTGTCGAAGCGTTGGAAGAGGGTTTTTAGAAGACCCTCTTGGACTTGTCAAGAAAATGTTGGAAACTTGGGGACGCCTAAGTTAGCTTGAGGCAAGGTCCAAGCCACAAAAAGTCGGCAAATGGCCAATGATCCAAAAGAAAACAATTGCAATTGTGTGAGAGGAAAATTTAAGTGTCAATGAAGACATTGACCTTTTCTTCTAGTGGGGGAGAGTGTCGCAACCCCACTTTGGGATAAGTGTGAGGATGAAACTCACACCCCCAAAAGTGGGAAGTTGGAGTCCTTTGGGACTCCCGAAAACTCAAAGTTCAAATTCAAAGGTCAAAACACCTCTCATTGAAGTGTTATTCATATCACTGAAAAGGTCTTGAAGTGTAGATGCCCCAAATGGCCTCGCATGTGCCATTTGGACATTTGCAGCCCAAGTTATGGGCAAAAGAAGGGCCATGAGTCAAACTAGCAGTTTGACTCCCGACCACTAAAAGTCGGGAATCGACCTCTTCCCGACATCTGCTGAAGGAGTGCAACATGGCGTTGGAAAGCCCTTGAGAAGAACTACAACTTTAGTTTAAACTTCATTCTAATTAGAGGTCGGAGTTGGGAGATATGAGCTCCCAAAGTCTCGAGACTCCAACCCGAGACAATTTCGGGACTCCTCCTTGGGAGTCCCGGGAAAAAGAGCCATTTGAATGTAGCCTTCACCGAGAGCTGCAGAGAATACTATATGAGGGAAGGTGGTGGCTTCCCCCGAATTCGGGCCATGGTGAGTCAAGTGAGTCTAAGTGCCCATGGCTTGTCCCAACACCCAAAGGTGTTCCTGAATGTGAACTAACCCTCTTGTGGTTGGTTTTGGATGCAGATTTGAATGAGATAATACTTGTCCCTCTTCCTAGTCTAATCTCGGGACTTCCAGCCTGCCCCTCTACCCCCTTTTAATGCTGGAAGTCGGGAGCGGCCCTCAAGTCCCAATTTTTCGCAATTCAACGTACTTAGACCCTCAAGTGGGTCTAGCAAGGGACTTAGGAGCGCGTCATCATGGGCCCTTGCATTCCACAATTAAATGCGAACCCAATGTTAGGGTTGCGACATCTATATTTTAATCTATTGAGTAGTAACTTCAGAGATTGAAGGAACAGGGTCTTCCTTTCTTTTGACTTTATATGACGCACTCCCAACTCCTTAAAGGACTCAAATGTGAACCCAAGTAAACAGCGGAAGAGGGAGGAGTTGAAGCACGCTCCCTAGCTCACAACACTTTGAGGGGTAGGGGGGCGTGTTGGAGCTCCGGGATGGGACTAGGAAGAGTTAACAAGCTTCACTCACTCACACGGGCCTGCACACAACCCACACAAAGTGGTTAGTGCATAGTTAGAGCACCCTTGGTGTTAGGACGAGCCACAGGCAACACGGACACACAAGATTCACCATGGCCCGGACTTGAGGGAAGCCACCACCTTCCTCCTTATAGTATACTCTGCAGCTCTCCACGGAGGCTACGTCCAAATGGTTTTTCTCTCCCGGGACTCCCGAGTGGGAGTCCTGAAATCCCGCCAGTTGGGATTCCCGCGACTTTGGAACCCCATAACTTTGCGAGCGGACCTCGGATTGAGGTGCAATCTAAAGCGAAGTTGTAGCTCTCGTCAAGAGCTTTCCAAGAATATGTGTCACGCCCCCTATAGATAAGTAAATTGGGTCGATTCCCGACTTTTTGTGGTCGGGAGTCAAACTGGCAATTTGACTCCCAATTTGACTCTTGGCCGTTCTTTTGACCATAACTTACGTTTCAGATGTCCAAATGAGCAATACAAGCCCATTTTAGACATCTACGTTTCAAGAGCTTTCCAATGATATAAAGAACGCCACAAGCCATTGAGGTTTGACGCTGCAATTTTTCTCTGAAGTTTTGGGAGTCCACTGGGACTCCATCTCTCAAAGTAGGAGTTGCCTTGGGAGTGTGAGTGTTCACTCCCTCACACTCCCTCACACTTTTTTACACTCCCGGGAGTATGTGATGTGACTCCCCGGCTTCCTCTTGGCCCGCACCCTTGCAATGCCTTTGCCTTGACTCCCGGGCTTCCTTCCTCTTGGTCCGCAACCTTGCAACCCCTTTGCCTTAGTCGCGAGCCCAAAGCTAGGGTTGCGACACTATAGGTTTCAACATTATGATTTTTCCTATGACAATTTGTATAATACATTCCTGTTTTCTCTAAAACTGTCTAAGATTTTTGAGCTGATATTGTCTTACTACTTTATGGTAATGATAAATTACTTATGGCCTCTACTTCAAAAATTCCTTCTTAGAAAACCAAAGTTGCTTCCTTATGTTGTTGCAAAGTTTCTTTCATACCTATTGTTACTACATGCAAATATGGTTATAATTTAGATATGAAACAATAGTTAAGAAACTATATATTGTCTTGTGTTGAAGACTATTGGCCAACTTCAATACTCTCATAATAGACTTCCACTCTTTCATTCTTCTTGTGCTTCATGTTTTTCAATTGCAAGTAAACTTGTTCATCATTCTAAACTTTTTTATACCTTTTACAAAAAATTAGTTATAATTGTACAAAAATACAATCTAGGTAATCTCCCATATAATTGTTACAGTAGTCAAACACAATATTTCTAAAGGTAAAATTGAACAAATTAATAATTTTTGCATCATACGTTTCACTATTTGCTTTAATGGAAGCTTTAAATACTCTAACATGAGCATTTGGGTTAGAATCCTTGACTTACTTAGGATAGTTAAATGGCCAATGATAAGGTCTATTTGGTGGTAATGGTGGCCTATATACCTAAATTTGCAATTAGCAATCCAAAACATCTTAAAGGTCCTTGTGGTCCTAGTGGATTTGAACTACTTCTTCATGGATCTTATGGTTTAACAAAAACTCTATTCACCTCTCTAGGTATATCTTCATGTAAACTCACAAATTTTATTCCCCTTGGAGTTTGTGGTATGGATTTAACACCATCAATAGTATGGACTGGTGTTGATATAAATGAAGCTTCAATAACTATAATCATATACTAAGGCATTGCCACAAAATATAATGGGGTAAATCGTACTAATCCAATTCTAAAATTTGAAGTTCCTACATAGGTAACTCCAATATTGTTTTGATGTAATAGACTTGGTATAGGAGCTACATCATAAACTTCATGGGTCACAATTTGGCATGGGAAATTTGCTTTTCATAGGTTTGTATGGAATAGACATGGATGTCATTCGTCTACTTGTATTGTTTAAACGTCGATGCTATGTGCATTATTTAAACACAAATTTCATATGCTTGTTTGTATTATTTAAACACAAATGTTGTGTGTCTATTTGTATTATTTACACATGAAAGTTGTGCACACGACTTTCGTGTTTAAATAATGCATGAAATTTGTGTGTAAATGATACAAACCCATGAAATAACAAATTTCACAAAGATTTGGAATGAACCCATGAGGCTTTATAAAATTATGATGTACATAAATAGGTATTACATCTACCATAGTTTGAGCTCTCATTTCCCTTTGTTTTCTCTCCATTTTTATTTTTTTGAATCTATCTATAATTTTGACCCTCTCATGGTATAAATCCTTTAGCTCAATATGTCACGATTCCCTACTCTTGCAAGTTCCATATTCAAATTCTAGAATGTTCAGCAAATCCTTGCCTCACATTATCTTCAATAAATGGACATTCATCGATTCGATGTCCAATCTAATGGTAATATGTGCAACATGGAAAATTTGGTCTTGGAACTCTATTCACATTGTGAATCCCTTTACTCCAATCCCTTGGAACTCCTCTAACTATGTTTTCATTCTATTGATTAAATATGGGTTCATTATACCTCATTCTTATAGTCATAGGAACATCTACCACTGTTGGTTCTACTCTTGGTAAGACTATGGTTTCTCGTCTAATTACAAGTACCGGCTCAACTCCTCTAGACATTTTGATACCTTGAGTTGTGGCTTTTTGTTTAATGACTTAATGAATCAGTGATTCCAAATTTTGAACTCTTTGTTCAAACTTTTCATTCTCCTAATTGTCTCTATAATAAGGAGGTGAAGCAAATTTGTACCTTGGTACTATTTCTTCCCTTTCTGACCTATAGAGTTTCTATTTATTTTTTTGAATCAAAGCATCAAAGTTATGTTGGATCAAATTTGTTGATTCTAGCATAATTTTCTGTCAACATCCAAATTCCCGACTCCTTTGTTTAAACTCAACTTATGAATCTACATTTTCAATCTGACACTCTTCCCTCCTAGAATTTTATAGTAGACTGTTGGTGCGCTTTTGTGCTTCACCAATTTGCACTTCATGAAGAATAATCAATGATGCATAAGACATTATGTGGAGTGCAGGTCCCTCTTTTGTCCATGGATGTCTTTGTTTTGTTTGAAAAACTTTTATAGGTGTTGTAAACCATTAATCTACCTAATCTACATTCAAATTATTACTAATGGCAACACCATTTTCCACTTGTTCATGTAATACAACCTAATTTAATTGTCTCCTCAAACTTTTAATTACAAGTCTATTTTCCATCTCTCCACATCCTAATTCAAATTTGAACAAACTTTTGCATTAGAACAAAATCCTCACAATTAATTACTCTATTTATATATGCTTCTTGAACAAAAAATTATGATCAAGATTTGAAAAAAATGCAGAAAATGAAACTGTAGTTCACTGTCTATCTATGAAAATAAAAATTTCAGCAATAAGACAAACAACATTTTGAAATTCGCTCTAAATTCGATCCCCAACATGGTCACCAAATGGTAAATATAGAATCTTTAATCCTTTAGTTTGGTCTAAAATCTGGACTTAAATGTAATAAAATTAATATTAACAAAGTTTATTTATTCATATCTATTTAGAATTAGTTTCAAAATAAAAATCTAGAAATGAAAGTATGATAAAAACATCAAAACAATAAACTTTGACTATGGAAACAAAGTTTTTCAAAAAATCAAAGTATATTTCTCTCATACTCCATTAAAGCTCCATGTTCAACAATGATACAATAGTCCTCATCTCTTCCTGTTCTCCCAATATATTCCGCAACAAAAATAGTCCTATGTTCTATTCAAATTCAAATGGTGATAAAAACTATGTAATTTAACTAATAATTCCTAAAACAATAAGTAAATGGAAATATATTAACTAATAATTATTACAAGTAACTACTTCCTTGACATGGAGCTTATGAAAGAACAAAGAAGCTTATAGATGAACTTCAAGCTCTTGGATGTGGAGATTTTAATGCCTAGGGTGTGTATGTATCACTACTACTACCATGTTGATCAATCTTCACCAATTTGGCCATGGTATAAGTAAACACCTTTCTTAAAGCATTTCTAGCAATGCTTAGTATGTGAGCTTGCAATTAAAATTGGATAATGAAAACTTGTCAAAGCATGTTGGTTTGGCTTCATAAAATGGTTTTGGCCTAGCGTTTTTTCATAGTTTGTTGAGGCTACTAAAAGCACATCAAAGCCTAGTAATTGCCAAAAAATAGTGTAATAAATGTAATCTAACTATTATTCCATGTTTTTGATTAGCCAATCATAATAATGATCGATCCAATTACTTTGCTATATAGTAGTTTCCCACCTATTTGCAGTCATAGTTTTAGTTTTATGGGTGGGTTGGAAAACAAAATAAATTACAAAATGTGGATGTGAGAAATGGTTTGAAGGTAACATACTGAGCACCCATCATTAGAGATGTTCTTAGTAGTACAAGGAACTTTCTCATTTAAAAGAAAGTTGAGCTTTTGATGAAAGAAGTCTTTGTCGAAATGGGTAGTAAAAAATAGAATTGATACCAACATTTTCTAGTCGGTGTCATGACAAAAGTTGTTGATGATTTGATAGATGTGCAAGCAGTAGGTGTATGAAGTTGAGTTCTTTTGATCAATTACCCATCAGTGGGTGTGTGGCGCACTTATACATGTCTTGTAGAGTCATTGTTCTCATCGCACATGGAGGATTATATAAAGTATGAGTTGGCATCACTTGGTCAACCTTTCAAGGTCAAGGTATGATGAAGATTATGAGTAGTTGTGTAATTCATCTTTAGCAAATTGGCAAAAAATAAAACTTTAACCAAGTCTCAAATGGGTACCTCATAACAAAAAATTAATAATTGAAGCTTACAATTTGAACTTTGTTTTATATAATTTTATCCTAGTGGTGGGTGTTTATGAAACTTCTTCTACATGTGGCAGAGTTAAAGGATATGCAGTTTAACCTTATTGCAATCTCATCAAGTCCACACAAGGATCCACTATGGCATCTTACATGCAAATCTTTGACATGGCAATCCAAGAGTTTGTCAAGTGGAATGAAAAAACTCTTGGCCACTACTACACCATGCTCATTTTGGTTGAGGTGAATTGTGTTCACTTTGTTTTTTTCCATATATAAAATGTTAAATGTCTCATGTTAGATGCCACTCTAAGCTCACTGGTGTGGATATGAATGTGAATGCTTCTTGGTGGTCTAGTTATAGCAAGTGATGGAACTTATGTAACAGGGTGTGGTTGTGACTATTTGGCTGGAAATGACCTGACATCTGCAAAGGCCAAAGCTGTGGGGGACAATTATGAAGACATCAATGGTCCATCAAAGGAATAGGTGTCCTTCCACTAGAAATCCAACAAAGATGGATATCACATAACTAGGCTAAGGAGAATATTTATTGGAGTTGACATAAAAAGGCAGAGACATTGAATATTACTAACATGTACCATAATGGGGTTTGGTCTTGCAAGTGATATGAAAATGGCAAGTTTTGCATTGACAATAACCTCACCCTGCACATAACAATGCCAACATGTAAACATGACCCAAACTCTTTTATATGATAATGCCATTAACATAAGTAATTCCAGATTTTTGTTTCCACATGATTCACCCATAAAGTCAAGCGACTTACTGGAAATTGCCCCTCGGGAGCACAACTCAAGGCCCCCACCAAACTTGGTTCATCATGAACCAGAATTTGAAGTGGAGGCCGTGTTCACGTTAAGGCAGCTAAGAAGACGAGAGCGGGAGTACTTAGTTAAGTGGAAAGGATACCACCCAATAGAGGCATCTTGGGTGAATGAATCCGATATGGAACATGCCCAAGAAGCCATAAAGGAATTCCACATTAGACCGGCAAAGAAGAGACATAGAACGTGATGAGGACATCATCTTTTTTTTAGTGGGGCAAGGAGTCACATAAAATGTACCACATCAAGTTGCAAGTGAAATAAAGGCAAAAAACTTCCAAGAGATTATATCACGAAAATAATGTATAAGTGCAAAGAAGGTTATCAAAGTTGGCATGGGACAATTGGAACTTCCTTGCATAGGCCCAAATCAAAATTGGACTCCTACCTTGGGGTTAAGAGAAACCTTGACCCCAAAAGAGGAGGCAAGCAAGGTGTGCTTGTGGGGACATGCACAAGCTTTAAGTGCATCCCAAAGGGTTGGTTGGTAGTGGTGGCCAACGCAGGAAATCATGACCTCGTTCGCGTAATTTAATCGTGTAGTTTAGGACTTGGGTTTTGGCAAAACTCAAATGTCGCTTCTCGTACCTTGATAAGCAAACCTTTTAGTCAAGGTTTGATTATTGTGATCAAGGCGCAAGGTTGGGAAAAGAGTCATGTCAAGTAGCTTAGATCAAAATTAGACTTGGCTTGAGTTCTTCATGAGGGGAAGGTTGAAATAATGGCCTCCCAAATGAGGGCTCCATCAATTAGGCTAGTTTAGGTCTTTTGATGGAGCAAAGGTTAAAGGTTTTCTATGAGATACCCTTGGACTTGCCAAGAAAGTGTTGAAAATTTGGGGATGCGTAAGTTAGCTTAAGGCAAGGTCTTGCCGTAAAAAGTCGGCATGTGATGACCAAGGATCCAAAAGAAAGCAAATGCAATTCTGGGATTTTTTTTTTTATAAATGTTAATGAGGACATTGACCTTTTCTTCTAGTGGGGGAGAATGTCACAACCCTACTTTGAAGGAAGTGTGAGGATGAAATTCACATTCCCGAAATTGGGACTTGGGAGTCCTCCGGGACTCTCAAAATTACAGAGTTCAATTGTAGGTCAAAACACCTCGCATTGGGGCGTTCTTTATATCATTGGAAAAAGAGTGAAGTGCAAATGTCGAAAATGGCCTCGCATGGGCCATTTGGACATTTGTAGCATAAGTTATGGCAAAAGGAAGGGTTAGGAGTCAAACTGGCAGTGACGCACTCCCAACTCCTTGAAGGACTCAAATGTGAATCCAAGTAAAAGGCAGCGTGGAAGAGGGAGGAATCGGGGCACACTCCCTAACTCACAACACTTTGAGGGGTAAAGGGGCGTGTTGGAGTTCCGGGATGGCATTAGAAAGAGTTGACAAGCTTCATTCACTCACACGAGCCTACACACAACCCACATAAAGTGGTTAGTGCATCGTTGCAGCACCTTTAATGCTAGGACGAGCCACGAGCAACACGAACACACTAGACTCACCACGGTCCGGACTTGGGGGAAGCCACCACCTTCCCCCTTATAATAGTATACTCTGTGGCTGGCCACAGAGCCTACATCCAAATGGTTTTTTTCTCTCGGGACTCCCAAATGGGAGTCCCGAAATTGTGTCGATTGGGACTCCTACAACTTTGGAACCCCATAACTTTGTGAGAAGACCTCGGATTGCAATGTGATCTAAGGCAAAGTTGTAGCTCTTGTCGAGAGCTTTCTAAGGGTATGTTGCACGCCCTCTGTAACCAAGTAAATCTGGTCGATTCCCAACTTTTTATGGTCAAAAGTCAAACTGACAATTTGACTTTCGACTATTCTTTTGGCCATAACTTGTGTTTCAGATGTCAAAATGAGCAATGCGAGATCATTATAGACATCAACGTTCTAAGAGCTTTCCAATGATATAAAGAACGCCACAAGCCATTGAGTTTTCACCCCTGAAATCACTCTCTGAAGTTTCGAAAGTCCATCGGGACTCCATCTTCCAAAGTGGGAGTTGCCTTGGGAGTGTGAAGGTTCACTCCCTCATACTCCCTCACACTTTCTTGAACTCCCGGGAGTATGTGATGTGACTCCCGAACTTCTTCTTGCCTTGGCTCCCGGGCTTCTTTTTGCCTTGACTCTCAGGCTTCCTCTTGCCTTGACTCTTAGGCTTCCTCTTGCCTTGACTCCCAGGCTTCCTCTTACCTTGGTCGCGAGCCTAAAGCTAGGGTTGCGACAAGCAGTTTGACTCCTAAACATTAAAAGTCAGAAATTGACCCGACCCTAGTGCGTGCAGGGGGAGTGCGACACATAGTTGGAAAGCTTTCGAATAGAGCTAGAAGTTTACTTTAGACTTCATCCCAATTGGAGGTATGAGCAAAGAATTATGATCGTGCAAAGTCCCGGGAGTCCAAACCGGGACAGTTTCGAAACTCCTCCTTGGGAATCTTGGGACAAAAAGCCATTTGGATGTGGGTGCCGCATAGAGGCATAGAGTATACTATGTGGAATAAGGTGGTGGCTTCCACCGAGTCCGGGCTGTGGTGAGTCATGTGAGTCCATAGTTGCCCGCGGCTTGTCTTAGCACCAAAGGTGCTCAAGAAAGTGATCTAACCAATTTGTTAGTTGGTTTGATGCAGGTTCAAGTAAGTGAATAGCTTGTCACTCTTCCTAGTCCCATTTCAGAGCTTCAGCACACCCCTCTACCCCTTCTAGTGCTAAGAGCTGGGAGCGTGCCCCAAGTTCCTCACAATTCCGTTGTTTGAATAACTTAGACCCGCCTTGGGTCTAATTAGGGACTTGGGAGCGCGTCAATGCTTACTAATGTAAATATTTAATATAGAAAAAAATGGGTTTATGTATCTTGGGCCTCACATGGTAGGCCCTTGGATATTATTTTGTAGGTTGTCATTTTTTCATTTAAGCATGACTTTCAAAACCCCAAAATTTAAAAATTGAGATGATGCCATCTTTTGCCCCCATGGAATGAAGCTTCAAACTTTTCCAACTTTTCCATTGTTCTCTTGTAGCATCACCCCAAATTATTTATGAAATCCACCCGAAACAGCCAAAAATTTGCCAATTGACCCTTTTTGGTCATAAAGGATCTCGAATTTACCTTCAAGGACACTCTTTTTGAAATCCAAATTTATCCCCCCTTTGCTAACATAGAGCCCAACCCATTTGCCCCTAATCCCAAAACCCCAACTATGAAATTAGGATGCGAACCGTGCATTTTTCAACAACCTTGTTTGGTTTTGATTCTTCTAGTTAATCAAGAACCATGCTCAACTCTAGTTTCATATATGTAGAATTTTACATAGGGGGGTTGATTCCTTGATTATGGAGAACCCTTAATGACGCACTCCCAACTCCTTGAAAGACTCAAATGTGAGTCCAAGTAGAAAACAACAGAAGAAGGAAGAGTCAGGGCACGCTCCTTAGTTCACAACACTTTGAAGGGTAGAGGGGCGTGTTGGAGCTTCAAGATGGGACTAGAAAGAGTTAACAAGCTTCACTCACTCACACGAGCTTGCACACAACCCACACAAAGTGGTTAATGCATAGTTGTAGCACCTTTGGTGCTAGGACGAATCATGGGCAACACGAACACACTAGACTCACCACGCTTCGAACTTGAAGGAAGCCACCACCTTCCCCCTTATAGTATACTCTATGGTTGGCCATGGAGCCTACATCCAAATGGGTTTTCTCTCTCGGGACTCCCGAATGGGAGTCCCAAAATTGCACCAATTGGGACTCCCACGACTTTGGAGCCCCATAACTTTACGAACAGACCTTGGATCGAGATGCGGTCTGAAGCAAAGTTATAGCTTTCATCGAGAGCTTTTCAATGGTTTGTTGCATGCCCTTTTCAGCTAAGTAAATCGGGTCAATTCCTGATTTTTTTTGGTCGGGAGTCAAATTAACAATTTGACTTTCGACCCTTCTTTTGGCCATAACTTGTGTTTCAAATGTCAAAATGAGCAATGCGAGATCATTATAGACATCATCATTTCAAGAGCTTTCTAATGATATAAAGAACGCCACAAGCCATTGAGTTTTGACCCTTGAAATTGCTCTCTAAAATTTTGGAAGTTCACCAAAACTCCATTTCCGAAAATGGGAGTTGCCTTGGGAGTGTGAAGGTTCACTCACTCATATTCCCTCACACTTTCTTACAATCCTGGGAGTATGTGATGTGACTCCCGGGCTTCTTCTTGGCCCCCAACCTTGTAACCCCTTTGCCTTGGTCGCGAGCCCAAAGCTAGGGTTGCAACACTTAGATCTGGTTCCAACCTGGTGAACCAAGGTAAGGGTTAGTGTTGGACAACTTTTAAAAAGAATAACAAATACCCATCAGTTCTTGACCTAGTTATACAAACATTGAAATATCGATCATAAAAACCAAAAAAACCAATATTTTTATATAACCATAGTTCTTTGAAAAGTGTAAAAAATCAAGTAATTGGCCAAAAGATCGTTAGTCCTTTTACTAGCTCTTTCATGAAAATCTTTCAATTGTTTTAAGCTTTGAATGATTGTAGTAATGAAGCCTTTTTTAAATTTGATTGTTCCAAAATAATGAGATTTGGCGGTTCCTGGATTTTGAAACATTTTAAAAATTAAAATTGATGGGTCAATAAAGATTCAAAAAACCGCCCAAAACTAGTATGGACTTGATTTTGCTTAGGATTTGCATACTTGGAACCAAAACCAAGACCATGAACCCATGTTTCTAGTTATCGCCACATTAATTTAAACTAAAGTTTATATGTAAGCCTAAAAAAAAATCCATAAAAGCCAAAATGAAAATCAAAACATGTTACCTCAATTTGCAACGAATTTCCTTTCATTCTTGGTTGAGATTTATCTTGGGAAAAAGTTAAGAATACAATTCTTAAAACCATTTGTCCAAATCCTACAAATCAAACCTAGATCAAAACATAATATAACTTTGAAACTTATTGTGGACTTACCACAATTAAAGACTATTGATGGAATTATGAATTATTCATATTAGAGCAATTTAAACCCTTTTATCTCAAAAATTAATTAATTACACAATATTTGTAAAAATGAGTTGTATGTACATTTTTGAATTTGAACTTGTCATCGAACTATGTAGTAGCACAAAGCCCCCTTGCACTAATGAAAAACAACATTCTTTCAATGGACCACTCCAAGAAAGGCATATTTTGACCACATGATCATGCACTAAAAGAAAGCTTGGGGTAGTCCTTCTTTTTGGATCTAATCTAATGCAGGGGTCACAGATCAATTGATGCATAGGACACAACCACCCACAACAATGTGATGCAAGTTGGAGCCCAAATAGACACATCATTGCCAAACGATGCACCCATGGAAGATGTAGTCACCATTACATAGGTTCGTGCTATCGGATTGCTTGTACATGTTCATGCATACCTTATCCTTATGATTTTTTTCATGCATGTTATTTTTTTATGTGTGTGAAGTGCATTGATCTAGATCAACAATGTGTTGATAATTATCATTAGCATTGCGCCGATAGTTTTAGAATACTACATGTAGCATGATCATTTCCTTTCAAGATACTCTGGTTAGAAAGTGGTCCTCATTGTGCAAGTTCATGAACACCATTTTTGCAAACCATGTTGGTCCATTTCTTGGCGCATGAAGTGCAATTTGGAGGTTGCGCCAACTATGACTAATGGTATCGGTCCTTCATTCTAATGACACAGGGTAACCGGGGTGGTGTATCTTTGGTGCTTTCACATGACAATTCCGACTTGGCGTGTAACATTGTTGCCACAAAAATATAAGAATTCGATGGCTGTTAACTAAATTTACCCAACCAAGTTTCAAGTAACTATTCACAACTGAAAATGAATTTATAAGGATTGTTTATGCATTTTGGCAAGAAGCATTATAATGGTACTAATATGTATGTGTCAGTATTTTTTGTTGTAGGCCACATGGCATTATATGGTGGAAGGTAGCATATAAATTGCCAAAACCTAAGACCGATATAGTAAACATAGTGGTGGCGAGGAAGATCAAGGTCCTTGGTGCATAACTCAAGTATTGTTGCAATAGCACAACTAGTGATTGGTTCACATTTATTCATCAACCTAAAAATGTTGTTGCCTAGCACAATTTAACATCATCCTATAATCAAAATTGCATGCATTGGATTTATGGGCCCATATTTGGTTGCATTTTAGTTATTTTAATTTTAATTATAGCTATGGATCTTAAGTAACACTATGAAAATACTGGTTAGCTTGGAGTGTCATATGCATCTGATGTATGCAAGGTACAATGAAAGATGTTAAGCCATAAAAATTTAAGTTGCAAGATGTTCAACCTTGGAAAGACAAGATGCAGGATGTTTAATCATAGAACGACATGCTTTTGTTTTGGCTTGCATAACTAGAAGTCATTTGAGACATTATTTTTGCATGTAAGAAACATGACTAATTATTGTCTATTGTTAATGCTAGTCCATTGCTATCCTTGAAATCTTTCCACTTTGGATCAACATCTATAATCAAACATAGGAGTGACATAATATAAACATAATCATTTGATCCCAAGTCCCATAGTTGATCTTATAACTACCATAGGAGTGGCATAATTTGAATCTAGTTGCAGTATCTGAATTTTCATAATACATCATGCAACTGGTGTAGTATGGCACATGAGCAACATGGAGCCTCTCAGATGGAGCATGGGGAGCAACTACCTATAGACAATCTATTGAGACAAAAATGAAGAGATGACAAGTTGTGGCATAAGGAATAACAATTGGCACAAAAATATGGATTGACTCGCATCAAGTGTCCATGTGTTCATTGTAAAGGGGTTCAGTGAGGAACAAAGCTTTCCACTATGGAAAATTATCTCATTCATCATGGCCAATACCCACAAATGCGGGTTTGGAAAGGGCTTAGTGAAAAAAATAGTTTAGATGATGAATGGGAATATGTTTGTAGGCCACACACCATACACAATTTCCACAAGGTGCAGTCATAGATGAAGATTTACAATGGGAGGACATGTTCCACGATGCATTTGCTGCACCAACCATCGATGTTAATAAGAATGGAGGACCACTAGTATATAATCAAGTTGTTACCACTAATGGGGCCTCTAATGGTCCTTGTGATGTTGGCACCACCATTCAAGTTGAAGAGGCCTTGGCCCATGATGTCCATCAAGCATGTGCAATGTTGGATGATGTGGCAACAAAACCCCAAACAATGGAAGAGTACGGTTATGAACCCCATGGGGGTAATGTAGAATACTAGTTTGAGAACATGGAATGTGATCAAACAAGGCAAACTACCATTAATGGCACATCAAATATCCATGGAAGGCAAGATGGGATGGGAGATGGTCCATGTAGGGGAAGAGATACTAGGATTCCAAGTGTACTTGATTTGAATGAAGCCTATTGTCCATTATACATAGGGGCAAGATGCTCAAAATTATTAGCCATATTGATCTTGATGAACATTTGTACTACCCATGGTTGTTCCAATAAATTTTTGGATGAACTTTTTGTCTCTCCTACATAAGTTCGTTTTCCCTATTGACAATTGTTTGCCACCCACAATGTACCATGCAAAGAGCCTCATTTCAAAAGCTAAGCATGGAATGCAATATCATCCATGCATGCAAAATGGGGTGCATATTGTATAGGGGTGTTTATGTGAATCTTCATGAATGCCCAAATTGTGGTTCTCCTACATACAAACAAGTAGGCCACATGCAAGTCCCTACAAAAAACTTATGTCACTTTTCGATCATACCATGTTTGATATGGTTTTATCGCTCACTTGCCATATCCAAACTATTGGTATGGCATCATGAAAACAAAAGCACAAATGGTCTTGTTCGACATGTGGTGGATTCTAAAACATGGATGCACATTGACAACAAATGGCCTAATTTTGCAGTTGACTTGAGAAACATCAGATTTGGGTTGTCCACAAATGAATTCAACCCATTTTCAGACAAAACATGCATTTGGTCCACATGGCCAGTAATGTTGCTTGTGTATAATTTACCACTACAGCCACTAAACGACTTTTCATGCTTCTCGCACTACTCATCCTTGGCAAATACCAAGTTAAGTAAGAGAACATCGATGTTTACTTACAACCACTCATTAATGAACTCCAAGAATTATGGCAACCCGGTGTTCCAACATGGGACTTCTTGAAACAACCTAATGACCAATTGTTCAACTTATGGGCAATGGTCATATGAACCATTCATGATTATCCAGGATATGGCTTTTTCTCGAAGTGTGCATTGTCGCAACCCTAGCTTTGGGCTCGCGACCAAGGCAAAAGGAATTGCAAGGGTGCGGGCCAAAAAGAAGCCCGGGAGTTAAACCAAAAGGAAGCCCGGGAGCTAAGGCAAAAAGAAGCCCGAGAGCTAAGGCAAGAGGAAGCCTGGGAGTCACATCACATACTCCCGGGAATGTTAGAAAGTGTGAGGGAGTGAACCCTCGCACTCCCAAGGCAACTCCCACTTTGGGAGATGGAGTCCCGGTGGACTCCCGAAACTTCAGAGAGCGATTGCAGGGGTCAAACCTCAATGGATTGTGGCGTTCTTTATATCATTGGA